>Ga0307513_10012804_pt1 | contig 10328 bp, 6 predicted proteins | sample 15_EM_MG_FD_202174 | JGI IMG/M metagenome (GOLD analysis project Ga0307513, IMG submission 202174) | Populus trichocarpa ectomycorrhiza microbial communities from riparian zone in the Pacific Northwest, United States - 15_EM | ecosystem: Host-associated > Plants > Roots > Unclassified | place...
CCCTGGCATGAATGGACCGAACACCAGGGGGCTCCTTGGCAAAGGGCTTTCAGCTCCCGTAACCACGGCGGTGTTCGGTCCATTCATCCCAGGGACGTGTATATGCTCACACAATTACGCAATCATGTATCAAAAGAGCAATGTTCGAGAGGGGAATATACGAAAAAGCGGGGCCCTGGGCGGAGAAAATTCATTGGCGGGGGGCTGTTCGGGGCATTGAATGGGGCGGGGGCCTGGACGGGGGCAGGGGCAGGGGTTTAAAAAAAAAAAGCCCCGCCCCGGGCCGTTGACCGGGGCGGGGCGGGGAATTGAGGCGGGGGCCGCCGGTTTCGGGGCCCCGGAGGCCCCGTAACGAATACTAGGCAAGCAGATTAACATATCCTTAGTATCAAACTCTATGCCGGCAAAGCTGACCACATTTCCCTCCTCATTCTTTGAGGTTTTTATTGAGAGCCTGCCCTCACTGCAGAGGTGGGAGAAGATTCGTGTATATTCTTTTGGGTTTGCGTGAGGGGGTAATACCATTAGAAAATCATCCAAGTAGTGGATAGTACATGGGGCGAGATTCTAGCGTTGAAGCTCGCTGTTGAGAATCCAATGAAATACCTCGGAAAACAAGTTGAAGAGGTAGGGTGCTGTCCGCAGCCCAAAGTGGAGGAAGCGCTCGGAATAGTAACCATTTTGCCACTGAAAACCAAGGAGTGGAGAGTCATCTGGTGAAATTGGTATATGTCAAAAGGCGGACTCGAAGCCCCGCTTAGCAAGGATACAACCTTTGCCCCACTTGTGCACTGCTCTAATTGCCTCTTCGATACCACTATATTGGATCGTTCCATATGACTCAGGGATTCCTCCGTTTATTGAGGTTGAAGACCTCGGGGGGAATGAGAGATGGTGGATTCGACGTTTGCTCGCATCAGATTTGTCGGTCAATCCGCGTGGGGAAGCTGTATAGTGGGGAGAGAGGCTTGCGCTATCGGAATAGAGATTCAAGCGGCTCTTCATCGACTCCGCTGCTATGTCTGCGCTGACGAGGTCGGCTTCTGTGTCTGCTGTCACCAGGGTATAGTAGATAGTTGCTACGCTACGGTGCCTCTCGTATCCTATCCTAGCCCTGTATTCGCATATACCCAGTATTGCAGTAAGTACTTGCTCGTCCGGGAACTCTTTCATATGTTTCTTCCATCCGTGAATGTTTAGCGAGCCTGCTCGCATAGGTGCAGTGTGCGAAGTAAAGGGCTTGTAGTGAATTTGTGTATTGGGGCGGGGTGGTTGTTTGCTAACAGCAGAGTAGGGGTGGGAATAAGAGAGGCCTTGCGGCCTAAGTGTCTTGTGTTCATGTGGAAGATTGGAGCTGACTGGTTGAGTCGATATAAACATGAGATAGTGATAGTATAAACAGTGCATGGGGTCGGGGCAGACGAAGTTCAGGTAAGGGTATGGGATGGGGCATAGAGGGAGCGCAGGAAGCTAACGCCGTGTAGGGCCATTATGAGATTGTGAGGGTAGAGCTGCATTCCCAGAAAAGCATTGGGGAGCACGGTGGCTGCTGCCACAGGTAATACATGCGTGGAGATAGCGGCACTAGGTTGACCTGCACTCACGGTAATTCCAATTCCGGCAGGTCTGAGGTGTAAGCGGTGGGGTGCTTGTCTTGGCCCTGAAGTGCCAGTGCTGTGCGGAGGCCACGGGGTTATAGCCTCCTTGGCTTGCGACGATCTCTCTGATTGCAAGCTCGCTGGTTCTTCGAATTGGTCCTGCTACAACTCTGTGGGCTTGATTCCAGGTTGCTCTTGGAGTTGGATGTGCAAAGAATTTAGAGGCAATTAGTTCGCTATCCAGCTGGCGCTATTCGCTTCCAAGGTATATGCCTTTGCTGCTGGCCACTCCTTTCCGTTGGAATTGGAAGTGGTAAGCTTTTACCCCTTCCCATGCATACTTCTCGAGCAGCTCGTACACATTCATTGTGTAGATAGAAAGGCCTGTGGCGAGATCCCCTTGAAGAGTTTGTGGGGATAGCTTTACCAGGATTCCACAGTAGGCTGCCCATGCCTTGGAGAAGCTGCTCATTCTGTATTCGCTCTCCTTACCATCACGTTCGGCCTGCTCGAACGCGATACCCCTGATGCTCACTGTTCGCTGTGATTCGGCACGGTCCTTTTCGCTTGCAAGTAAGCAATAGATGTTTGTTGGCTTGAATCGATTTTCGATTATCTGAACGAGGGTTGCTCGTTCTACCCCTGGGAATAGTACTTCTACAGAGTCTGCAATGCCAGACGCGCTCTCACTTGCTGGTAAGATTGGGAGTTGGCTGGGGTTGAACATACCGGCTGCTTCCGGTTCCCTCTGAGCTGTCCATTCCCTCTCACCCTCATCTATCAACAGTGCCAGCTGGCCTTCCAGCTCGGAGATTTTGGCATGAATTGGGTTGTGTTGAGGTGGCTGAGTGGTCTGGTGGGGTAGTGAGAGGCGTTGTGAGCTCAGTCGAAGGACAACTCTGTCCACTATGTCCTGCTCATGAGAGCGAAGGAGTGCCTGCATAGTGTGTAGGCTAATTGGGGTATCTTAGGGTGCGGGAGATATAGAGTGGCTGGCAGCTTGGCTTGGTGTTGCGGGTGACCCGGGGTGAGGCAGGCCTGGGTTTGCTAGGGGGGGAGAGTGGCTATATTGTGGAATGCTTGGCTCCGTTTCCTCGCTACTACTGGTAGGCTCGTTGGTTCCCTCTGTCTCTGAGGTGTGTGAGGGGGCTTCTAATGGCTGGCCATAACGAGTCGGAGCTTGTCGACTACGCATGTTGTTTCTGATCCCTGCTGTGGCTCGATGTCGTGCCGCTGGTGTTGAGGTGCCTCCGCGCGTTGGAGCTCTCCTGGGAGCTATAGTACTTGAGTAGCCAAGGGGTGTATTTGGTCAGGGTAGAGGTGGGGTATCGTTTTCGGACGTGTTCCAAGCTTAGAATGTGGGATAAAGAACGCGAGCTGTCAATAAGGAACGCGAGCTGTAGGAAGGATGGAGATGTCCCGGTCTGTGAGAGCTGGGCGGAAGCTATTGTAACGGGGGTCCACGGGCCCATTGTCCTGGAGCTTTGACCCCGCCCTGGCCCAGCAACCGGGTGAACGTTTTTCCCCTGACCTCCGAGACAGTATCCGATTCCTCCGGGCTGGTTTCCCTACGCTTAGCCCAATTGGCAATGGGTTGTACCAACCCCTCATTCAATTTTTGGCTAGATTCTGTAAATCGCGAGGTTAGGTATCTTTGTCGATTCTTATTTTATTTTATTATTTTATTTTTACGCTGCCGATGTAGCCTAAAGCATATGGGGTTAAGCACCCCACACTCACCCGATCATACCATAGGGAACAAATTCCTCGGTAGAGTGATTGTAATTTATATGCTCGGGTATGATAGTCTTTATGGGCTCTGCGGTTGTAGTTCACGTTTGTGATGGGGTTGAATCCTGCCGGCGGACACCGGGATTTCGCAAACATTGCGAAAAGTCGCGTTAAAGGTTTGGCTAATGTGGCTTGTTAGAGTTTTAGCCGATGGTTGCTATCCCATGCGCTTGTTTACCTCACCGAAAAAGTCGATATCTTTCCGCTTAGATTACAGAATTTTTATCTCTGGCTCCCGCTTAGATGGGACATGAGCCCCAACCTGTCACCTGTTGCTGCGGCGACAACCTGAAAGATCCCGAATTCTTGTTTGCGAGGTCGCCCTAGTGGGGCACCTAGAAGGTTTACTTGCAACCACCAAGAGTAATCCCTTTTTGCTTACTAATCCTCGGAATCTTGCTGAACGGCGAAGTCTCCTGTGGGAAACATTGTCCTGTCTGGTTCTTTAACAAGCACATGAGCAGGTTCTTGAAGCTTACTGTGTTATGCACCGGATACCGGAGCGGCCAATATCACCCATGGAGCAGTTCCCTGACCCACAGTTTGAATCCTATTGGACATTTAGGCGGCGAGCTTGAAAAGGAATCTTAGCTCCTCTCTCTAGAATTGAAGCTATTGCATCAGAGGTTGCCGAGAAATCAAGGCTTAATAAAGTTGTTGCAGTTTTAAGAGCAAAGAGAATTTACGAGAGATATTAGCTCTCCAGTAATATCCTTTTTGTTCCCGAGTTGAGAGATTCTTTTGTATGTTAACTTCTTTATTCGCCCTCGTTGCGCATTCACTACCGTACTGGAATTGGGCAAATAGGAGCGCAACTGACTATTCAATCTCATGTGATTGCTTAATTGCTGCAGGTTCCATAACACTACCATACCATGCACTACTCGAGTACAGCATCTCACGCTGCAAAGCGTCGCGCGGAGAGTCAAGCCCCCCGGAACTCACGAGAGCCTCAAATAAGACGGTATTTCCTTGGCACAGAATTATTAGGCGGCGGTTGCCACAAGATATCCTGGAGGACAAAAGTGCATGAATTTTTCCGCATGACAACCAGCCAAAAAAACGCTCTTCACATCTGGAATAAAGTACACAGGGCACTGATCACTGCCACCATGCCTCCATGAGCCCCTTACATAGTGTCCCTGCATGCTTAAGTCAAGTCTCTCTTACAACTAGTAATTTTTTCAGGCAAAAATGGGGGTCGGGCGACGATTGTGGAGCCCAAGGTCCAGCACTTCAATAGGTTGATGGTAGTTGCCGGGTAACTTAACTTGCTCTTAGGAGAAGACTCACTTTGAGGTGCTTGACTCGCAGCTATTTCTACCTTTTTTTTTGGCCTAGAAGACTAAGTTTTACAAGGTAATGCAAGGCCTCTGTAGCCTTATTAGTATTCTTTCTTGGCGTGTGTCGGTGGGTTGTGTTGCTTGCATTATACTGGATTTTGACCTCGCCGGTGCTCGGGAGATTTTTTTTTTAGCGATGGTTGCGTTGTACCAAAACTCATGCACTTTTGTCCTCCGGTGTAAGCCACATCACCCCTCTTTTCTTCAGCTTTGCCGACCGAGGGTTTTGCTAACCCCTCACTAACCTTAGGTATGGCTGTTTCATGCCATTGCTACTCTCAACTAACATTTCGGATAGACCATGGCCTTAGCTACGCATACGCAGTCAATCATTCGGCGACAACAACGACAAGTCTGGTAGCACAGTCGGGAATTCCGACAAGACAATCGCCACTCCGACGGGGATGCACAGATTACGCATTGGCTCACTTCACCTGGGTCGGATAATAGACATTATGGCGCGCACCCCTGCCGAGGTGACGGCATTAGAGGTTGGCTTTCGGAACGAGCAGGTGTCGGGAGTGGAAGACGATGGGAGTGGAACTGGTAAGGCTGTTATGTTTCTCTCAGGGAACCAGAGAGCTAGCAAGACATAACTGAGGTGAGTGAGTTCTTCGAAAGCAGGGGATATCACTGAAGAGGAGAAATTCCTGTTCCGTTGTGATCATTAGATTGTGCGATCGGACAAAGGGACGAACTTGTCACTGTTGCATGCTTTTAAGGTGGTTTCCTTGCTCCATAACAGTAAACAGTATCGGGGATGGGATGAGCAACGATCTACAGGCGGACATCGTCATGATTCTTTTAGAGAGCATGTCTAATATGTATGTAGTATTCAACACTATAAGGTTATGCGCAGCGAATATAGATTCCCGTGATCTGGCGATGCCGATCTTTTATTGGTACGAACAATTTGGATAGAGACAAGTTATCAAAGAAACAATAGAGATAATGGAATCGTGTACGGTAATGAATGACTTCGACAAAAGTAGGAGAGAAACCAAGTGAATAAATAATGAGTGCGATAACGAACAGAAACCAAACGAACAAAGGGAAGAACAGGCTTTCTTATATCCTCCATGAGATGAGACCTTTCCTCCACAGCACACTTCCTGCGCGTGCTATATCTTTGATCAGTTTCTTCCGCATAGTTGCCCTTTCCTACTTCTCAGCCGAATCCCTTCCGAGGTGAAAACCCAAGCACCGAGGTAGTGGTTAACCGGTTTGCTGAATACTGAGTGTATAACCGCGGGTGCCATGGTTGTTCGGCTATTGGTGATAGTACGTGTTTCGTTGTTGATGAATGGAGGTGTTGATGCTGTCGCACTAGATATGCAGGGTTGATGTCAGGGATGGGTATGAAGCTAATAGTCGTGAGACGTCTTTCGAAGACTTAGTGTGTAACAGATCGCAGTGACAACGTTCCTAATCCAACGCGCATGGGAATATATGCAAATGATGAGCAGTCCAGAACGATCCACGTTCAACATGTAGGGGGGTTTGGCGTTGGCTCTCTATTAGCCATGTATACTTACGAAGGATCGCATGCAGATCCCTCCCTACTCCACTAAACATCGATGCCATTCAAGGCCATGCAGAGGAAAGGAACTTGAACAGGAGATGAACCAACGGACTGAGCAATGCCTACACGACAGCTCTTGCTTGACAGAAGCTGCTGGGGGGAAATGGATCAGTCCTCGGAATGAAGGTGTTAATGTCGGTGTTGCTTAGTGAATGGCGATGGCTACACGGTGAAAACGGCGGTGGCAAAAAAGAAACGAAACGAAACCCCAAGAGCAACTCAAAAGGTACATCGCCAACACGCAATTTAGATTGGGGAACGTCTTCCCATTCAACTTCTCGCTCACGCTCATGATTCGCAATGCCCTAAACTAGCTAACGAAAAGATAGGAGTATTTATGAAGATAACAAAACCTTTCTCCCATCCTTCTATCGATCACGACACAAGGCCATTCTTTTCCACGTATGCCCCCTTTCCCTTCCGCAGACTCCGGTGCTAAGAAAAGAAAGACAAACATCACAAGGACCCTCCGCTTTCCATAGCTTCTGCGCATCCGACCCCCCCCCTGCACCCGGCTCGCCCCCGCATCCGACTCTCTCCGAGTCACATTCCCTCCGATGCTGGGTCCACCCCAAGCATATTCCCGAATGCAGTCTGAGAAATGAAGAGATAGGCTGCGCGCGTGCACGGTAATATGAGCACGCTGAGCAGCATCAAAGACTTCTGACATTACCAGAGCGGCGGTTACTGAGGGTGGAGATGAGGTCTGCGGGTCTGGGTCCGGGGGTGTGTTCCTTCGCTACAGACGCTCCTTACGTATCGCCTCCATTCGCAATCCGAGTAGTGCGATTTGCTCTTTAGGACCACCTCCCCCGCCATTTCTACCCTATTGCATAATTCTCATAACTCCAGAGGTTTGCTTGAATACTATCAATTTGGAGTTGTGAGAATCTTACTGCGGTGGGGCGATAATTGTGGCGTAGCGGATCACGGTAGCTAAACTCTCCCCCTCCGAACTTCCCCGCTTGGCCCTCTCAGCCCACCCGCCAGTTGCGGCACCTGCATCCCCCCAGGAAAACTGACCTCCCTTCTAACAATTCCCTGCGGACTATGGCCAAGCAATATTAGGTCCACCCCTCTTTCATCTGTTTCCCAGCTTCCCGTGCTTGCGTCTTCCTCCTTGCGCTACTCGACACATTCTCCTTTCTTGCGCAATTATCATACCGCGTGAGGAATTGGTCAATGCAAGTCCTCCGGCGTTTTAAATGTAAATAGACTTGTGATTAGGGTATTCGCTAATTTCCTCTGGGTCTTTGCTATTCATCTTTTTTTTCTTTCCTCGCCCCCTTCTTCCACCCCCCAGGGCTCCGGTTGCACTTGGTTAAATCGTAATGTTCTTGCTCTTCATCAGGGTTCCGAATAGTCCGACCGGTCAAGTCTTGGAGGCAGGACCAGACTGACCCCTCCTGGTTGATGTCAATGACTAGACCCGACTAACTTGGGTGGTCCGGTCTGGTTTGGACTAGTCCCAGACCAGTCTTTATAAAAAGATCGCATGAGAGCCAGAATGACACCCAGGCCAACACTGGCTAAGAATAGATGTATAGCTATAGTAGGATCTTAAAGCCGCTTGCCATGGTATAAATCAACAGGCCCCCAATGCCGGTTGATAGAACATCCTGGAGCGGATAGCATGTTATGGAAATGAAATTACCCGATGGATAAGTTGTATCGAATACGTGTATTGTAGCTGTTGGTCATGTAATATCACTCACTTAATGCACCAAAAATAGTTCGATACTTGAGAACCTTTTTCCGCCACCCCTAATCAAAGTGATGCACTGTTGCAACCCTATAATCCATGGAAACAATAAGTTTTAATCAGAAAAAGTTTATTTGAACGTAATATATTGCGATAAAAATAGCATATCCTATTGCTTGGCCGGCCTAGTCGGACTGGTCCTGGTCAAGTCGGTTTCAATAATCCTGACTGCCCAGTCGGTCCAATTTCCACCACCAGAGTAGACCCGACTTTTGACAGGACCAGCTAGTCCGGTCCAGCCCCCCGCCGACCACCCGGAACCCCGCTCTTCATTCCTGCCACCCTATTCTTCATTACCTTAATACTCGTCCTGTGTTCTGCGAATCGTGGTATCTTGTGTAATACGGCCCATTACAAGCAATTGGGTGAAATTGAAGCCGCGTTTGCAGAAGCCAATTCTAAATTAGTGAGCAGGCGAAACATCCTCTCCCGCTAATTCCTCCTCCCCCAGGGGCTAAGCGATCACCAGCAGGTCCCCTTCCAGGTTGTCATACTCAGAATCTAGTTTTGCTCCTCTATAGATAAACCATCAAGGGAGACCCCCAACTAATTTCCCAGAACCCTAACCCTAACTTAACCGATGCGATTCCGTATATTTGCTCCCATAACTCAAACAGGCTAGGGCCCACCATTTTAAACCCGGGTGGGTGTCAAAGGTTTTGAGGGGTTATTGCTAACTGTATTGTCAACGATACCCTTACTGGCTTCGCGCTCATGCAAGTGTCGTTGCCACACTACTCGGGGCAAGTACTCGTAGCGAAATCAAACAAAGGGATGGAGAATACGATGCGGGGTCCGTTGCTTTTGGCCAGGCTCGTTCACATTACCTCCCAAAACGGGGGATGCGGTCACCAAATAATCGTGCAAAACACCGACTTTGCAAGGCGGAGTTCCCGAGTATGAGAAGATGTGAAAATCTCTCACTTGGAATATGTCATCCACTTATCATGGTTTCATAGGTTGGGGTGAGGAGCTCGGTCATGTTCATTGTTTTTTTTGGCACCGGTGAACAATGAGCAATGGGCGGATGAATTCCAAATCGGGAAATCTTTAGTGGAGTGGTTGTACTAGTGGGTAGGCAAAAGTCGGGGCACATATACAGTAACAACGGTTTTACACCATACAAACGGGGTTTTGTGGCTTTTTTTTGTCTGGCAGCAAAGGTCGGGTGCACCCCCAGAATAGGAAATAAACCCAGACTTTTCGTGGGACCGCGCCCGACTTATCCTTGTACCCGAGTACAGCACATGAGATTGAATAGTCAGTTGCCCTCCTATTTGCCCAATTCTAATACCGGTAGGATAGGAAATGCGCAACGAGAGCGAATAAAGAAGTGAATATATGATACAAAGGAATCTATCAACGCGCGAACAAAAAGGATATCACCGGGGAGCTAATATTCCTCGTAACTTCTCTTTGCTCCTATAAAAGAAACTGTAAAAACTCTATTAATGTCTTGGTAACTTCTCCTTCTGTGGCAATAGCTTCAATTCTACTCGCGCGTCTTTGCCAAGAATACCTCCGCTAGCCGATACCTTGGTACTTGGGCACTAAAAGTGGACTATGACGACAGCAACAACCAGGGGCAACTTCTGCGAAAGAATACCGATCGTGTTCTTGCATGCTCGGTGCCAGGTGCCAAGATTCCCTCGCATCTCAATACACCCCTTTGAACCTAATCAAGAGTCACAACTGGTTTCTTGTTTTCTTTTACTCTTCAGAACGTAGATATTTGGTATATGGGTTCGGTTATCCATTGTATGCAACACCTCATTAGACACTTTCAGCAGATCCATGTTTTGAGTTCGAATTCGAGTTCGAAAAATGATGGGCACAACTGCCCAGATGACCCTAGCTGTAAATTGAGTAGCTTAGAGGTTTGACACCAGATCGGGTATGCTATGCTATCCCTTACCTGGTAATCATGGCCAGCGCTAGATACTACTACTAGCATATTTGGGTAATCGTGATAGGAAAAACATTGTTTCAGAAGTGGTGTAGTGCTCAGAATACCACATAATCGGTATTGTTCAGCATTGCCATGATGGAAACAAGAGTGGCCGCGTAGATTTGATCCCAGATACTAAAATAGGCTAACGTTCAACATCCAGAACGAGGCTAGCTAGCAGGGTTCTCAATGGTCCGACCGGTCAAGTCTCAGAGGTAGGACCACTTGGTCAGTCTAAATGGATGTCCGAGACCGGACTTGACTAAAATATGTGGTCACGACTGGTCTGGATTAGTCCCCGACC
>Ga0307513_10012805_pt1 | contig 10328 bp, 3 predicted proteins | sample 15_EM_MG_FD_202174 | JGI IMG/M metagenome (GOLD analysis project Ga0307513, IMG submission 202174) | Populus trichocarpa ectomycorrhiza microbial communities from riparian zone in the Pacific Northwest, United States - 15_EM | ecosystem: Host-associated > Plants > Roots > Unclassified | place...
TAATTCACTTGTATATCTTGGAGCATAGTCATAAATGGAAGGTTCTTCCAGTCCAAGAATTAACCATGAAGCTCGCAATTAGAATTTTAGACAGAAGGGTAGCCAAGTAAACTCCTATACCCTGTACGTCTGGAATAATACGGGGAAAGGAAGTAAAAATAAATGTATGTATTCTGATGCCATATATTACTTGACTGACACTCGGCTATATCATTGTTTGTTTTTACTTTTTGCTAATGATTTTGTTGTATACATTTCTGATACTGGTGTGGTGTGTGAGTTCATGGTTCTTTCTCACTGCTGCTAACTTCTCTATGCCTGCCTTGTCGTTAAAAATTAAATGTAATGTTTTACATGTGCAGAATGGAGATATTAAAGAGGCATCTTCCGTATTCTGGTCAAGAGGGATTACAAGAACTCAAGAAAATTGCTGTACGGTTTGAGGAAAGGATTTATACTGCCTCCACCAATCAGGTATTCAGCTAATGCTAGGTTCAGTAATTTCGATATTCTCTAGACATGAATATACACATGCACAAGTGTGGATTTATGCAGGTACACGTGTGTGTAGTGTGTCCACACTTCCTCATTGGTCATTCTGTAGAAGTTCACATCTTTTCGTTAGTTCTCTTTACAAGTATTTTATTTAGAGTGACCAAGGTCCTTTTCAAGTACAAGGGAAGTGTGCAAAATGCAAATAACGAATCAATACATAAATAATTAAATAAAAAGAGAGGACACCGAAGTATATGTTTGGAATCTCGTAAGCTATATATTAGGAATGGATAATCTGAATACGTTGGCTTTCCCAGTGTAAAACTAAGTCTATAGGATGATAAATTGTAAGGTAGTAATTGATTCCTAATCTATGGGAATGATGCACTTGTATAAATATATGATATGATCAATAATACAATTCATTCCAGCAAATTCTATTCTCTCTTCATAGTTTACAGTTTATCCTCACAGACAATGCAAATACAGAAAGCCTAGCATATTAGAAAGAGCATTTATCCCTCGCCCCCCTTCTCTTATAACATGGACTGCTCAGAGATCTAATGTTTTGTTATTAATATCTAATTTCAGTCTGATTATCTGCGTAAAATATCTCTGAAGATGCTTACAATGGAGACCAGGTCTCAAAATACCATACCCACTGGCAATGGTAATGCAGCCAAACATTGAATTTCTAAACATCCTTACCTTTTGTTTTATATTGCTATGTATATACCATGCTTTAATCAAAACATATAATGCAGGAATATCTGCAGATGGCCATTCCCAAAGCGAAAACTAATCTTCCCTAGAATTACAAAGTGCCATTTCTACAGTGAGACACTGAACAGTGAAAGAGTGTTTTGTTTTGGTTGTTTTGTTGGTGATAACTAGATCTTTTAAATCTTTTCCCTGTACTTTTACATTATGCAATAATCTGGTCCCTTCATTAGTTTTTCGTCGGTCAAATGTAGAGCTGTCAGCGATATTTCCTAAGATTGTTCCACTAACTTGATGGTAAAATGTGATTAAAAACTCAATTAATTATTTAAAAAACTTGAGGGATTAATTTGTTTGTTTCACAAAAAACAGACACTGGTTAAATAGAATTTAACTCCAATTTTCACCATCATATTCGTGAGTGTTTACTTGTAAATATTTTGGAAGGAACTGGTTTATGTTTTGCGCAACATAAAAAAAGTAGTGGATTAATCTTAGATTCCGCTCATCTCGACTTCTTACCTATATTAAGTTTAAAATTAACTAATGTAAATTAATGTGATGGGTTCAAAGTCGATTCATATGACCGGTAAAAAAATGTAATTTATTTTTTAATTTTTTTTAATATTAATACAAAAATATATTAGATTAATCAAGATTTTATAGCTTAATTCTTCAAAACCATAACATGAATAATAGATTTCATTTGGTTTATGTTTTTTAATTATTTTTTACTTAATAATGTGATAACAAAACAGTTGCTTGTAAAATTAAGTACTAATTAAATATTAGGTATTTATTTAAGATTGCAATAACATTATAGAAAGTAAACTGAAATGTGATCAATTCAAAATCAAACAAATATTAAAAAATAAAACTAGAGAAAAGCCTAAAAGGATTCAATTCAAAAAATAAAATAAAATAAAAGGTAGGGTTCAAAAACGAAGGAACAATATGACATTGTTATTAAACTTTGACCTCTTGACTTGATTTATTGCCTAGCATAGGTTTAAAATTAATTCACAAGGGAGTTGTCCATACATGACCTAGTTGACTTGACATATGCAACTTAAGGTAACTCAAATGACCAATAAAAGCATGGTTTGGATTTTAAGAAAAAAAATCAAGATGATAATTTTTTTTAATATTAAGATGACGATATATTAGATCAACTCGAGTTTCACAGTTTAACTCATTAAATACGCAACCTAGATCATAAACTCTACTAAGCTTAAAAACTATTTTTTATATAATGATACGATAACTAAAATAGACACTTATAAAATTGAAATCTTAACAAATTTAGTGATATTTGTTTGAGACTATGATAACTATATATAAAAAAATTAAAAACAAATTATGATAATCAATTTAAAATCAACAAAATATTAAAGTAAAATTGGAAGGAAAAAAAAGGGCAAAAATCATTAAATCAAAAGAAGAAAAAAATTAGAAGATAGAAATTTTTTTTTTTAAAAAAAGGGGAGGATATGAATAGTGAAGTAAGAGGGAAAAACTAACTTTTTTAGTATAATAAATAATTTTTAATTAAATTAAAATCTTTATCTCATACAATTAGACCCAAAAGAGTTAAATCAAAAAGGGAAGAAAATTTCTAAAGACTGATTTGCAAAAAAAATGAAAGGAAAAAAAATGAAAAAACACCAAATCAAGAAGCGAAAAAATATAAAGACCAATTTAAAAAAACAAAAAAAAATAATAAAGAGAAGGAAGTAGAGAAACATAACTTTTTTAGTATAGTAGTTTATTTCTAATTAAATTGAAAACTTTATCTCATATAATTAGGCTAAAAAAGAATTAAACAAAAAAATAAGAACTAATTTGTAAAAAAAAAAAACAGAACCAAATCAAAAGGGAAAAAAAACTAATTAAAAAAAAATAAAGTGCTTCACTATTCATATAAAAATGAAACATCAGTATAGTATCCAACTAGATAGGTGACCTACACTATGGGCTATCCTAATTTTTTTAAAGAAAAAAAAACGTTTTGGCATTGGTGAATTATTAGCATTAAATTATTGGTCTCTCTGTTAGAGGTGTTCCAGAAACGTCTGTAATAGAATAAATAGCTCTACAAACGAATGGATCGGGTCGAATTGAAAAATGGAAAGATTTGTACAAGCTTTCGTCATCACTTTGTGGAAAATCATTAGGTATGAATATATTAAATAAATGTGACTCGATTGGTGAAATAATATCTCTCTGTTTGGCATTAAATTATTGGTGTTTGAGTTTTATGAATTTTATCACTTTTATCTTAGGGTTTTTTTTCATCTTTTTGTTATTGATTTAACTTTGGTTTTGACTCTTGGCAAATGTTTGGATAAAAACATGACTGCCGTAATGAATTTATAGACTTGCAGACTAAATTATTTCAGTTTCTCTAATCACAGTGGCCATTATCCAACCAATAATCTTGGCAGTTCAATAGAGAACAATAATAGCGTGAAAAAAGTAGCATGATCTGTCAAATATGCAAGAGTTCATTGCAAAAAGAGAAATTAATGAACATCTAGCAAGCAATGTTGAAGCCATCTAAAGCAGACAATGCAAGTTTCTGTTTTTTTTTCCTGCCAATTCCAGACGAAGATAATCAGGCCTAATCTGTTGTTCTAGCGAACAATGCTCAAGCCATCTAAAGCAGACAATGCAAGTTCCTTTTCTTTTTTTCCTGCCAATTTCAGACCAAGATAATCAAACCCAATTTGTTGTTCTAGCGAACAATGCTCAAGCCATCTAAAGTACAGAATGTAAGTTTCTTTTTTGTTTTTCATGTCAATTCCAGACCAAGATAATCAGACCCAATCTATTGTTGTGAATTACAAACGAAAAGAAAAAAGACAATAGAAGCTATCATCAATAAACATAAGCAACCAATGTGCAAGCCACTCAAATTGTTGATAGAAGATGGAAAGGCAAATCTAGTATCTCATTGCTTCCTTATGAACTCCAGGCTAAAAGTAACAGTTGAACCAATGTCTTCTGAACATAAGATTTAAAGTAGCTGGTGGAAAATTTTCTTTTCAGCATCATAAAAAGTAGAAGAATTGAAAGAGAAACAACAAATGCTAAGGCAAATTGAAAGGGAGAAGAATGAACAATGGCATGAAAAGTAACTCTTAAACGAAAGATCAATCATCATTTTTTAGACAAAGCCATATATAGTAAGAAAGTTAAGCATGCCAAAGTTCTTTAATATGTATGTGTGAGAAAACAAGGGCGATGTTCATGTAATTGTAACCTAAGTTGTTGATTCCAAGAGTACATTTGAGAGCTTCATCTAGAAATAAAATTAACATGGAATGTTAAAAACAATCAGTTGAGAAATGAAAGAGGCAACGCATGGCTAAACCAATGGAAGCTAATTAAGCTAATGATGTCCCTAGCTAGTAAGCAATTGTTGCCGCAATGACATATGCCTAGTTAGAGATAGATTTGAATTTACATATTAGTATATATTATCATATATTTTGTATTGTCGTTTAAAAAAATAAATATTTTCCTTATATGGAGTAGAGTGTTTTTAATTTTATCATGTAAAAAATTTATATATTTTTAAAAAAATTAATACAATATACAGTTAAACATCTATAAATTAATATCATTGAGACCACGAAATTTATTTATTGATTAAGATATTATTTAGTAAATAAATTTATACAGTTATACATTAATCAATAAAAAAATTTCTTTTTCAAAAACATTGAACTTAATACATGCATGCATCGTGTATTCTAATTATACGAATATTATCTAATCATTAAATTATGAATTATCATAATTCTATATATTTATTTAAATAAAACAAGTTCAAGAATTAATGTAGATCAATCTTATTAATTAATAAAAGTCACGTATGTATCTATTTTTGCAAATTGGATGCATACTTAATTAACATACTTATTGAATATTAAGTGAAGCAAAAAATCTATAAAAAGAATATACTTAATCAGGATATTGTTGTGAGCCAAACAACAATATTAAAAACGAATAAGAGGTAGAATATCCATTAACTAATAGTAAAAGAAGATGATACCAAAGGACACAAAATCACAAAAATTCATGAAACGACATAAGGCTCTCTACAAGTGGGGTTTGTTCAATACCAAGAAATTAAACATTTTTTAAAAAAAAACTAAATGAATTGTATCAAATTTAAAATTTACCAACATAAAAGTTGTTCTAACATGACTCAATCGATGTAGTTGGTTCAAAATCAATCCATATGACCGGTAAAAAATGTAATTTGGCTTTAAAAAATTTTAAGATAACATTTTTTTTGTAATATTGATACGACAATATATTAGATTGATACTGATTTTGTGGCTTAACTCTTCAAACCCACTATCTGAATAATAGACTCCTTCTGGTTTAAAAACTTTTTAAAAAAATTATTTTTTACTTAATGATATTATAATAAAAATAGATACTCGTAAAATTAAGCATCAACTAAATATCAAGATATTTGTTTGAGATTGCAATAACAAATATTATAGAAAGCAAACAGAAACAAGATCAATTCAAAATCAATCAAATGTTAAAGGATGAAACTAGGGAAAAGCCAAAGAGGATTCAATTTAAAGAAGGAAAAAATTGGAAGGTAGAGTTTAAAAACAAAGTAACAATATAAAATTTTTGTTATTAAACTTAATCAAGTGGATAATCGTGAAACCTCTCAATTCAACTTCTTGCCTGACATAGGTTTAAAATTAATTTACAAGGGAGTTGTCTGTACGTGATTTAGTTAACTTGACATATGCAAATTAAGACAACCTAAATAACCACTAAAAGCAAGGTTTGGATTTTGAAGGGAAAAAAAAAATCAAAACGACATCTTTTTTTTACCATTGAGACGACGATATACTTGATCAATTCGAGCTTCGCATCTTAACTCGTTAAATGCACAACTCAGATCATGAACTCCACTAGATTTAAACACTATTTTTTATATAATGATACGATAACTAAAATAAATACTTATAAAATTAAGCACTAAACAAATTTAGTGATGTTTGTTTAAGACTGTGATAATCACATATAAAAGAAATAAAAGAAATAAAAATAAATTATGATGATCAATTCAAAATCAATAAAATATTAAAATGAAATTAGAAGAAAAAAATAGCAAAAATCATTCAATCAAATGAAGAAAAAATTAGAAAGAATTTATTTGTTTTTTTTAAGGGGGAGGATATGAATAGTAAAGTAGGAGGCAACCATAATTTTTTTTTTAGTATAATAAATAATTTTTAATTAAATTAAGATCTTTATCTCATACAATTAGACCAAAAAAACGTTTAATAAAAAAGGGAAGAAAATGCCTAAAGACTGATTTGTGAAAAAATGAAAGGAAAAAAAATTAAAAAACACCAAATCAAGAAGCAAAAGAATATAAGGACTAAAAAGAGGAGAGATTTGGTTTGAGAATGCATGCTAAAAATCTAAACATGAACTAAAAATAAAGTGGAATTATAAAAATTAAAATAAAAACTAAAAAAGATAAATGATTCAAGTGATTCATTATAGACTCTAAGGTAAACACTATGGATTAACACAATATATTTACTTTTTTTCTTTCTATACACAAAATAATTGTCTTGCTAATACGGATAAAGTTAATCTTAGAATAAAATAAATCTAAAGCTGGCTTTGAATAACATTTGCATCTCTGCAATATAACTTTTTTGTAATATTTAGATGCTTTTATGGCTATTTAGTAATTTAAAGTATTGAAATATTAATAAATCAATAAAAAAAGCTACTATGTAAGTAGCACGTGTCAACACGTGATAGTCCACCATGTCATTCAAGGGACTAATATACTAACCTAAACTCGTTTTTGCTTTACAACGAGCCACAAAAAATACTTTTTTGAATATTAAAAGCATGAACCATATTGTTCATAAGTGACTATTTTATAGGTGTTATTTTTAACAATTAACATTACCTTTTTATGGCTTAGGATTTTGCACACTAAGGGTTTATTTGACGTTGTGATTGAATCGTTGTTTTGTTATTTTTTAAAAATTTATTTTTGCTTTAATTTTTTATGTTTTTAAATTGTTTTGATATTTAAATGTGAAAAATAAATTAAAATATATTATTTTGATATGTTTTGAAGTGAAAAATATTATAAAACGCAACCATTATTATATTCTTAAACATTCACTAATATCCAAAAATAATTGTTGTCCATTAGCCATTATTGCATACTAAAAAAAATATTATGTCACAACAAATACGACAGGTGGCTCCAATATCAATTCACTGCTTTTTAGGATTATCCACAAAGTTTACTTTTGACCTAACTACAACAAACGTAGTAGCTTTCTCGTTAACATTCTCAATGATATTGCTTTGTGCATTTTTTTCCTTTAACATGACCACAGTCCTTACAAATATTATGTCTTTGCTTTTTACAAACAAAATAAGTTTCTTTGAACTTCTTTTTGCCGACACCACTCAAATTAATTTTGGTTTTTTCCCCGCATGAAGAATGTTTATGAATTGGGTTTGCCATTCAGACCACAAATATTACTATGTTAACAAGTATATCAAAATTATTATGATTGATGATTTCTAATTAATTTTCTATATCATTTATATTCAGAACCTTTCTTTAATTATATATATAAAAAAGCTATATAATTATAATTCTTTTAGTTTTAGTTTTAGTTTGTTAGTTATGAACAAGAATACAATTCTTTTAGTTTGTTTGCGAATCTGGAAAAGAATCAAGTCATCTGTCAAGCTTTGTTCACTGTGGTCCGACATTTCTCACCTCTCCCCACCTGAGCTCTCTCTCTTTCCCTCCTCCGCTCTCAGAAACCGCCGCCGATACCAATAAGGCTTCAAATCTTCACCAGGTGCTTCATTTTCTATTTTGTTTTTTTCTTTAAAAAAAAGATTCACATTTGCGTTTTCATTTTTTTAATTGAAATTACTATCTAGAAAGAGAAATTCGATTTTAATAAGTAAATTAAAAAGATATATAATCGAACCCGATGAAATCTCTGCTCGTGAACGCAACTCGAAAAAAGGCGCAATCAGCCGATTCTACTGTGGGTGGAGAATTTAGTATGGTCAGGGCTATTGTGTTGTCTATTCAAAGAAAGATATGCCTGTAAATTTGTTAAGTTGATTTTTATCAATCTGCTCTTTAGAGTTGATGATAACATGAAATATTCGTTGTTAATGCTCGTTGTTTTCTTCTTCTCTTTCCTAGATTAAAACATCCTAGACAATCTCTTTGGATGTTTCTGGCCTCGTCATCTTCTATTTGTGTTGTGATATTTAGTCTGCTGATATTCATTAGGGATTGAAAAGCCTCGTTTTATGACTTTGTTTTGTATTCTTCTTATTTCTTTATTCTTTTGGGGATGTGGTATTTTCCTCTTTCTATTTACACTACTTGCTCCCTACAATATTTATTCTTTCAGAGAAGCAAATAAATACATAAATAAAAAGAACGGGAGGGGGAGGGGGGTTTGACAGTAAGTATTTGCTTAGAAGGTAAGTATTTGCTTAGAAGGGGCTTCTTTGGTTTTAGAAGCACCATGACGATCCTAGCACCTTGCCCTGAATGGTTGTGTTTATTTGTTATGCATCCATATTTGGCTGGTTTCTTTAATAAAGTACATGCTATTAGACGGAAGTTCTTTTTAAATATATTCAAGTCTGAATAAACTGATTTCTATATTTCATGATCTTGATGTGCTTTCACTCTTCTTGCCGCTCCTGACTTTCTTTTGAGGGTCTATTCTAACATGCAATATGATTTTTTTTTTCTTTTTGGTTAGCCCACTGTCCAAGGCGGAGAACCTGTAATGGACACGGGTGATTGGAGAATTCAATTGCAGCCTGACTCACGGAAAGAATACTAGTCGACAAAATCTAAGTATTTGTTTCCTAATATGTGCAAGTGCTGCAAAATAGTAATTTTTTTTAATTTATATGAAAGAAAAGGAGAAGGGCAAAAGGTTAATTAAAATCAGCAGGATTGCCATGAGGCAACCTCAAGTATCACACACCTCTTTTTTTTGTTTTTTTTTTTCATCTTCTCATGTGTTTCTCACAAGAAGCAAACTTGAGGGAACATAAAGTGCTGGGAAGTAATTTTTGTTGGAACTTCTTGTGTAATCTCTTCTTTCGATGATGACCTCTTGGATGGTTGCACGAAGCTTGTTCCGTTTTAAATTTCAAGGTTAATCTATTGCTATGAACATATGTGTTTCAATTTAAAACTCGAGTTGCAACTGAACTTAAATGAATGGTGTTGGATTTGGGCCTTCTATTTGTTTTCACTTCTATAGGGTTGAAATGATAGTGATCTTAAAGTAAAAGCAGCAGACAAAAATCAATTAGCCACAATGGTGTATGGTTTCCTAGTTTCTCAGCATAAAGTTGAATGTTTTGTTGACCTCTCTACATTCAAAATCATATAGACAGCTACTGCTGGCACTTGCAATGGCCAATGAATACTGTAGAGTATATATTGCAGTTTGAGATAAGGTTAGCTCATTGCATTTTCATAAATTGAAAGGATTTCTCTTCTTTTCTTTGTCAATTACAGCACATGCATAGAAGTGCTCTTGCTCAAAGTAAATGCTATTGTAATGTTTTCACAGAGACTCCCCTGGTTTACAACTAATTCACTTATATATCTTGGAACATAGCCATAAATGAAAGGTTCTTCCAGTTCAACAAAATTAACCATGAAGCTCTTAGCTAGAATTTTTAGACAGAAGGGTGGCCAAATAAACTCCTATACTTTGTACCTCTGGAGGAAGTAAAAATAGATGTCTATGTATTTTGATGCCGTATATTACTTGACTGACACTTGCTTATGTCATTATTTGTTTTTACTTTTTGCTAATGATTCCAAACATTTCTGATATTGGTGTGGTTTATGAGTTCAGGGTTCTTGCTCGCTGCTACTAGCTTCTCTATACTTGCCTGGTCATTAAAAATGAAACGTAATGATTTCCATGTGCAGAATGGAGACATTAAAGAGGCATCTTTTGTTTTCTGGTCAGGAGGGATTATAAGAACTCAAGAAAATTTCCATACAGCTTGAGGAAAATATTTATACT
>Ga0307513_10012806_pt1 | contig 10328 bp, 4 predicted proteins | sample 15_EM_MG_FD_202174 | JGI IMG/M metagenome (GOLD analysis project Ga0307513, IMG submission 202174) | Populus trichocarpa ectomycorrhiza microbial communities from riparian zone in the Pacific Northwest, United States - 15_EM | ecosystem: Host-associated > Plants > Roots > Unclassified | place...
TATGGGATGATGTCCCAAAAAAACATAACGCATCAAAATTTCACTGTCCTCCCATGATGTTTAAAGAAGAAGAAAATAATAAAGAAAAACTAATCCGTTGGCTTATAATTATACCACACTCCGTTCACCACTCCAAATAAAATTTTAGTGACAATTATTCAATAACTATACTATTATTTTGACTATAATATCATCACAAATAGATGTTATAATGTCATTTTAAAAAAATATTATTATACATGTTTAGCAGCAATTATATAAATTTTACTAGCAATTATAGGAGTTCTTTATGGACATTAGACATAAAAATATTTGTTTCAGATTTTATTGAAACAAATTCCTTAGTATCAATGTTAGCAAATATATATATATATATAGTAAACTGCAAATCTGATATAATTTTTAGGGATTGATTTAATGGTTAAGAATGTATATTTTATTCTTTAATTTTTTGGGTTCAAGTTCTTAGACAGGTACTCAAAGAAAATTATGAATTCTTTTTTAATGCGCCAGATAATTTGTTCTCAGAATTATATAAAAAATAAACTTAACTTTATTCATGTAAAAATTAATCTGAAAATACTCTTTAATATCCAATAAAGAAAAATGATTCATCGTGACAGTGTTACGGGAGCAAATGAAATTTACACTTATTAGTTACTATTTTTCGGTTTTTGATATTTAGGTGATGGGAAATGTAAATCCAAGCTCTCTGATTTTTCAGATCCAAATCATCCTTGATTATTGGATGAATGCCTCACGAGTAAGAAAAAAAGAAAAGCTGAAGAACGAAGACCAAAGAAAAGAATAAAAGTCTCTGTTAAAATAATTAACTAAAAAACTAAATGACGTGGGGGATTCATGTGCGATATTGTGGATCTCTTAACATGATACTGTGGATGTCATTTTTATTGTCCCTTTTCTTTTCCCTTTTTTTCTTTTAATTTGTCTCTATTGTACCAAATCACAAGTCAATTTGTCGGGAGAGGATGAGATTAAAAAATAAAGCATCAAATTAAAAAATACATAGGGAACGGGTTATTTTAAAAAATTTAGACAAAATATTTAATGCAATCCGTATACTTTATAGATTATTGATATTGGATCCCTTTAGTTTTTGAAAAAAAAAAATCAATTTTTATCTCAAACTTTATTATTATTTTTTTTTTACTCCTAGTAAGAGGAGTAAGTTAAATTAGGCGTTGGAATCTGGCACTAAAAAGAAAACAATCTTTGTTTACACTGATTATGAACACCAAAAACATTGAAAATAGTGTCAAATTACTTCTTTTGATGAGAAGAACTCATATCAGGGGAGTTTTTTTACCTTGAAATTGTCAATAAAAACATATCTAATCTTGGTAAGATTTTTAGTTTCAAGTTGATTTCAAGTTTTAGGTTGATTTTTCAGGGTTTTGAGGCCATAAATGAGTTCATCAAGTTGTTTATGATGTTTTCTAGGCGTTTTGGGTAAAAAAAATGGGTTGAGAATATGATTTTTGGCTCTAAAAACTCATGAGCCTGTTTTTCTGGCCACTGTAGTTGCTGAAAACTAGATGATACAGACTACGCATCATCTAATTTTTTTAAAAAAATAAATTGGGTCGGACACCCCAAATACAAAAAAAAAGGCCCAGCCACATGAGCCTAGACTGGCAAGCCCGAACACGAGTCTTAAAGAAATGGGTCAGCCCGAACAGCGCTAGACCTTTTATTCTTTTCTTTTTTAAATTAATGTTGTTTTATTTTTTTTTAATTTCAACACTATTTTTTTTTATTTATATTTAGATTAGTGCCTCTTCTCTCTTTTATTTTATTTAGAGAGCCTCTTTTAAATTACGATTATTTTTTTGTTATGCATTTAATTTTTTAAGAGATTTTTCTAATTCATCTATAATTTTTTTTTGTCTTTTGTATAGATGAACTTTATTTTTAAAAATAAAAAAATATTTTCAGATAATATTTTTAATATATGCAGCCTTACATAATATTTTTTTTCATTTTATTTTATTCAATCAATTTAATGTGTGTGTCTATTTCTATTATTGTTTGATTGATTAAAAAAATTATTTTTATTTTTGGATAATATTTCTAATATGTGCAGTTTTATATGATATTTTTTTCACTTTTATTTTATTTAATCAATTTAATGTGTGTCTATTTCCATTATGGTTTGATTAAATAAAAAAAAATTATTTTAATAAAAAAATTAGCAAACACAACCGAGTAAGTATCTCATCTTGTGAGATTAAATATCTTGATTTACATTTATTTCTTGATTTTTCAGTTTTATTTTTAGTTATTGTTTATATTTTATTTTATTTTTTAACACATAATTTTTTTTTATTTTTACTTAAAATTCCTTTAATTACAAAAATATATTTAAAAAATCTACATATATAATGTTTTTTTTTAAAATATATATATAACCCACAAGAAATGCGAGTCAAATACATATTAAAAGCGAAAACGAGTACTTTCTAAATGTTGTCACGCTATGGACTGAGCAATTGCAAAATCAATCCTGGAAAACCAATAAAAAGTAGGTGAACTATTATCTCATCGGGATTTGTGCAATTTAATATAGCCATAAATTAACAATTGGGAATGGTACAAATCTCTCTCTCTCTCTCTCATAAATTCTCTATTTTTTTTTCTGGTAACTTCTAGTAATGATATTTTTTATTTAAAAATATATTAAAATAATATTTTATTATTTTTTTTAAAAAAATATTTTTAATATTAATACATGAAAATAATTCAAAAATATTAAAAAAATTAAAAAACAATTCACAGTAACCTACTCTACAGCAAAGGCAGAATATCGTGTCCTAGTATCTATCTTCGTTGAACTAATATGGTTCATGAATTTGTTGCAAAGCATTGGTTACTGCATTCTGACTCTAAGGTTATACTATGACAATATTAGTGCTATAACTATGGCTAAAAATCTAGTCTTTCATCATCAAACAAAGCATATTGAAATTAACATCTTTTTTGTCATAGAATATGTTGCTAGTAGTGCTCTCCTACTAGAACATGCTGCTGGCCTTGATCAACTTGCAGACATACTGACCAAACCACTTTGTTCTGCCAAGTTTACTTCCAATCGTGATAAGCTCCTCATCGGTTATGTATCGCGTTAAGCTTAAGGGGGAATGACAAGATATATATTCATCACAGCTGACATATTTCATGGCAACAGAACTAAATGTTTTATGGAAGTAAGATTCTAGAGTCCACAATTATAGCAGCAATAGGATTCTTGTGATCCTATCAACATTCTTGTTACCTATAATCTTTCCATGATATATGTAATATTTTGTTACCATTTAGATAGGCAACAGTCTCTCTCTCTATTTTTTTATATATATATATATATATATATATATATATATATATATATATAATGACAAAAGAAAATATGGGTTAACATTTTTCTACACAAAAAATTGCAAAAAGGGCCAAAATGGTTGAATAATTCAATTCGCAACACATTTGCAGTCTAAACATCTTGGTTGCAAATCTATTTGCAGCTATCATACATCATTTCAAATGAATAAAATTATATCATAAATTACAGCTACCAAATTGTCAAATTTGCAATCAAAGCTTGATTGCTTATTGTTGCAATTGATTTTTTCGTTAAGAAATAAGAGGTTATAAATTTCAGTTACATTCTTTAATCTCCATGAGCACTTAGAAGGTATTTCTATTTATAATTTAATTTTTTTTTAATAATTATCCTTTTAAAGACATCTAAATTTGTTTATTTGGCCATTTTTTTCTAGGGTTTAGAAGAAAGAAAACAAACTAGAGTTTTCTACTAGGTAGATGACTACACAAGAAAACAAGAAGAAATCATTAGCTTTTCTAATACAAGGTTTTTTTTCCTTAAGATATTGTTTCCTCACCCTTTAGTGTTTAGCAATTGTGGTTATTAGTGGATAATAAAATACAAATATATCAATACCTAACAAAAAATAATCCAAGAAGAAAAAAATTCATAAATAAATAAAATTACCTCAAAAATAAAAGGAAACAAACATCACAAATGGAAAGTTATTCAAGACTTTTAGGGTTTTGTTATGGCTTCTATCAGTGGTGGTGGAAAGGTTGTAAACATTATTAAAGTTCTTAAAAAGGCTCTTAGATCATGGAATAATGATATTATTTATAATATTTATGAGAAATCAAGACTTTAAAACTAGAAGTTGAAATCCTAAAGAGCACTAAAAAGAGCAAGGATGTGTCATCTTCTAAGTTATAAAGAAGCAAGCATATTATAAATGATATGTGATCTTTATACCATATACAAGAATATCTATGGCGCTAGAAGTCCAAAGTTCAATGGTGCATGCTTAGTGATAGAAACACATTATTTTTCCATCTATATGTCATTACTAGAAAAGAAAAAAAAAAGAATGTTATTTTCTCTATTTTCATGGATTACATAATCATCTTTAAGCTAGCTAAAGTGAAGCAAGAAGTTGTTATGTTTTATAAGGGTCTCTACTCTCTTGAAAAATGGTATGGACCATTTTGCTCAAAACTAAAATTCCATAAAATTTTGTATTCCTAATCTTTTACTATAGAAGTCTCATTCACTATTAAGGAAGTTAAAGCTACTATTTGGGATTATGATAGCAATAAAGCTTCTAGACTTGATGGTGTTATTTGTTTTTTCATTAAGAAAGCTTGGGATATAGTATAAGACAATGTCTTTTATATGGTTAGTAATTTCTATATGGTTGGTTCCCTTCCCTACGACATCAACAATTCATTCATCATCATAATTCATAAAATGGTTAGCTCTCTTCACCACGACATCAACAACTCATTCATCAGTCTAATTTCAAAAGTGGTTGGCTCTAACAACCTTAAAGACTCCAGGCCTATCAGCCTCATTGAAAGTCTTTACAAAGTCATATTGAAAGAGTTGGCTAATAGGCTCAGGTTGTCATACTTGAGGTTATTAAAGATTTTTAGAATGGTTTTATCAAAGAAAGACAAATATTGGATAATGTCCTCATTGCCAACGAATTACTCAACTATTTAAAAAAGAAGAAGATAAAAGGTTTTTTCTTTAAATTGACTTCTATAAAGCTTTTGATCAGTGATATGAGAGTATCTAGATGAAATTATGGCTTGTATGAGCTTTGGTTCATGATGGAGATGATGGATACAAAATTATATTTTGACAACAAAGATTTTTGTTTATTTTATTGCTCTCAAACTAATGAATTATTTATTGAAAAAAGGATTACATCAATAAAAGTCGTTATCACTTTTCTCTTTAATAAAGCAACAAAGGGTCTTAGTAGAATGCTGGAAAAAAGGATATGATTTGGGACTTATTGAAGGTATTTGTTTTGGTCGAGATCAGCAGAAAATTACTCATCTCTAGTTAGTTGATAAATCACTCATCTTCAATCCAAATAATTTCTCTTACCTTCAAAATATCAAAAGAATTCTAAGATGTTTTGAATGAATTTTTAGGTTGAAGGTTAACTTCCACAAGAGCTCAATCACTAAAATTGGAATTAATGATGCTATTATTTCTTCCAGTATAGGAATGAGCAGCTTTCATTTAAGTATTTGGGTTTACCTATCGGTGCATCTTCATCTTGTGCATCGATTTAGAAATATATTATTAATAGAATTAGTCGCAGGTTAGTTACTTGAAAAGGTCATCACTTATTTATTGGTGGGAAAATGTACTTGATTAAATCATTTTTTAATAATATATATATCTACTACCTTTCTTTATTCCTTATATCATCCACAATTATTACTAAAATTGAGAAATATAACAAGGTTTTCCTCTGGTTCAAGGAGATTAAAGGAAAAAAAATTATGCAATGTTTAATGGGCATTAGTAGTTCTTCTAAAAAAACACAGTGAGCTGGGTATAGGTTCTTTTCTTGATAAAAATAAAACCTTGCTTTTCAAATGGCTTTAGAGGTTTGGAAGCTATGATACAAAACTATGGAACGATGTTACCTGCAACATTTATAACCAATAAGCATCTTTGAATATGTCTTTAGTATATGTTAATAGAAATGGCAATATATGTCTTTAGTATATGTTAATAGAAATGACAATATATGGTCTAAGATTATCAATGTTTGCTACAAGGATGAGAGACTTTAGAATATTGTTAAGATAAAAGTTTATGTTCTGGTTGGCAATGGTCATGGTACTAACTTCTAGAATGATGTGGCTAGGAGATTCTTGTCTTGTAGTCCAGTTTTTTAGACTATATAGTCTATTTAAAAATCAAGACTTATTTATATCTAATATGGGTGTGAGAGATAGATTTTTATGAATATGAAATTTCCAATGGAAAAGGGCTATGAGAGAAAGACAAATAGGCTCTTTTGATTCTTTATTTGACAAGTTATCTAAGGTGGTGTTATCAAATGTAGTTGTGGATAGACTGATTTGAAAACCTAACACTAATGGGGTTTATTCAATCAAATCTATGTGGGGCCTTCTATCATCTTCACCGAGCTTTGAACATGATAAAATATGAAAAAGTCATATGCTATTTAGATAGCTATTCCAGAGAAATTTAGTACTAGAGGAGTCTTGGTTAGGAGAGGTGTTTTTAAACCTAATGAGGTGATTTATCCAATTTTTTTGGTTTCTGAGGAATCTATGGATCATCTTTTCATTCATTTTCATAATCACTAGTGCATTGGTCTAAATTTATTAATTGGTGGAGTTTATCTTGGTGCTGCCCTAGAAGTATGTCTATTTTAATTATTCTAGTAATGAGAATCACTTATCCAAGGAAAATTCCTAATAAAGGTTTGGTTTATGTTATTCTTTGTAATTTTATAGTCTCTCTAGATTCTTCAAAATGATTTACTTTTCAATCATAAACAACTTGACAATAATACCATCTTCCTTCTAATCTTAACTGGACTATATGTATGGATCAAGGCTTTACTTTCTGATTTTCCTTATTATGCTCTTAATTTATTAATCTTTGCTGGTGGATTGATTAGATGGTCTAATATCAAGAATATTAGAGCTATTATTTCATGGTCTTCTCAAGATTCTTATTTGTTAAAATGGAATATTGATGACTCTTTTATTAGCCCTAGTCCAGCTGGTATTAGAGGGGGTTTTCACGATCATAAAGGTTTGGTGTTGGGTTTTTTTCTCTACTATGGTTGGTATCAAAGATTCAAATAAAATTGAGTTGCTAGCTATGATTAAAGCTTTGGAATTATCTTTTTCATGAAAGGACCTTTTTGGAGGACACTTCATCTTTGAAACAAACTCTACTAATGTGACCAATTCGATGAATAAGCCATATAATAGACCATAAAGATCTCATGAGCTTTACAATCTTGTAGATCATTTTTCTTTTTATTTGGGTTCCATGTTTTTCTCTCATGTTTTGCATAAAGCTAACCATGTGTCTGATGAATTTGCAAAAACAAGTAAGACTAGAAATTATAACTTTGTGGCATGGCTTTTATTTTTCATGATATTTTCTTGTTGGAATTAACTTCAGGTACTCTTTATTCTATCTTGATTATGCCATTGAAGCTATCTTTGAAGGAAAAAAAACAGGAGAATAAGAAAATGAATATGGTGGATTAAGAAGTCATTCTTGATTTAGATCCAAAATACTTCGTGATCTTATAAATTATTTACAAAATATTGCTGCTAATATGTTTTGCAACTAAATTCGAAGATATAAAGTAGTTTCAACTAATATTTTTTTTTTTGCAATTACGTTTGTGGTTGTAAATGCAATTTGCGAGAGAGAAAAATAAAAAATTAATAAAATTATTTTTCAATTGCAAAACTATAGCAAAGTTGCTCGCATTTCTAGTTCTTTTTTCCTAATAGTGATAACTATTTTGGTGTATAATGGTATATTCATATTTACACAATGGTCTTTTGGTTATTATAATGTAAGCTAAGCGGAAATTTAGTATTTTTTCAAATATAAAAAAAAACAATTAAAATGCATAGTGAAACGACCAAAATAAAAATACCAAAATACCCTAAAAATAAAAGTAATAAACTTAGAGTCGAGAGGCGTTTCTAGCTTATCACAATGGTTTTTTGTTATTATTAAGTTAGTTCAGGAGCAATTTCATATCTGAAAAAAAAAAAAAAAAAAAAAAAAAAAAGGATGGGTGCGCATGCATGACAATATAAAGCGCGTGAGAGGCACATATGGCACCTTTTGGGGGCTAAAAATACCCTTTTATCATGTCATTAGAAGCGTCATTGTGTCCTCTTTCATTTGAAATGGTGCATGATAAAGTTGGTGGTCAAGTTTATCACTAGTAGACTTTTTTCTTCTTCTTCTTTTCTTTCTCCTCCCTAGAAAATTATAAATTGACCCTCTTTGTTGTTAGTATTTCAACTTCAGTTTTTATTCTTTTGATTTCTAATTTTTGTTCTTTATTATTTTGTATAAGTTTTATTTATTTTCAAATTCATCCTTTCATCCCAATTTATAAATATTATATTTTTCAATTTAGTCCTCATTCTTTTGATTTTTAATTTTTTTCCTTGACCCTTTTATAAGAGTTTTATTTGTTTTTAATTTCATTCTTCAATCCAAATTAATAGTATTATGTTTTTCAATTTGGTTCTCATTGTTTTGATTTCTATTTTGTTTTTGGCATTTTTAGAAAAAAATTCTTATCCTTTTCATTTTCACCCTTAAATAATTCTATTTATTTTTTTACCGGGTTATTCTAATTTCATGATCCAAGCTACGGGTTTAACGGGATATCTCGGGTTGGCTCGACTTTGATTGCTTAAGTTATAAGTTTATCATGCTAACTCAGGTTAACCAAAACTGGTTTTTTTATGTCATTTTGTTTTACCTTGTTTTGTTTTTTTGTATTTAATAGGATGTGAGTTGAGATACATAATTTTTTTCTTTTGAAAAAAATATTTTTTTTTCAGGTAATTCTAATCACTATTCTTTTTAAAATTGATCCATTTATTGTCATTTTTTATTTCTTTTCATCTAATTAAATTAAACCTAACCTATTCGATCTTATCTAATCCGTGAATCAAGTTATATTTTTTTTAAAAAATAAACTTGCAGCAGCTTAAATATTATTTTTTACACAAAAAAAAAAATTATTTAGCCCTGCAAGAAATCACGAGACCAAGTCTAGTCTCTCACTGTATATAGAAAAAGATGCTTCCCTCTCTCCAATTTTTTTCTATTCTATAATTGTCCAAAAAAGATTGAGAAGAAACAAGTGAAGGAATTAAGCTTTGAGGTTTGGACCACCATTCCCCTTTTTTACAAAATATTGCAAATATATACTGCACTGCACCAAACAGCCATCACTAGTGCTCCATATGAACGTTGCTAAAAAGTAATATAGAAAATAATAATATTACAATTTTAATGATGAAGTAATTCAAAAACTTAAATCTTATTTTATCAAATTAAATTAATAAAATTAAATATAAAAAATTATAAATTTATATAAATTTTAAGTCTAAATTTTTTTTAATCGAATGAGTAATATAAAATTACTGTTGATCCCTTGTAAAACTCGAGTGAGAGATAGATCTCAGCTCTACCATGGAACCTCTGGCATTGTGCTTAACAATGTAGTAGCGGTTGCTTTTCAAATAATTTTTTGTGCCGAAATACATGCCAATGATTTTTTTTATTTTTAAAAAATTATTTTTGACATCAGCAAATCAAAACGATTCAAAACATACAAATTATATTAAATTTTAATAAAAAAAATAAATTAAAATTTTTTTAAAACATAATTTTCACCGTGTTCCAGACATGTTGATATATACAAAAGTTAGCCAAGTCTATTGCTAGGGAGCTATGAGACTGACATTTATGCATTACTGCCTTTGCTCTTTCCAAGGAATTAAGCTTTTAACTAATATAAATTGAATTCAAAATTCTCATTTTTTTTTTCATGTGATATTCTTAACGCATTGAAAATATATTAAAAAGGAATTGCATCCTCCTTCCGATCGATGAAGATTGTACGTATAAACTCATTTTTCAGCATTAACACGTCAATATTTACTTCGAGTAATTAATAGGCAAGTACTGACCACACTAGCCATATCCCACCCACCTGATCTTCAAGACCATATATGCTTTTCCGTGGCTTGAAGGAGGGGAGGTCCAGTTCGAATGCAAGGTCGGACGGCGAGCAAGTTTAGAAAATTAATGAACCAGCCAATTGTCTTTTACATTTCTCCAGAAAAAGGAACTGCTTCAAATGAAAAGATCTGTCTGCATATGTAGTTTCTTTGTTACCATGCAAGCTCTACTTCCTACAAAGCTGCATCTGCTG
>Ga0307513_10012807_pt1 | contig 10328 bp, 11 predicted proteins | sample 15_EM_MG_FD_202174 | JGI IMG/M metagenome (GOLD analysis project Ga0307513, IMG submission 202174) | Populus trichocarpa ectomycorrhiza microbial communities from riparian zone in the Pacific Northwest, United States - 15_EM | ecosystem: Host-associated > Plants > Roots > Unclassified | place...
CAAACAAATGACGAGCGATTCGAGTCCTTATATACCTAAATCCTTGCTTCCATTTATGACCCTGCAGCATTACGGGCCTCGGTCCCTTGTTGCAGCTGCAGCAGAGCACTGAGAGCTCGCGCTCAATTTCAATTTCCCGCACGGGGTATTGTGGTGGAGGTCCGTTGCAAGGGACGAGTGCTAGCGGCGCGGTACGAATGTCAGATGACCTTTCGTATGCTGTCGGGATTTGGCATTTATTTGGGATTTCATATCGAGTGCTCAGTGCTCGGTTGTCAGGGGGCGCTGATTGTTTGGGAACCTGCATTTCCTTATCGGGTATATAAGAGCTCGTATTCTCGTTGTGGTATCGCTACGTGTTTGTTAGCAGGCCCCAACAAACACGCTTGTTTTCGACCGAGTTAACGACCTAGTAGAAATCCTACAACCAACGGAAATTCTAACATATGCAGGCTACGAAGACGGCGTGCTACCTTCCAGAGTGGTAATGAAGGAATTCAGGTGGGCACATACCACCCTCGAGCTGTGAACAAATGACCAACGGTCCGTACACCATCCCCCTAATGTGGCCCTGCTGCTCGCCACTAGACGAGTTCCGTGGCTCATCTCACTAGATATAGGGTTCGATCCCTGGTCTGGACCACACCAAGCTCACTTCCCTTTATATTCCTCTTCGAAGCGTTTCGTTCTTAAAGATTTTTTGTGGTTAGAGCTCAGCATTCGCTGCCCCTGACCTGCTAAATGGCACAACTGTGAATCCTGTCTAGCTAGAACCTGAGAGATCCCTTCATGGATATGTGATGGGCGGCAGAATGAGTCATTTTGAGTTTTGGCTTACGACCAATCTGTGGGTCACAACTCACGCACTATCCTCATTCAGCCTTCTTCCATCTGGACCCATTCTTTAAAGTATCATTTCTCTCAATAAATTGTGCATTCATTTCTCACGCGTGCTTCACTATTCTCCGCCAAATACGTTTGTCTGCTTTCAAGAGTGAGTCAGGAACTAGGCTCTGCCCAGCGTCTGAACTACAATGACAACGGGTGCTTCATAGCACAAAGATGTGACGACCTGTGCCGAATGTATGCACGTGTGCTCGGCTTGTATATGGCGTGTGCTTGGTTTGTTTTCAACATTCCCACCAAAACCGCAACAACCTATTGGTTATCCCCATTCGCAGAGGCACCTAATCTCTCCCTTGCTGCCAACGACCTGCGATGCTCATTCCATCTAGACATTTTCGGGCTGTCGCTCGTCAGACTCTCTCCCTAGCCGCAAGGGTACACTCCCATTCTCCAGAAACGAAGATTATACCATCCATAGAACAAAAAGAAGTCATAAAACTTCTCAAAACCCATAATGTTGTCGTATCCGCTCGCCCTGGCGCTGGTAAAACGGCCACTATCGAGGCGCTGGTACAGGAGAACCCAGCAGTGCCTGTAGCAGTAATCACCTATTCGAAGCGCCTACACATTGATACCAGTCGACGCCTACGCAAATACAGTCGGCCCGGCACAGACCCTCGGATTCAAACTTTTACTTTTCATGGCTTGGCTGGAAAACTCTTCGGCCGTACTTTCAAGGATGACTCAGAGCTGATCAACGAGAGGGAAAAAGCCTCCGTGGCAAATTTATGTTGGCTTCCCCAATTTCGTTTCATTGTCCTGGATGAGATCCAGGACTTGACAGACGACCTGTATTGGGTGGCCAGTGTCCTTATTGCGTCTATTACTAGGAAGTTTGGCGATGAAAATGCTCCCAAAATCCTTGCGCTTGGGGATGCGCGGCAGGCCATTTATGAGTTTCGAGGGGCGGACACCCGCTTCATAGAAAAGGCTCCAGAAATTTTCCACTCTGTATCGAAGTATGGTTGGAAATCGTTGTCCCTTGCTCAGAGTTTTCGCTTGTCCCAGCCCACGACGCATTTTGTCAACAACGTTTTCCTCGGCGGCCAGGAATATATCATCGGCACAGGAGGAGGAGTAAAGCCTTCATACATTTTGGCTAACTTGAAGAGGAGAAGCAAGGCTGATAATTCGGCACAAGATGACAGGCTTCGCAGCGTCATTTTCGACAAAATCAAGCAATATGGCGCCGAAAACTGTGCCATCTTATCTCCATCCGTTCGCAATGCGGCTAATAGTGGTTATTTAGCAAGATTGGCGAATTTTCTTTCGAGAGCCCAGCCTCGTACTCCTGTTTCGGTGAGCATCTATGATGATGCCCCACTCCTTGAGCGTGTCACCCGCGGGAAACTCATCATTTCAACCTATCATCAATTCAAAGGAGTTGAGCGCGATCTCATAATTGTGTTTGGCGCTGATGCAGCCTGGTTCGACTTCCATGGACGCGAGCTACCGCGTGACTCCTGTCCAAACCCAATCTTCGTGGCTCTTACTCGGGCTCGCAAGGAGCTCATCGTTATCCATGCTAGGGGAGCTAACCCCTTGCCTTTCATGGACACAAGTGCTTTGAGCATATATGCAAACCTAGTCGTACTCGATGGACAGGAATCTCCTGTCCAGGTTCCTCCTAAGCGCGCAGCCCAAGTGGGACGCCCCCTACCTGAGTCCATCTCTGTTACTGACCTGGTCAGGCACGTGCCAGATAAAGAGCTGCATTCCCTCATCCATCAACGCGAGATCGTTACAAAGCACTCCCCGTTGGAGGGCAGTGAAATCCATGTCCTAGACGAAATACGCACTGGGCCGGGGCTGTACGAGACAGTGGCCGACCTGACCGGAACGGCGGTGACGCGGGCACTTCAGTCCCGCTTCACAAACGGGCCTTATATACCCGGCGCTGTACCAGAAGACAGCAGACAACGCGCGATATGGCGCTGGGGGAGGCGAGTACGTCGGGTTTCTATTCACGGTACTTGGAAATGGAAAGGGGTGAGAGGTGTTTCGAATGGTTGATTGGTCACCTCGATACCGCAATGGACCGCATAACCCAAGAATTAGCAGCGGGCGGTATGGTTGATGCTTCGGAACTCGAATTCGAGCCTAGATGGGAGGCCAAATATTGCGTTTCTGTTCCCGATAGACAAGGACCAGAATCAACAACGATCATAGGAGAGCCGGATATTGTGTACACTCCGAGAAATGGAGGGCGGCCGACAATTTGGGAGATTAAGTGTACCAGAGGACTTAGACTGCCTCACGTCGCTCAGACAATTCTGTACGGGTGGCTTTGGGCGAAGAACAAGGTGGCACCCAACGTCCCCTTTCCTCGTTTGAAATTGTTCAATGTGCGGACCGGCGAGCGCTGGGTGATGAGCGACATGACCATGGAAGAGGCGGATGAATTTGTTAAAGGTCTACTCCGGGCCAAGTACAGAACCCTCCAGCGAGTTACTGATAAGGAGTTCTTATCACGGTGTAAGGAGACGTTGGAACACGCAAAAGAGGTTGTGGCTAGGTCACCTCTTGAGCAAAGCACCTCGGGAGAAAAGCGTCCTTCGAACTAGTATTGATACTCTTCTTCTCTTGTGAGTCGGATAGCCAATTGCGCGGTAGAATGACCCTACCGGACAATCAATACCCCGTTTGTCTTCGATATACTGAAGCCCGCCTGTACACGGCTTCCAGAATTAAAGGAATGTGGCCTTTGTTATAAGCACTCGAGCGATGCGGAGTCGCCAAGGGTGGGCAAATATTCTGAGGTATTTTGGAGGGGTGGAAAGATTACGTGTGTACTTGGGGCCATCGCATCCAGGCCGGTGTGCGCAATGTTTGAGGTGCAGTGTTACCCTCGCCCCTTGCCATCCTGATGGAAATTATCAACCGTCTTTGCTCTCCGCCAAAATCCCCTTAGTGAGGGCGACGAGGGTGTAGATGCTACATGGCTACCATTATGACGGTACTACACGTACGTAAACTAAAGAAATACAAGTCAAAATCCGTGGGATGGGCGTTAAATTAAGCCAACAATAGTACGGATGAGCCTAGTAACCGCCTGCCGCAAAGCGTAACGAAGTGATACTCCCCCCTCAATCCACATCACTGTTCTTCCCCCCGCCTTTCCCCCCGCCTCTGGCCCCGCCGACATCAGCGATGGAGACCTCGCTATCGCTCGCACGCGAGGGGGTATTATGTCCGCCCTTTGTGCTCCACGTACCAATCGGCTCGCCCTCGGCGTCATCCACGACCTCAAACACGACGCACCAAAACGTGCGGCCGGGCCCGTCGAGCTTGCCATTACGGTCGGCCGTACGCTCGCAGCACACAAACCGCACGGGTTGGCCGTCCCAGTACTTCATAAGGTCGAAGTTGATGCCGCCAGGCAGGGTAAGGGTGATCTTTGGGAAGGTGAGGAATCCGTAGCAGAAATCGGTCGTTAATTCGTCCTGTTATTGTGTGTGAGAGGGGTAGAGACGTCCTCAGGACGCGGTACGTACCTCAGGTCCGAACATGACGGCCTTGCGCTTGTCGGCAGCACTGAAAAAGGTCCTCCGCTGTTTTGGGCCTTTGAACTGGGGGATCTCAATCGTGTCCGATGGCAGCGACGAAACATCGTCTTGTAAAGGCTTGGCGAGCCCGTCGTGGTCTCCGTCGGCGTCGTCGTTGGCGCCGTTTGGCTTGCTGCGGTGCGCCAAGTACGGCATGGTACAGATGAGTGGGGACCTATGTCCAGCAAAAGGCCGGTCAGTGAGTTTAGAATTCAGAAGAAGCTAGCGCGCCAATCCAAAGGACGTACAGTGCCCAAGGCCTGGCAGAATCGAGTGCATGCTCCAAGGTCGGATCGACAAAGCTGCGTAGGAAGAAAGGGATAACGATAACCGGTCAGAGTCAGACCCCAAACGGCCGGGCCCTTGCGCAGGACCGACCCGAAACTCACTGCATAAACTTGAGGGCAGCGCCACTCCCCCAGGGTAGCTTGAGCGGTCGGTCAAACGTGTTCCCAAACATCACATCGTCTGCACAAACAGGTTTCAAGAACCTCCCTCTGAAACCCCAAAAAAATAAAATAGAAAATAAAAATAGAAATTCAGTTGTACTCCTCTCAAAAATAAATAATATAGACCCACCGAACTCGAATACTCCACGTAACGCCCTTTCTCTCCGGAGAAGAAAAGTACTCGTTCCCGTCCGCGTTTCCGTTTCCGTTTCCGTTTCCGTCGTTACCGCCACAGCTGCTGCTGCTACCGCTGCCGCACGCATCGGGACCGACAAAATCAAGGATACGAACGACGAGCGTGCCGTGGAACGCGTCCGAGTGGATATGGTGTGCATTTGCACTGGTATTGGGCGTATTGACGAGGTGGGAGATGTCCTCGAGTGCATTTGGGGACGTCGAAGGGCCCGCTAGAACGCGTAGGCGTGGCATGATGTAGTGTGGTGTAGTGTGGTAGTGTGGTAGTGTGGTAGTGTTGACTGTTGGTGTTGGGTTGTTGGGTTGTTGAGCTGTTGGGTGCTTGGGTGTGGCTGTGCTCGTTTGAATGTGCTACAAGAGATAATACGTGTATGCGTGTATGCGTGTATGTGTGTATGCGTGTACGTGTGTATATGTGTATATGTGTACGTATATGCTGAAATAGGACCGGGCGGCGGCGGGCGGGCTCGTGAGATGAGAGCGGGTTTATCACACGCTCGCACTTGGCTGTTGCGGCCGCAGCGGTTCCGTTTCCGGTTCGGGGGTGAGTTGGGTGGAGGAAGGAGAGGAGTGCAAGTTGGAGGGCCAGTCCAGTCCCCCATTAATCCCGCTTGGCTTGTTTTCCCCGCCTCACTTCCGAGGTAGCCGAGATGCCGTTCTCTCCCAAACAAAGATGCCATCCATATATGGATCATTCGTCGTCATCTGTCACATCTCCATTGTGGATTCGAAACGTGTAGATGAAAGAAAGATCAACCGCAGTTATTGTAGCACAACCTAGCACAGATTCTAACGTAGGTTTTTAACTATGTAACATACTAATCTACACCAGTTGTAGCCCCCAGCGGACGACAACCCAAACCACCAAGAAAACCCGGTATTGAAAATTGAAAGAAAAAAAGAGAGAGAAGGAACGACGAGAAAAATAGGAAAATGGGGGGTACGAAACGCACACGCAGAGCGTTTTTTGGAATAGAGACTGACGGGAGTATTTATTGTGCACGAATTGACGAGATCGCAGCAGAGTGAGGATCCAGGTGGGTAGGTGGGTAGGCGGTAGGCGGGACTGAGCTTCCTTGGGGGTTGAGCAAGATGAAGCGTACGTCGAGAGGAGGGAGATTTGAGAGCAGGCCCATGGTTAAATAGTCGTAAAGCATCGTCAGGGTCAGGAGATGGATAGGGTGGAGAGGGGAGAGAGGGAGGAAGGGAGGAAATACGAGGGTTGTCCAAGTATGCTAGCTCGTCCTTAGTAGTAGAAAGCACAAGATGACCTTACGAGATACATCGTATTGAGGCTTGTTTTTATTTTTTTACCACGCCCCTAATACTATACCGATGATGATGATGATGCATGGCAACAGTGGGATGCGGGCAGGAGCAGCCGCCGACGAGACACTGACAGCGCTCGCGTAGCCGCTACCACACTGCTTGGCGACAAACTCGGACGCATCGTGATACGTGTGCTGGATGAGCAAGTCGGTGCCGTTGTCGAGCCCGCCGCCGCCGTTGGCGCTGGGGAGGTACTGCAAGTACACACCCATCAGGCTGCGGACGCACGTCGAGCACGTCACGGACAGCTTGATGCCCTTTTCCGTGCCCGTGCCCGGGAGGGGCGTCCCCAGCGGGAGCTGGTAAAAGTAGATGTCCGAGGGCGAGCCATTGTACGCCGCGGCAACCGCGTCGACGAAGCAGTACGAGTTGGTGCGCTGGTTCGCGAGACATACCGCTGTTCGCATGAGGTTAAAGTTGCGGAAAGCTGCCATGGTCATGTGGGGCGGAGGTAGCAAAGCGTGGGAAAATGCCGTCAGTACGAGATAAGGATCGGAATGGCAGCACCAAGGAAGCAGTACGCACCATGGAGAGCAGTCACCGCTAACGGCTCTTCCTGGGAGAGTTCGGCGCTGCACACCCGCTGGAGCTGGTCCTCATAGTCACTCATGCGGGACGCGCAGGTTTCCTGAGCGGTGGTAGTGTTACAGATGCCCCAGATGACATCGGTGAGGGCCTCGAGCGGATCTGTGACATTGGCAAAGCCGATTGCCTCGGGGCCAAGCATGTTCAGGAAGTCTTCGCTGGCAGCGTAAAGAAAGGAGAAGGCACGACAGCTGCGAAAGCTGATGTCGTTTGTGAACGCTGTGAAGAACTTTTGGCAGGACGCTGAGACGAATTCTACGCCGGAAAGGGTCTCATCGAAGGGCTGGGGGAAGGGGGTCGGGAGCGGGGGTTGTCGGGTTGGGATCGCTGGTGGGGTAGCTATTGAACTCAGGGTCGGGGTGGGCGTGGACGATGAGCTGGGGCTGAGGGACGACGTAGACTGCTGTCTTCGTATGATGGGGTCGTGTGGGCGGCGGAGATAGAGATGAGAAGGGAGACCTGGAAGGTGTTTGACATAGATGGGCATGGGTCCGGACGGTCGGGAGGGTTGTGAGCGGTGGCGAAAAAGGTTGGGAGGGAGGAACGCAGATGGGAGGGCAGTGGCAGCAGTCGCAAGGAGGATGGCAAGTGCTGTAACGAATGCGAGTACTAAGTGTACTCGTCGAACGTTCTTCACTGTCCTCCAAGTCGTTGTAGGCTGCAATCGTGGTCGTGGCATGGATAGTGTGGAGACGGTTGGCGGACGAGGAGGTGAGGGTGATAACATCTGAACGAGCGATAAGGAAAATGAGCGAGTTGAGTAAACGAGTGTGGGTTATACGTGAAGCTGAAGCGCCCGGGCGCGGCTTGGACAGTTTACTGCAAACGCCAGGCGACGACCGGTGACGACCGGTGACGACAAGCGAGTACAGGTGACTACAGGCGACGAGGAAACTACTCTCTTCAAGGGCAAGAGGAGTGCAAGTGGCGGGTGGCGGCCAAGGGTGCAACAAAGAAAAAAGGTTGAAAATCGGATCTGTTTCGTCCCCATGTCGCCCATGTCGCCCGCGACCCTGCCTCACTCATTCTCAACTTCGCCGTCACCGTCACCGTCACCCTCAGAAGTACTAGTGAGAACTGTGCCTGGAACCTGGAACTTGGTATCCGCTGTATACTATTTCCAATCCCTGTGCTTGTTTACCCATATATCACTACACTCGCTTGTATCTCTCTCGACGACCAGACTTTCGCGCCGTCTCAGGTTACCCTTGAGAATAGGGTAACAACACCCTGAGAGTATCGTATCCGAAGTCTGCGAATACAACTATACTCACGTATTACCAAACGTGGTTTCTCTGACACCCGCCCCTTCGATCTTCCATATAGTCCAGGGCAATCTCATCTAGGTAACGTTAATCTAACATCGCCCCTTCTCTACGGGCGCACCCATCATCCGTTCGAACCCCCTAAAGTGAACAACCCGAACCCACGCTTACTACAAGCCCGCTCCGACGCCTCCAGCACCCACTCTCTCCATAAATTAGCTCGAGTCCGCGTTCACTGAATGAAACTTGAACCCTTACCACAACCACCCGCTGTCCCTCGTTTGCCAAGTAAACTGAACACAGCAGCGAAAATAGAGGTGCCCGATGTGTGCATACAGTCTCGACGGCAGGCCCATATGGCCCACACCCGCCAGCGTCTAAACCTAACCAAACGGACCGTGATGCCCGACCTAGCGCAGTCTTTGCACATGTACCATGCACAGCTACCCCCCGCCCCCCCTCGTCCTCCTCTCGACGTACAAGCAACTCGAGAAGGCCTACTCTCCCTCCCACCGCCACCGCCACCCCGCACCGCATACACAACGACCGCAGTCGAGCGAGCCACGTAGCGCCTATACATAACTGCCTACTATGCAGCCCTTATCACGGCTTGCCACGTCCTACTATGGGCCGGCCCGCGTGAGCAGAGAGAAGGCCCACCCTGGGAACAGTGTTTGCGTTTCGCCGCGGCCGGCGCCGATTCGATCCCATGCGAGCGAGGGTCGGACGGGGTACGGAGTACTCTTGATGTTGATGTTGATATCTTGACCAACCAACCTTGTCCACGTCTTCCATTTGCCTGGGAGATATCCTACAACTTGTCCACGTCTTCCATTTGCCTGGGAGATATCCTACAACCCGCCGCTAATTAATCCCTCATTCCTCATCCGACTACATGACCGACTCCTTACGGTTGCGCCGCGCTTTCCTTTTTTTTCCCCAGCCGCGCGCGTTTCTGTTGGAGTTGATGTTTCCTCCAACTGCTGGCCGGGTAGCGTAGTGGCAACGCACCCGTACTAGATTTAGAGAGACCCGGGTTCGAACCCCGGTCGGGTCCTCTTTTCTCTTCCTACAGTTTCTGGAGGATCACTCATGAGGACGTTTACTTGATTGGGACAGACGCATCCTTGCTGCCACATACACTCATTCATACGGTCGTCGCTGTCTTTCAACCGGCGCCACGACCTGATCTAATCTGACCTGACCTGGTTGTCTGTTCTTCCCCATTTCACCATGTACGCACGCTGGCTCCATAAGCCAGACATATATGCGAGAGCGGGCTCCCATGACCCAGCCGAGTCATGAAGCACTCAACGCTGAAGTAGGGATCGAAATCAGGGTGGCCGCCCCGGCCAGTTTTCCTAGTACCACCGCGCAAATCGAGTGTTGAACGAAGCGAGCCCCCTTATATCCCAAAATCCTCGCTCCATTCACAACCTTGCACTGCAGTCTGAAGGACTCGCGCCAAATCCGAGCATGCGGTGCGATCCTTGGTGAGCACCAAAGTCCCGTTCGTCCGACCGCACGGTGGTGCCATCGTCTCGTCTCGTTCACCCCACCAAGGCGCATGTTGCCATATTCGAGATAATTCACCGTACTGACTCGGTAGAGCGATTGAACAGCCTTTACGTATGGCGGAAGACCCCGTGTCAGGCTCAGTATATCACATCACATGTTCAATATCTAGTCAAATTGCAGTAGGATTTGATCTTTCGAGAGCCTTGCTCCTGGGTACTTTGCACGACCTTCCACTCAAGGTGGCCGCAACTCGGTGATTTCGAAAACCCTCGCTGGCACCGACCTTCCTGTGGCCATCCCGCCATCCCCCTGCCGGCCAATCAGCCCGTCATTGCTTCCAGTCTCGCGGATTAAACACAGTCTAGTATACACCTTATTTAGGAGGAAATTGCGACGCGAATGTTTGGGATTAAAACTTCGTGTAGAGAAATCTTTTGGAAAGTGGAATTGCATAGAGTAGTTATAGACATATCTTAGAAACGCCCGGCCCGTAGAATCCGCCTGTGTAACCATTGAGCTCCATAACACACTGCCAC
>Ga0307513_10012808_pt1 | contig 10328 bp, 10 predicted proteins | sample 15_EM_MG_FD_202174 | JGI IMG/M metagenome (GOLD analysis project Ga0307513, IMG submission 202174) | Populus trichocarpa ectomycorrhiza microbial communities from riparian zone in the Pacific Northwest, United States - 15_EM | ecosystem: Host-associated > Plants > Roots > Unclassified | place...
CGCCTTCACCGACTGGTCCGGCTTCAAGGCCGCGATCAACCCGGTCGGCTTCGACAACTTCGCCGAGCTGGCCACCAACGGCACGCTCTTTCGCGCGCTGCGCATCACCATCGTGTACGCGGCCCTGGTGGCGATCTTCCAGAACGTCTTCGGTTTCGTGCTCGCCGTGCTGCTCGAGCGCGACAACTGGCTCAACCGGATGGCCCGGATCTTCTTCCTCATCCCGGTGCTGATGTCCGCGCTCGCCGTCGGCTACATCTTCCAGGCCCTGCTCAAGCCCACCGGCGGCATCAACGAGATGATCGCCGCCCTGCTCGGCCACCCGTTCGACTACGCCTGGCTGGGCGACACCACCTGGACCATCGTGGTGGTCGCGCTGATCCACGCGTGGAAGTGGATGGGCCTGTCCATGCTGATCTACCTGGCCGGGCTCAAGACCATCCCGGAGGACGTGATCGAGGCCGCCACGATCGACGGGGCGTCCCGCTGGCGCACCTTCTGGACCATCCGCTCGCCGCTATTGGCCCCCGCGGTCACCTTCAACGTCGCCACGGCCCTGCTCGGCTCCATGAACGGCTTCGACGTCGTGCAGGCCACCACCGGCGGCGGCCCGGCGCGCACCACCGAGATCCTCAACATCTTCATCTACCGCACCTTCGGCCAGGGCCTGTTCGCCCAGGCCACCACGATGAGCCTGGTGCTGTTCCTGCTCGTCGCCCTGATGGCCTTCCCGGTCATCTACACCTTGCGCAAACGGGAGGAGATCCTGTGACCCGGCCAATCGGACTCAGCGACCGGCCGATCTGGCGTCGGCTGCAGCCGGTCGTCACCATCGTCCTGGTCGCCGCCGTGATCGGAATCCCGCTCTGGCTGGTGGTGGTGACCGCCGGCAAGTCGCAGGGCGAGGCGCTCAACCCGGATCTGTCCCTGCCCAGCCACTGGCACCTGCTGGACAACGTGCGCCAGGTCTGGACCGACGCGGACGTGCCGGCCGCCTTCTTCGGCAGCCTGCTGATCGTCGTGCCGACCGTCGCCGGGGTGCTCACCTTCGGCTCGATGGCCGCCTGGGTCCTGGCCCGGCGCGCCACCCGGCTCAACGCGATCCTGTACGCCCTGGGGATCAGCGGGATCATCCTGCCGCCCGCCGTGGTCACCGTGGTGCTGCTGCTGCGCCAGCTGGGCCTCGCCGGCACCGCGATCGGCATGATCGGTGTCTACATGGGCATCTACATCTCGACGGTGATCTTCTTCGTCACCGGCTTCGTGCGCACCATTCCGACCGCGCTGGAGGAGGCCGCCCAGATCGACGGCGCGACCCCGTTCACCGTGTTCCGCCGGGTGGTCCTGCCGTTGCTGCGGCCGGTGCTCGCCACCGCCACGATCCTGATCTGCCTGTACGTCTGGAACGACGTCTTCTACGCGTTCTTCGTGATCGGCGGGCGCCTGGACACCCTGCCGCTCAACCTGTTCCGGGTGGCCAGCGCCGGGCTCTACCTGAACAACTGGCACCTCATTTTCGCGTACGTGATCCTGATGAGCCTGCCCCTGGTGGTCGTGTTCGCGGTCGCGCAGCGCAAGGTCATCTCCGGGATCACCGGCGGCGCCGTCAAGTAGCGTGGGCGCGTGAACCTTCCGGCGGACAGTCATGTGCACAGCGAGTGGTCCTGGGACACGCCGGTCGGGTCGATGGCGGGCTCCTGCGCGCGGGCGGTGGAGCTCGGGCTGCCGGCGATCGCCTTCACCGAACACCTCGACCACACGATCCTGAGCATCACCCTCGGCGGCGAGTTCGCGAGCGACCATCTCACCGCCCTGGCCACGCCGGACGGGCAGCTGACCCCGCCGGAGTTCGACGCGTCCGGCTACCTGGCCGAGATCGAGCGGTGCCGGGAAAGGTTTCCGGCTCTGCGGATCCTCAGCGGCCTGGAGATCGGCGAGCCGCACTGGCACGCCGAGGCCTGCGCGAAGGTGCTTGGGGCCGGCCAGTTCGACCGGGTGCTCGGCTCCCAGCACTGCCTGCCGGACCGGTCCGGGTCCGGCTTCGCCGAACCGTGGGACCTCTACCCGCACCGGGTCGCGGCCGAGGTGGTGCGGGAGTATCTGGCCGAGGTCGCCCGGCTGGTCACCACAAGCGACGTGTTCTCGGTGCTGGCGCACATCGACTACCCGGTCCGGGCGTGGCCGGAAAGCGAGGCCGGCCCGTTCGACCCCGCGGCGTTCGAAGCGGAATTCCGGCACGCGCTGCGTTCGACCGCCCAGTCGGGCCGGGCCCTCGAGATCAACACGCGGATCCCGCTGTCCTCGACCCTGCTGGGCTGGTGGCACGAGGAAGGCGGCGACGCAGTGACGTTCGGCAGCGACGCGCACTCGCCCTCGGCGATCGCCCGCGGATTCCGGGAGGCGGCGCAGATGGCGGAGGCGTACGGTTTCCGGCCTGGGCACAGCCCGTACGACTGGTGGGGCCGAGGCGCCTAGCTGGGGGTCTTTTAGTGACTATGTCGGACCGGATCTGCCTGGTGACCGGGGCGACCAGCGGGATCGGCAGACAGACGGCGCTGCGGTTGGCCCAGTTGGGCGCCGCCGTGATCGTTGTCGCCCGGGACGCGGGGCGCGGCTCGGCAGCCGCCGAGGAGATCCGCCGGCGAGTGCCGGGCGCGCGGGTGGAGACCATGACGGCGGACCTGTCGAGCCTGGCCGAGGTGCGCCGGCTCGCCGACGCGGTCCTGACCCGGCACGAACGACTCGACGTCCTGGTCAACAACGCCGGCGTGATCTCCACCCGGCCGGAGTCGACGGTCGACGGCTTCGAGACCACGTTCGCGACCAACCATCTGGGGCCGTTCCTGCTGACCAATCTGTTGCGCGGGTTGCTGGAGCGCAGCGCCCCCGCCCGGGTGGTCACGGTCGCGTCCGCCGCCCACAAACAGGTGCGGAGCATCCAGTGGGACGAGCTGCCGCACGGCGCGCCGGACTATCCCCTGTCGAAGCTGCTGAACATCCTGTTCACCGTCGAGCTGGCCCGGCGCCTGACCGGGACCGGTGTGACGGCCAACTGCCTGCATCCGGGCTTCGTGCGTACCGGCCTGGGGCGCGACGTCACGGGCGCGCTCGGCGCGACGCTGCGGCTCATCCTGCCCTTCCTGCCCGGGCCGGCGACCGGCGCCAAGACGTCGGTCTACCTGGCCAGTTCGCCCGAGGTCGCCGGGGTGAGCGGCGGCTACTTCGTCAAGTGCAAGCCGGTCGAGGCGAGCGCGCTCGCCCGGGACGTCCGGGCCGCCGCGCAGTTGTGGATGCTCAGCGCGGAGCTCACCGGCCTGTACCCGGCCGGGTGACACCATCCCGCAGGTGTTCATCATCGCGCGCGGCCGGGGTCAGGATGGCGGAGCCGAGAAGTGCCAGCTTTTCGGCGTCGTCGGTGCCGGAGTCGGGGTGGTAGACGACGAGCACGATGCCGTCCGTCCCGCCGATGAGCAGCTTCTCCCGGTTCAGGCGGAGCTCGCCGACCTGCGGGTGGTTGAAGCACATGGTCGCGCCGCGCCGGGCTCCCACGTCATGGCGGGCCCACAGTTGCCGAAAGCGCGGGCTGGCCAGGGAAAGCTCGCCGACGAGCTCGATGAAGCGGGGATCGTCGGTGTCCGTGCCGACAGACTGGCGGAAGCCCGCGACCAGGCCCACGGTGGCCGTGTCCCAGTCCGGGAAGAGGGCGTGTTCGGCCGGGTCGAGAAACACGTCCCGCAGCCGGTTGCGGCCCGCCGCGAAGCGCGGCGAGACGGCCGTGGCCAGCGGATTGGCGGCTAGAACGTCGAAGTAACGCCCCTCGACGAACGCGGGCAGCGGCATCGTGGCCAGAAGCTTGACGATGCCGGACGGGACGGTCTCCTTCCGGGGCCGCCGCCGCGTGCGCCGGGGCTTGGCGGCGGCGAGGCCAAGCAGGTATGCCGTCATGTGGTCGTCGAGTCGCAGCACGCGGGCGATGGACTCGAGCACGGCCACCGAGGGGTTACGGTCACGGCCTTGCTCCAGGCGCAGGTAGTAGTCGGCGCTGATGCCGGCCAGCATTGCGACCTCCTCGCGGCGCAGGCCCGGCACGCGCCGCATCCCCAGGACGGGGATCCCCGCCTGCTCGGGGGTGACAAGCTCGCGCCGGGCGCGAAGATAGTCGCCGAGCAGATTCACCTCGTCGGTCACGCCTTCACGGTATCCGCCAGGCCCGGGTGGGTGCCTGGTCCTGGCACCCCCAGGACCGGACTTGCCCTCCCCCGCACGTCGCTATAGGCTTACGACTAGATGTCGTGTGACGGGGGGTTTGGGGACGGGTCAGTCGGTGGCGGTGTGGGATCCGGGGACGGGGTCACGGCGGCGGCGATGACGAGCGGGGTGCGGCGGCCCGTGCTCTGCGGTGGCGCTCCGACCACGACGACCTCGACCGTGATCGGTTCCGCGCCGGCCGGGCCGGATGAGAGATCCGCGGCGCCGACCGCGGTGAGACGCCCGACGATCCGATAGCCGGCAACGTCGTCGACGGTGCCGGCATAGGTGACCGTTGCGCTGTCCTCCGTCGGGCAACCGGAGCTGTCGGCGGGTGGGGGTGCGTTGAGGGGCATCGTTGATCCTTGAACGCGACTTTTCGGTTATGAGGTTGCTGCACTGGGGATGGGTCGCGAGGCCCGCCGTTTGTCACAGGATCGGCCAGAAATCTTCCAGCGGCGCTCGTGACTATCGGTTTGGTGACATGACGCTGGACGTCGCAGCCCGTAGCGGCGCAAATTCACCACACACTGCTTGTACGCATACGCGCACTCGCCGTGGCCATTCCCCGGGATCACCCGAGACCCAGGAGCTCGAAATGCCGGCAAATATCCGGGATCTGCGCGACACCTGGGCGAAATCCTACAGCTACCTGCGAACGGCCATGGTCTGCCTGCTGGTCGGCCTCGGGGTCGCGGTCTTCTACCAGACCTGGCAGCAGGGATTTCACCTCCTCTCGTCGGTCAGCGCCTACTACTACACCCCGGCGCAGGCAATCTTCGTCGGCGCCCTCGTCGGCCTCGGCGCGTGCATGATCGCTTTGAAGGGGACCACCGATCTCGAGGAGGTCTTCCTCAACCTCGGCGGCATGTTCGCGGCCGTGGTCGCGATCGTTCCCACCTCGCGCGGAGTGGACTATCGGACGGCGGTTCGCCTTTGCCGGGCGGCCGGCGGCCCCTCGCTCACCGAGAACGCGGCGGACGGCCTGGACTGCCGCACGGTCCAGGCGCTGGAAGAGGCCACCAGAGCGAACGTCGAGAACAACATGGTCGCCCTGCTGGTCATGGGCGTCCTGGGTCTCGTTGCCACGGTGTTCTTCGCCTACCGAGCGGAACGGGAAAAGCGCGGCAACGGCACGGGGATCCTCAAGTACTGGGGAGTCGGGGCCGCCCTGGCCGTCTTCGTGGCCACCGCGGTCGGCTTCCTGGCGTTCACCGAATGGTTCATCGGGAACGCACATTACGTCGCCGCCATCGGTCTGTTCATTTGCATTCTCGTGGTGGCCGTGGAGAACGCGCGCCGCCGCAAAGAGAAGCCGCAGAGAAACGCCGGCGGGAAGGTTTCCGACGCCCTGAAAAGCTACCGCTACACCTGGATCGCGTTGGCCATGGTGGTGGTCGCCGTGGGCGGGATCGTGCTGTTGCTGATCGGAGCCATCACCCTGTTCTGGCTTGAGATCACCGTCGCCCTGCTGTTCGCCGTCTTCTGGATGACGCAAACCATCGAATGGACAGCACCGGAGCCCAGCCCGGCAGCGCCCTGAGCCCACAGCGGCCGGCGCCAGGCCCAGGGTCCGGAAGATCTTGCCGGATCATGTGACAAAAGCTCGGTCCACCAACCCATTGCGTACGGAGGGATGAGGTGACCGATGAACAACTTCTGCGGCAACTGGTCGAGAAGAACTACGACCTTGCCTGGGAGCGGGTTCTGCGCGCGGACAAGTATCGGGACCTGCCGGTCGACGAGATCGTCCAGAACGTCTTCAACACCGTGATCCGGCTGTGGGCGCAGACGCCACCCGGCGAGCGCGTGCCCAGCTCGGGCTGGACCGGCTGGGTCCTGCGGATCACCAGCAACGAGCTGATGAACGCCAACCGGCGGGCGCAACGCGATCGGCTCCGGCTGGCCCCGATCGACGAGGGCAACCTGCCCCGGCAGCTGCGCCACGACGACGACACCGAGCAGCTGCTGGACGATCTGGCGCTGCGCGCGTTGCTGGCGGAGCTGAGCGGTGCGGAGGCCGCCCTCCTCGGCCGGATCGCCTGGCAGAACATGACGATCGCCGAGGCGGCCGCCGAGCTCGACATGAAGCGCGGCACCGCGGAAATGATCGTGAGCCGGTTCCGCGACAAGATCCTCGCGTGCTGGGCCGGCCGGCCGCTGAAGGGCGCGAAGAAGCACGGCATCGAGCGATTCGCCGAGGCGTTGCGCAGGAGGAACCATGACTAGCGACCGCCGCCCCGACACGGACGAGTTGGCCGCCGCCGTCCGGCTCGTACGCAAGACCCTGGCCCCGCTCGATCCGGCTTTCGACCGGTCGCGGATGCCGACCGCCCAGCAACGCGAGGCGCAGATCGATCAGATCATGGCGGACTACCGGGTCGTGGCCGCCGCCCGCCCGCAACGCCGGCCACGGCCGAGCCGCCGCCGCTTTCTCATCCTGACCGGCGGCGCCGCGACCGCCGGGGCCGCCGCGGTGGCCGGTGTGCTCGTCGCCGAGCAGCGGCGGCCCCGGCCGGCGTTCGCGGTCACGCCCGATCCGTTGGCGATCACCGGAGCGCGCCCGCCGGTGACCGCGCGGCGCAGGCTGGCGCAGCTCGCCGAGATCGCGGCGGCGGACGCCCCCACCACGCACGGCCCGGACGGCAGGCCGCTGCCGGGCGTCGCGGTCGAGCATCTGGTGACCGACCGGTGGGATCTGAACAGCGTGATCGACAACGTGGCGGTCAGCTCCGCGGTCATCGCCTCCCGCCGCCAGCTGTGGCGCGACCCGGAAAACAAAGCCATGGCCATCGACGAATATCTGCCGCCGCAGTTTCCCACCGGCGGCGACCGCGCCGCGTGGCAGCGACAGGGCTCCCCCGGGCTGCACACTCCGGTGGCCCGCGAGGACTATGAAGACTTTCCGACGGTACGGCGTGGCCGGCCACCGCTGTCGCCGGCCGCCCTCGAGGCCTGGTTGCGCCGAGGCGACCCGAACGACGCCGCCATCGTCAAGGCCACCGCCGACGTGCTGCAGGAGCGGGTGCTGACCGGCCCGGAGCGCGCGGCCTTGCTGCAGGTGCTGGCCCGGCAAACCACTATGGCGTACGAAGGCACCAGCACCGACCGGGCGGGCCGGCCCGGCGACGTCTTCACCACGACATCGCGCAGCGGCGGCGGGGCACGCACCTACCTGTTCGTCATCGACCCGGTCACCGCCGTCGTGCTGGCCCACGAGCAGATCCTCACCGGCGGCGCCCCCGGGCTCCGGGTGCGCTACCCGGCGGTCACCGGCTACCGCACCTACCGGACCGCCGAGTTCGTCAAGTCGATGCCGTGAAGGTCACGCCCAGACCGCGTAGGCCTGGTTGTCGTACGAGCCCATGCTCAGCACGTACGAGTTCGCCACGCAGGGATAGGCAGTGGTGCGGTTGTACAGCGACAGCGCACCGGAGTCGCTGCCGCCCTGGTTGTTGCGCCACGACGACGTCTCGCGGTCGAAGTCGTAGGCCGACAGGTACTGCCAATACTCGTCATGGAACTGCAGCCGCCGGCCCTGGCCGCTGGTGTCGGCGTACAGGCACAGCCAGCCGCTCGCACAGGACGGGACGGCCGCCAGCGCCGCCACCTGCGGGTCGGCCGCGGGCGAGTAGCCCAGCGACGCGTCCGCCTCGGCGTACGTCGCATAGCAACGCACCTGCGCGCGTGAGAACACCACACATGACTGCGCTCCGCGCCAGCCTTGCGAGATGTCGAAATCCACCCCGCGGAACACCGCCCGCACCGGCCCGGCACCGCTCGCCGGACCGGCGATCGCCACCGCCGGCACCAGCGCCGCCAGCACCGCCAGCGCGAACCCGCACAGCTTTCCACCGCTCATCGAAGCCTCCCCTAGCACCATTCGCTCACCCAGGGTAGGTATCAGAATACCGAGCGTAATAAAGGAGATTCGATTGAGTCGGATACCTTACCGACTTCCCGTCTTTCCAGGGGCTGCGACAGCGCCGGACCCGTCCTCGGCGGCGGTGCGTCCGTCGGCGACGAAGCGCGCGTGGTCGTTCTCCGCCTGGGCGGCGTAGGACAGCGCGAACGTGCGCATCGCCTCGTCGAAACAGGGACCCGAGCCCAGGTACGCCGCGATCGAGACGGCGTCGCCCGAACGGGCGTGGGCGTGCGCCAGGGTCCAGCCGCACAGCGCCGCGTAGGGACCCAGCAAGGACGGCCGCAAGTTCGCCATGACGACCGGTCCTTTGCGGTCCTGCAACTGCCGCCAGTAGTAGTCGGGGCCCGATTCGGTGCCCGACCAGCCCAGGAAGATGTCGCTCGTGGCCTGGATCAGCCGCTGGCCCTGGATGACCCGCTCACCGTGATGCGCATACACGCTCGCGGGCAGATACGCCTCCAGGATCGAGTGGGTGGCCTCCTTCGCCTGCAGCACCAGCGGCTCGCCGTGGTCCATGCCCTCCAGCAGCACCGCGACACACCGGGTGCCGACGCTGCCGACACCGACCACCTTGAGTGCCATGTCCATCAGCCGGAACCGGGACAGCAGATGCCGGTGCTCGGCGTGCAGCGAGGTCGTGTACGCCGCCACGCTCTGCCGTATCTGATCCTGCAGAGCCGCCGGATCCAGCACGGTCTCCAGGTCACGCAGTGGGACGAGCAGGGGCGGGTCGCTGCGAAACCGGTGCCGCCCGTCGACCGTCTCGGTGAGGTGGCTCAGCAACCGCTGGCTCGTGCGGCGCCTCGCCCGGGCCTCGAATTCCCGCAGCTGCCGGCGCCCCGACTCTCGGGCGGCCACCGGCGCGATCAGATCGATGGACGCCTGCGCATACCAGACGTCCAACGCGTCGTCGGCCGCGAACCGGGACATCGCAACGCGGTAGGCGTTGGCCGCCCGGACCGCGGCCCCACCCGCCACCTGATCATCGAAGCCGTTGTCCCGCGCGGCCAGCACGACACTGGTCGCCAGACGCTTGACGTCCCACTCCCACGGACCCGGCAGCGTCTCGTCGAAGTCATTGATATCGAACACCTGACGGCGCTCCGGCGAGGCATAGGACCCGAAGTTGGCCAGATGCGCGTCACCGCACAGCTGCACCGTCAGCCCGGTCGTCGGCGTGTCCACCAGGTCGGCGGCCATCACCTCGGCGGATCCGCGAAAGAACGCGAACGGCGACTCCGACATGCGTGCATGCCGGACCGGAACCAACTGCGACAGACGCGTCCGATCCTGTGCGAGCAGGATTTCGACCGGATCGGCCCGAACGGCGGACGGCTCCCACGCCGCGTGCGAAGAGCGCGGGGCACTGGCGCGGAGTTGCTTGGCCAGCGACCGCCGCCGCGCGACATCGGACGCGGAAACCTCGGTCACGGTCACGTCGGCACCCTCCGGACGAGACAACAACGCTCGTCTCCCCTTGATTCGGAGTCAAGCGGTCGATGCCGCGTCAGACCATCGCGGGACACCTGGCAAATGACGTATATCGTCACGAGCTTCGGGCGATCGGCGCTTACGCTGCTGGCGGAACCGTCGTCTTTCGGGTTCTGCGGGCCGCACGGCTGTGGGTATGGTGACCCGATGTCGGACATGGCGTATTCCGGTCCCGGCGCTCGGCGGCCCCGGCCGTTGCTGCGCACGCTGGTCGGCGAGGCGCTGCGCCGCAACCGGCTGGATCAGGGCCGCACGCTGGCCGACGTGGCGCGGGACGCCTGCGTTTCGATCCAGTATCTGTCCGAAGTGGAGCGGGGCCGCAAGGAGCCCAGCTCCGAGGTGCTCGCCGCGGTCTGCGCCTCGCTGCGGATCGAGCTGTCCGATTTGCTCGCCGAGGTGGGCCGCGACCTCGCCAACGACCGCGCCCCGATCGTACGGCTGCGACCCGCGCCGCAACGCCGCAACGTGGCACCGCCCACGGCCCACTTCGTCCTGCCGCTGTACGCCGCCGAGCGCGACCTCGCCCCAGTCCTGGAGTTGGACGCCGCGCCGCCCACCGCCGCGGCGGAGCGCGAGCCCGGCAACGACCGCGCTCCGGTCCTGCGGCTGGAGGCCGCGCGGCGGCCCGACGTCGCGGCGCCGACCCGTCGCCCCGGTGACGTCG
>Ga0307513_10012809_pt1 | contig 10327 bp, 6 predicted proteins | sample 15_EM_MG_FD_202174 | JGI IMG/M metagenome (GOLD analysis project Ga0307513, IMG submission 202174) | Populus trichocarpa ectomycorrhiza microbial communities from riparian zone in the Pacific Northwest, United States - 15_EM | ecosystem: Host-associated > Plants > Roots > Unclassified | place...
GGATGGTCGATCTCGTCGGCGACATCGGGTTCAGTGCGGGTGCGGCGAGCCGCTCGGCCGCCGCGGCGTAGAACTCGTCGATCGCGCCCTGGTAGCCACCCGGATGGTCGGTCGTCTCCGTGGTGACCGGATAGATCAGCGGCTCCTCGATCTGGCCGGCCCGCAGGAACGACTCGGCGATCGCGCGGGCGTTGCTGCGCCCGTGCCGCGCGGCGTGATAGGCGATCACGTCGGCCGCGCCGATCAACCGGGCCGCCTTGACGGTGACCAACTCCGGATCGCCCGGCCCGAGCCCGACGCCGAACAGCCGCCCGCTCACTCGTCCTCCGATGCCAGGGCGTTGATCGCGGCCGCAGTCATCGCGCTGCCGCCGCGGCGTCCGCGCACGATCAGATGTTCCAGATCCGAGGCCGCGAGCGCCTCTTTCGACTCGGCCGCGCCGATGAAACCGACCGGAATGCCCAGCACCGCCGCGGGCCGGGGCGCGCCCGCCTCGATCATCTCGAGCAGCCGGAACAACGCCGTCGGCGCGTTGCCGATCGCCACCACCGCGCCGTCGAGCCGATCGCCCCACAGCTCAAGGGCGGCCGCGCTGCGGGTGGTGCCGAGCGAGGCCGCCAGGGCGGGCACGGCCGGATCGCGCAGCGTGCAGATCACCTCGTTGCCCGCCGGCAGCCGCCGCCGCGTCACCCCCGAGGCGACCATCTCCGCGTCGCACAGGATCGTCGCGCCGCCCAGCAACGCCTTGCGCGCGGCCGGCACCGCACCCGCACTGAACCCGATGTCGCCGACGAGATCGACCATCCCGCACGCGTGGATCATCCGAACCGCCACCCGCGCCACGTCACCGGGCAGCGCCGACAGGTCGGCCTCCGCCCGGATGGTCGCGAACGACCGCCGGTAGATCTCCGCGCCGTCCCGCACGTACTGCAACTTCAGCTCCTCCTTGCGGCGGCCACCAGCGGGCCGACCTCGTCCCCGGCCGCGAAGCCGGCGAATCCGCCCACCCGCACCGCATATCCCGATCCGGTCGCCTCCACCCGCACGTGCGACCCCGCCGGGCTCCCGCATCCGCGCGCGCATCCCACCCAGTGCACCGGCCGCTCGCCGTCGAAGCCTGCCCGCACGGCCGCGGTGGCATCTCGCCGGACGTCGGCCAGCGACCTCGCACAGCCCGGCCGGCCGGCGCACGTCGTCACCCCCGACCAGCGCGAACCGCCGTGCACTTCCAAGCCGACAGCCGCCAGCGCCGCCTGCCACGACTCCGCCGCCGAAGGCGACAGATCGGGCAGCACAACCCCGCGCCACGGCGTGACGACGATCGCTTCAGCTTCCTCCAAGACCCTTATTTGTACGCCCGACAGCCGGCCCAACGGCACGAGCGCCCCCAATGCCACGAGCCCGCCGGGCCGAGCCATGATGCCGACCGGCTCCCGCAGCTCCGGCTCGGGAACGGCCCCGCCGGCACCGAGCGCCACGCCGAGCGTCGCCGCCACCCGCACCGCGAGGCGGGAAGGGCCGTCGACCAACTCCCGCACCCGCCAGGCGGGCTGGGCTTGATCGGCCTTGCGCTCGTCGAGGAAGGCGTGCGCGCCGGCCAGCAACGCACCGACCACGTCACCGGCCGGGACGCGAAGCCCGACATCGCACCCCACGAACAAGATCGCGAACTCGTCGGCCGGACCGCCGCTGAGCCGGGCCACCGCCGCCACGTCCGCCGATCGGGCCACATCCAAGGCTCCGCTGTCCAGCGCGAACAGGAACCGGCCGGGCAACTCGGCGAGCCGGGGATCGGCGCACAGGGCCCGGTCGAGCGCGGCCACCAGCGGGCGCACGTCGACGGCGGCCGCCGGGGACGCCGCGATGTTGCGGACCAGCTCGTGCGAGGCCGACGGAAGCAGACCCGCCGCGCCCAGCCGGGCCGCGAGAGTCTCGCCCGGGGCATCCGTCAGCGCCCGGAGCTGGAGATTTGCCCGGGAGGTGAGCTCCACGTGGCCGTCGCCGAACGCCTCGGCCAGCTCCCGGACGGCCCGGAGCTGCCCGCCGGTCAGCAGGCCGCCGGGCAGCCGGACGCGCGCGAGCGGTCCGTCGGCCGCGGCGTGCAACCGCAGCGCGCCGGGGCACGCGTCGGCGTCGGAGTGCCGGATCGCAGGGGTGGCCACGGCCCGGATACTACGAGGGGGGACCGACAGAAACGCACCCCGAGGTCGCGATCGTCACAGAGCCGACCTCGCCTTGACGCGGAGGACCCCGGGTCGGCAGGGTGGGAGTCCACACGGCGACGATGCGGAGGAAGCCCGGTGCGAATCCGGCGCGGTCCCGCCACTGTTATCGATTGTTGACTGTTCGTTTCGCTTGTCGATTGTTCGAGAGCCAGGAACTCCGGTCGCCGTGACCGACTACCCGGGGCGCGGACCCCGAGGGGAGCGACGTGTTTCTGCTGCTGTCGACATCCGACACCGACCTGCTCAGCGCCCGGGCCAGCGGCGCGGCCTACCGGCTGGCCAACCCGGCCCGCGCGGGCGTGACCGATCTGCCCGCCCTGCTCGACGGCGTCGACCTGATCGTCGTTCGCCTGCTCGGCGGGCGCCGTGCCTGGGCGGAGGGCCTGGACGCGCTGCTCGCCGGGCCCGTTCCCGTGGTGGTGCTCGGCGGCGAGCAGGCCCCCGACGCCGACCTGATGAAGCTCTCCACCGTGCCGGCCGGCGTCGCGGCCGAGGCGCACGCCTATCTGGCCTGGGGCGGCGCGCCAAACCTGGCCGCGCTGCATGCCTTCCTGTCGGACACGATCCTGCTCACCGGCCACGGGTTCGCCGCGCCGGCGCCCGCACCCGACTGGGGCGCCCTCGAGCGCGCCGAGCCGGCCGGCGACGGCCCAACCGTGGCCGTCCTCTACTACCGGGCGCATCACATGGCCGGAAACACGGCCTTCGTGGAGGCGCTCTGCCAGGCGATCGAGGCCAAGGGCGGCCGGCCGCTGCCGATCTTCACGGCCTCGTTGCGGACCGCCTCGGCCGAGCTGCTGACCGAGCTGCGCAAGGCGGACGCGCTGGTCGTGACCGTGCTGGCGGCCGGCGGCACGAGGCCCGCGACCGCGTCGGCCGGCGGCGACGACGAGGCCTGGGACGTGGGCGTGCTCGCCGACCTGGACGTGCCGATCCTGCAGGGCCTCTGCCTCACCAGCGGGCGCGCGGCGTGGGAGACGAGCGACGAGGGGCTCACGCCGCTCGACGCGGCGACCCAGGTGGCGATCCCGGAGTTCGACGGCCGGATCATCACGGTGCCGTTCTCGTTCAAGGAGATCGACCCCGACGGGCTCTCGGTGTACGTGGCGGATCCCGACCGGGCGGCCCGGGTCGCCGGGATCGCGGTGAAGCACGCCCGGCTCCGGCACATCCCGCCCGCCGAGCGGCGCATCGTGGTGATGCTGTCGGCATATCCGACGAAGCACTCGCGGATCGGCAACGCGGTCGGGCTGGACACGCCGGCCTCGACGGTCCGGCTGCTGCAGGCGCTGGGCGAGCGCGGCTACCGGATCGGCGACCTGCCCGGCGTCGCGACCCAGGACGGCGACGAGCTGATCCACGCGCTGATCGCAGCCGGCGGGCAGGATCCCGAATGGCTCACCGAGGAGCAGCTCGCGGGCAACCCGGTGCGGATCTCGGGGACGAGATACCGGCAGTGGTTCGCGACGCTCCCCGAGGATCTGCGGCAGCGCGTCGTGCGGCATTGGGGGGAGGCGCCCGGCGAGCTCTACGTCGACGGCGACGAGATCGTGCTGGCCGCGCTGCGCGACGAGAACGTGGTGGTGATGGTGCAGCCGCCGCGCGGCTTCGGGGCCAACCCGGTCGCCATCTACCACGACCCCGACCTGCCGCCGAGCCACCACTACCTGGCGGCATACCGGTGGCTGGCCGACGAGTTCGGCGCGGACGCGATGGTGCACGTCGGCAAGCACGGCAACCTGGAATGGCTGCCGGGCAAGAACGTCGGCATGTCCGCGTCCGACGGCACCGACGCGGCGCTCGGTGACCTGCCGCTGATCTACCCGTTCCTGGTCAACGATCCGGGCGAGGGCACCCAGGCCAAGCGCCGGGCGCACGCCACGCTGGTCGATCACCTGATCCCGCCGATGGCCCGCGCCGAGTCGTACGGCGACATCGCGCGGCTCGAGCAACTGCTCGACGAGCACGCGAACATCGCGGCGCTCGACCCGGCGAAGCTGCCGGCGATCCGGGCCCAGATCTGGACCCTGATCCAGGCGGCCCGCCTCGACCACGACCTGGGGCTGGACAATCGGCCGGGCGACGAGGAGTTCGACGAGTTCATCCTGCATGTCGACGGCTGGCTCTGCGAGGTCAAGGACGTCCAGATCCGCGACGGCCTGCACATTCTCGGTGCCGCGCCGACCGGCGACGCGCGGGTGAATCTGGTGCTGGCGATGCTGCGGGCGCGGCAGATGTGGGCCGGCCAGGTCGCGGCGCTGCCGGGGCTGCGGGAGGCGCTCGGGCTCGCCGAGAACGCGCCGACCGCCCGGGTCGACGAGGTCGAGCAGCAGGCCAAGGCGCTGGTCGCCGCGATGGAGGTGGCGGGCTGGCCGGCGTCCGCGGAGGCGTTCACCGACAACGAGGCGGCGCGGCGCGTGCTGGAGTTCGCGGCCAAGGAGGTCGTGCCGCGGCTCGCGCGGACGACCGACGAGCTGACGAACGTGCTGCACGCGCTCGACGGCGGCTACGTCCCGGCCGGGCCCAGCGGTTCCCCGCTGCGTGGGCTGATCAACGTGCTGCCGACCGGCCGCAATTTCTACTCCGTCGACCCGAAGGCCATCCCCAGCCCGCTGGCCTGGGAGACCGGCCAGGCGATGGCCGAGTCGCTGCTCGAGCGCTACCGCGCGGATTACGGCGACTGGCCCAAGTCCGTCGGGCTGTCGGCCTGGGGGACCAGCGCCATGCGTACGGCCGGGGACGACATCGCCGAGATCCTCGCGCTGATGGGCGTCCGGCCGGTCTGGGACGAGGCCTCGCGCCGGGTCACCGGCATCGAGGCGATCAGCCCGGCCGAGCTGGGCCGTCCGCGCATCGACGTCACGGTGCGCATCTCCGGCTTCTTCCGGGACGCGTTCCCGCACGTCGTGGCCATGCTGGACGACGCGGTCCAACTGGTCGCCGGGCTGGCCGAGGACGACGAGCAGAACTACGTGCGCGCGCACGCGGTCAAGGACAGGGACGAGCACGGCGACTGGCGGCGGGCCACCACGCGGATCTTCGGGTCCCGGCCCGGTGCGTACGGGGCGGGGATCCTGCCCTTGATCGACAGCCGGAACTGGCGCGACGACGCCGACCTGGCCGAGGTCTACGCCGTCTGGGGTGGCTTCGCCTACGGCCGCGACCTCGACGGGGTGCCGGCGCGGCCGGACATGGAGGCGGCGTACAAGCGGATCGAGGTCGCCGCCAAGAACATCGACACCCGCGAGCACGATATCGCCGACTCCGACGACTACTTCCAGTATCACGGCGGCATGATCGCCACGGTGCGGGCGCTGACCGGCAAGGCACCGGCGGCTTACATCGGTGACTCCACCAACCCGGACGCGACGCGCACCCGCAGCCTGACCGAGGAGACCGCGCGGGTGTTCCGGGCCCGGGTGGTCAACCCGCGCTGGATAGCGGCGATGCGGCGGCACGGCTACAAGGGCGCGTTCGAGCTGGCCGCTACGGTCGACTATCTGTTCGGTTACGACGCGACGGCCGGCGTCGTGGCCGACTGGATGTATGAGCAGCTCGCGGCGACCTATGTGCTCGACCCCGAGAATCAGAAGTTCATGACCCAGTCGAACCCGTGGGCGCTGCACGGCATCACGGAACGGCTGCTCGAGGCGGCCGACCGCAAACTGTGGGCGGAGCCCGAGCCGGAGACGCTGGCGGCTCTGCAGCAGATCTACCTGGCGACCGAGGGAGACCTGGAGGGCGACGGCTAACCACGGCACCCAACAAGCTGCCGGGCGACGCGAACCGGTCGCTGGGCGCTGCCCGGCGCCGCGAACCGGCGCGAACCGGCGCCGCTGGGCGCCGCGGACCGGCGCCGCCGGACAGCTGGCTACGGGGTTCGGGGCAGGCGGCGGCGTAGCAGGTAGGTGTCCATGATCCAGCCGTGCTTCTCGCGGGCCTCGGCGCGGACCCGGCGGATCTCGTCGGCCACCTCGGGCAGCGGGCCGGAGATCAGCAGCTCGTCGGGGGTCCCGAGGTAGGCGCCCCAGTAGATGTCGACGTCTTCGTCGGTGAACGTCTGGTTGGCGTCCAGCATCACGACCACGTCGTCGACACCGTCGGGCCAGCCCTCGGCCAGGCGGCGGCCGGTGGTGATCTGGATGGGGCGGCCGACCCGGTTCAGGCCGATGCGGTGCTTCGCCGCCAGCGTCGACACGCTGCTGATGCCGGGAATGACCTCGTATTCGAACTGGCAGAGGCCGCGGGCCAGGATCTCGTCGAGGATGGCGATGGTCGAGTCGTAGAGCGACGGGTCGCCCCAGACCAGGAAGGCGCCGGTCTGGTCGGCCAGGAGGTGCTCGCTGATCAGCGCCTCGGTGACTTCCGAGCGGCGGCGGCGCCAGTCGGCGATCGTGCCCGGATAGTCGGCCGGGGTGCGGTCGCGGTCGGGGTCGCGGCCCTCGGCGATGCGGCGGCCCGGCTTGGCGTAGGCCTTCAGCATGCGGCGCCGCAGCTCGATCATGCTTTCCTTGGCCTCGCCCTTGTCGAGGAGGAAGAAGACGTCGGTCCGCCCGATCGCCTTGGCCGCCTGCAGGGTGAGCTGGTCGGGGTCGCCGGCCCCGATCCCGATGACATAGATCTTCCGCACGTCGGCCAGTCTGCCGCACGCCCGCGCCACCGAGCCCGCAGACCCCACAGCCACGCGCAAACACCGTTAGTCCGACAAGATGGGGACCGAGGGGTTCAGGTCGTGGCCCAGGGACGCCGCGCGCCGCACCGCCGTTCCGCCGAAGCGGTCTCGGACCGCGTCCAGCGCCGCGTCCAGGCTGTCGTCGTCCTGCGTCTCGAACGGGAGCTCCAACTGGACGTTTCCGTCGCTGTCCAGGTTGCCCACCGCCACCCCGACCAGGGTCAGGCCGCGTTCGTCGATCATCGGGCGGGCCGCTCGCAGCAGGGCCTGCGCCGTCTCCAGGATCGCCCGGGTCTGCATCGTCGCCTTCAGGAGGCTGCGGGAGCGGGTCGCCCGGGTGAAGTCGCCGAACCGCAGCCGCAGCGTCACCGTGCGGCCGGCCCGGTGTCCCGCTCGCATCCGCCGGGTCACCCGGTCGACCAGGGCCGCCAGCGTCGCCTCGACCTCCGCGAACGGCCGGGGGCGGCGACCCAGCGCGCACTGCGATCCGATCGAACTGCGGCGCACGCCGGTGCGGACCCGGCGCGGGTCGCGGTTGTGCGCGAGCGCGTGCAGGTGCCGTCCCGCGTGCGCGCCGAGCATGGTGACCAGCGCGGCCTCGCCGATCCGGGCGACGTGGCCGACCGTCAGGATGTGCCGGTCGCGCAGCTTGCCCGCGGTGACCGGGCCGACGCCCCAGAGCCGTTCGATCGGCAGCGGATGCAGGAACGCCAACTCCTTGTCCGGCGGCACCACCAGCAGCCCGTCCGGCTTGCCGACGCCGCTGGCGACCTTGGCCAGGAACTTCGTCCGGGCCACGCCGACCGTGATCGGCAGGCCGACCCTCTCGCGCACCTCCGCGCGCAGCCGCTCGGCGATCTCGGCGGGCCCACCGCGGATCTTGAGTAGCCCGCCGACCTCGAGGAACGCCTCGTCGATCGAGATGCCCTCGACGATCGGGGTGGTGTCGCGGAAGACCTCGAACACCGCCTTGCTCGCCGCCGAATACGCCTTCATCCGCGGCGGGACGACGATCGCGGCGGGACACAGCGCACGCGCCTGCGTCAGGCCCATCGGGGTCCGTACGCCGAATGCTTTTGCCTCGTAGCTCGCGGCCAGCACGACGCCCATGCCGACCAGCACCGGCCGGCCCCGCAGGCCGGGGTCGTCGCGCTGCTCGACCGACGCGTAGAACGAGTCGAGGTCGGCATGCAAGATCGTCGCCCGGTCAACCACCAGGGCATCTTCGCACACCTGTTCTAACTTCGAGGTCACGGACGGTGGGAAAAATCCGGGACGTTGCCGGCGCGCTACGCCCCGGCACCTTCGCTGTGAGAAAGCGGGGAGCTTGAGTCGGCCTGTTGACCTCTTCCATCGATGGGCGTTTCCTGAGGCGATCGGCACGGATCGTTCTTGGGAACGGGAGACATCAGTGGTAACTGCTTCGACCTTGAGGTCGCGGGTGGCGCTCGTGGTAGCGCTGGGCACCGCCGTCGCCTCGGTCTTCGCCGCGGCGCCCGCCGCGCAGGCGAAACCCGGCCGGCATGTGATCAGTAACAGCCGGCCCCGCTGGCTCGGCCGCGCGCGCTCGACCGGCAGCGCGCCCGCCGCCGCCAGCACTATCAACTTCGGCCTGCTGCTCGGCCTGCGCGACACCGCCGGCGCGGAGGCCACCCTGGCCGCCGTCTCCGACCCGACCAGCAGCAGCTACGGCAAGTGGCTGACCAGCAGCCAGTTCCGGGCCCGTTACGCGCCGGCGGCGGCCGACGTCAAGACGGTCACCGACTGGCTCAAGGACCAGGGCTTCACCCTGCGCGACATGCTCGGCGGCGGGCTCTACATCGAGGCCGCCGGCACCACCGCCCAGATCAACAAGGTCTTCGCGACCACGGTGCGCAACTACACCTACCAGGGCCAGACGGTCCGCGCGAACAGCACCGCGCTCTCCCTGCCCGCGGGCACCCCGGCCGCGGTGACCGGCCTGGTCTCCGGCATCCTCGGCATCGACCAGGGCGCCGCGCTCAAGAAGCCGGCCGACACCCTGCCCGGTCCCGACACCGGCTTCCGGGCCGGCACCCCCTGCTCCGCCTACTACGGGCAAAAGGTCGCCACCGACCAGCCCGCCGCCAACGGCAAGAAGCAGCCCTACGCGGTCTGCGGCTACGAGCCAAAGCAATACCAGTCCGCGTACGGCGAGAGCGACCTGCTGCGCAACGGCGTGGACGGGCGGGGCGTGACCGTGGCGGTGACCGACGCGTTCGCCTCCCCGACCATCGTCGCGGACGCCAAGAAGTACAACAGCAAGCACGGGCTGCCGGCGTTCAAGAACGGCCAGTTCCGGCAGATCACCCCGGCACCGGACGGCTACAACTCGGTCGAGGACTGCGGCGGCGCCGGCTGGTACGGCGAGGAGACGCTGGACATCGAGGCCGTGCACGCGATGGCTCCGGGCGCGAACGTCGTCTACGTGGGCGGCGCCGACTGCAACAGCGGCCTGGACGAGGCGTGGGCGTCGACGATCGACAACCACGTCGCCGACATCGTGACCAACTCGTGGGGCACCGGCACGGACAGCATCGACGACCTCGGCCAGGCCGCGGTGGACTACTACCGGTTCTTCTCCCTCGAGGCCGCGCTGACCGGCATCACGGTCAACTTCTCCAGCGGCGACGCCGGCGACGAGACCGACGGCGGCGCGACTCCCGCCACGAAGACGGTCGACTTCCCGGCCGACCTGCCGTTCGTGACCGGCGTCGGCGGCACGAGCGTCGGCATCGACAAGTCGGGCAAGCGGGCCTTCGAGTACGGCTGGCAGAACGCCTACGCCACGCTCACCGACGGCGCGTGGGGCGACCCCGCGTACAGCTCCGGCGGGGGCGGCGGCACCAGCGTGCTCTTCGAGCAGCCGTTCTACCAGAAGGGCCGGGTTCCGGCGTCGATCTCGACGTACTTCGGCGGCACGCCGCACCGGGCGGTCCCGGACATCTCGATGCCCGGCGACCCGAACACCGGTTTCCTGGTCGGCCAGACTCAGGTCTTCCCCGACGGCACGTACTACGACGAGTACCGGATCGGCGGCACCAGCCTGGCGTCGCCGCTGCTGGCCGGCGTGCTCGCGGTCGCCGATCAGAAGGCGCACCGGTCGCTGGGCTTCGTCAACCCGCTGTACTACCGGATGTTGGGCACCTCGGCGGTCCGGGACATCGTCGCCCCGACCAGCCCGGTGCTGCAGGTCCGGTCGAACTTCGTCAACTCGGTGGACGCGTCGGGCGGCCGCAGCTACCAGCTGCAGACCATTGACGTACAGACCAGCACGATCCACAGCAAGAAGGGCTACGACGACGAGACCGGCGTCGGCACCCCTGGATCGAGGTTCTTCGAAGCAGTGCACTAAGCGGCTGCCGCGTGCGGCGATCACCGGATGGGTGATCGCCGCACGCGGCCTCGGAAC
>Ga0307513_10012810_pt1 | contig 10326 bp, 4 predicted proteins | sample 15_EM_MG_FD_202174 | JGI IMG/M metagenome (GOLD analysis project Ga0307513, IMG submission 202174) | Populus trichocarpa ectomycorrhiza microbial communities from riparian zone in the Pacific Northwest, United States - 15_EM | ecosystem: Host-associated > Plants > Roots > Unclassified | place...
GTATATCTAGGGACTATTAACAAGAAAAATTAAATATTCAAGTTTGATTATTTAAATCCTAATCAAAGGAATCGGCTTCGATGACAGCAATTAACAACAATGTGATCGAGGAACCAGTTCCCTAGAACTGAGTATGTTGGTCGTATATTAATGTCAATAACAAGCAAGAGTAGGAGATTATTTTGAATAGAAAGTTTGATAACTTTATGTTTTTTTGATGGGTTCGAGACATGGATTCACATGTTTTAGTGTGGTTGAGTGCCTGTCCTTTTGTGCTAGTCTTTCTATCAATGGAAGGTGCTTTCATAGTATCAACAATATTTTTTTTAGCCTGGGATTTTGTGAGTATTGCATGAAGAGAAAATTGTTGGGAATTTGTTGGCAGAAAGGAAAAGGAGAAGTTGAAAATTGGACAATCTTTTCTCACTTGTTTGATGGGAGAGCTTGAGCTCTTTCTATTTGTTGGGTCACCATTGCTAAAAGCTTCAAACTCAACCCAAGGATTAAGCTGCCACAGATGCTAAGTGGATTACTAATATTAGATTTTTCCATTACATCATGAATCTCCTTCACATAAATTCGTAGTCTTTTCCTCCTAATTATAGACAATAAGCGACAATTAACCCCGGCAAAAATACAAGCTAGAGGAAACAATACAAGCCAATTTCTCAATGCATTTTGCTCTGGTCCCTGTGAATGAACAAATTGAGATTTATTTAAATAAATTTTTAAAGGGATACTAAAATTTTCAATATTATTAAACCTGACGTGACTTAAAGAGTTAACTTAATAATTCAATAATCAAGATTTAGACAAAACCTTCAAAGTTTCATGTCAAACTATGTGGGAGTTGATAAAGTCAAACTTAATCGACCCTACTAATTAATCGTTGTTCTAATCAACCTTGTTAAAATTCATTTAATATTCGGTTTGAATTTTTTATCAAAACAATATCTTTCCAAATTTTTTTTTAATATTTTTTAAAATAACTTTGTTTTAGATTAATTCTCCTAACCTATAATTTTTGTCCAATTTTAGCCTTGTAAATGTCATGGCCCGTATAACTCTGGAAATTATTGTAAAGAAACTGATAGTTCAATCATGAAGTGAACAAGCCTTGTAACCTTTTGGTGCAGGACACAAATACTGAGATAACCATTGGTTAACTCAGGAAAGATGCTATCATTATCATCCAGCCCTGTCTCCATACCTGGCTGTGAAATAGAATGCCGGGACGAATAAGAAGCTAGAGAGAATGAAAACGGTAAAGAAGCAAAAATATCCGCCTTCTTCAGCCAAAATGGAACATTGAAAACCGCAGCATATGGAAATATTGCAGCGCTAACTGTACACATACTGATCTGGATAAATTCAGGTTCCATGAAGGAGAGGTCACCGGTCATTCCACCCTGCACATCAGCGTCTGCAACTCCAAATGCACCAGTAATAGCACAAATACCGATGAAAGTTCCAAGGCCTCTGATGTAGCTAAATCCAACTCTGGCAGCAGCAGCAACAAAAAAAAGGACCAAAAACAATTATTTGTGGACATAGAATTGAAGAAATATGTCAATGAGTTGCAAGGGAAATTCAACACCAGAAGACTCACAAGTCACAACTAAAAGTTAAAGAGTGCTAATGAAGAAAAGGATATATCAAAACACGTTCCGCATTCGAGTTTTGATCTTTGATTCAATGTGTGCAAGTACTGCAGGAGTTCCCCGTGCAAATGACTAATATACAAGAGTAAGGACCCTTGTGGTGTGGTATCGCTGCGTAAGGAAACAAAAATACTGTCAAGTAGCAGCAGCAGTGGCAGCAGCAACTAGAAGATGGATAGAGTAATTAAGATTCTCGTAGATTTGTAGGGGGAAAAATTACATCCATGGAGTAATTGCAGATTATTGAGCACAACCTAGGTTCATAGATCAGATTTTTCCTTATTAATGGAGAAATGACGTGCATTTTGCGTGCCTTCCATCAACTCTGGAGCATGCGTGGCGGTTGACAGAGGGTTGATATTGATAACGTGTGATAATGATTGTTTTTAAAAATATTTTTTAATTTACAAATATATTAAAATAATATTGTTTTGCAAAAATCTCTTCCAAAGCTTCCTATTTAACTCAATCAAAGGATAGAAATTACAAACCTCTAGCTTCGCTGTAACTACACTGTCATCAAAGTTGCATTTCGTTAAAATCCTAAGACAAAAGGATATATACATAAAGAACAAAAACATGTTTAGTTACATAGATGGAAAATGAGACATAAAAGTAAAAGCATGTCCTCTCTGTTAAAACCGTCATTGTCTCTTTTATTTCAAGACAGTAACTAAACGATATCCAAGTGCTGTAATATTTGCTTTCAAGTAGCTCCTGCAAGTATATACAGCTGTAACTGATACAGATTGAATTTTATCCTTCATTATCAAGTATATGACCCTTATCATTAAAACAAAAGCAAGAAACCACCAAATAGGTCAATTTCCATTGTCGGAGTGTGAAGATCCTCATAGAATAGCTAAAGTCAAATACCACATCAATTATAATGATGATCACAATAAAACTACTCCGACAAGATATCTGAATTGAATCTTCAAATTTATTATACAAACAAAATTGGAGGTTTATCATCCAAGGGAATCCAAATCCTAGAGGGAGTCACGAGAAAGAAGTTTCTTATGAACACACCAATCCGGATATGAATAACCTTCTCAATATATGACAGAGTGGGACTCGGTCTCAATGTGTGAAAATTCTCGTGGAAACCTGACTATTGAGACCAAAAGATTGTATACAAATTGGAGCAATCAAACACTCTCTACCTTCTTATGAATATATTATACAGCAAAACAAGCGACTTCGTACAAACTTCAATCATCATTTATCTCTACTTGCAAGAAAAGGCAAACAGAAGCTTCCAAGAGCAGGAATAATAGCAGGAAATATTGTTCAAAAGAAGCATCAATCCTCATCCTTTTGAGGGACACAGAGAATTAAAAAAAGAACAACATAAAAGCCTAATTTGTATTTGATTAGCACTGATCATCAGCTAGTTTCCGGGGCATAAATGTTATAAGAGAAACAATCGATTCTTCTATTTGTCTAGGAGAACTGTACAAAAGAGAGTTGGAACTGTAATAAAGATTGGTTCAGTACATCCACCAAATTCAAACGGATGACTAACATTACACTTTGCAATCTCGTCATAAATCACCATGCCGTAAATCTGAAACTGGCTTAGTATAAAAAGACACTCCCTACTTCAACATCTAAGTTCCATGTTCACCATCCCTTGCCTATAAGCCACAACCAGTCAAGAGTAACCCCAGCAAAGATTCCACCAAGAAGAAACAATACAAGCAGATTTCCCAACGCATTTTGCTCCGGTCCCTAAGAATGAAAAAATGATATTTATTTTAGTAATTTTATTCAGCACTACACAAAATCATTACAGGAAACAGATGCTCATGAGAATCATGTTGCGAACAAACCTTGTAACCTTTCGGTGCAGAAGTAAGGACACACACAGTGAGGTAACCATTAGTCAACCCCAAGAAAGATGTTAGCATTATCATCCAGCCCTGGTCTCCATACTTCGCAGTGAAATAGAAAGCCGGGACGAGCAAGAAGCGAGAGAGAATGGCTATCATTAGACTTTTCCGGGACTCCAACTTCAAGAATTTCAGGAGTGGAATATATCTCCCAATTAAATCACACACATTATACATTGCTATCAATACAAGCGCATACCTGACATAGCACAAGATTCAGAGATTCTGAACATATAGAACACACTCATTTGGAAGAATGTTTGCTATTGAAATTACCTCCAAGATACCAAATTAAACTGAGACTTACCATCCGCCCAAACTGTGTGTTCCAGTGTCTTCAGATAAGAATCCAGGGAAAATAGACAGTGTCAGGACATATATCAGAAACATATCAATTGCATAATCAATATTCTGCAATAGCAACTCCTTGTTGCTCAGCCGCTCCAGTTGTTTTGGATCTTCTTGGGCCTGTTATAATTACAAGGTCTTCAGGATAAAGGAAATACCATAAACATATTGTTTCATATATACACCAAGGGAAGGAGGTATACTTCCGGTTTGAGCAATGTTTGGATGCCACCAGCAGCAAGATCAGCTGAAACAGTTTTTGATCCTTCTGAGGCTGCCTTGGAGCGGTAGTGCTTCACTATGTCCAGTTTGGGGAAAATGTAAGCATAGAGAAGAACACAGAGAAGCTCAAAAAAGGTACAGATGGCAAAAAATAGAACTGCAATAAATAGTGGAAAACTGTTAGCCATAGAAACGGAATCGGCAGAAATTGAAGAGTATAATATTTCTTAAAATCACGATTTGTCAAGAATTATTTTCCGTAAGTATACATATATGGCAGTACAATAGTTACTTGCTAGCACTATTTAAGAAAGTTCAAGAGAATGAATTTGTGTTCAACCCCAACCAATAATTTACAAAGGGCATAGATAATATACTATTCATGTCATCGAATCAAATTCTAAAAGCTGCTGCTCCATCTACTAAGCAAGAGAATTAATGTCATTGTCTCTCCATGTATATATGGTAACATGCCCCTGAATTCCAAAAGAACTGAAAATGGAAATTTGAGTGAAATGAGATGAAACTATATAGTCATAAATCACCCAGATTGTATCAGTGAGCATGCTTAAACATTTCCATGGTAACTTGGATCAGCCAGCAGTGACTTGAAATGAATTGGAGAACTCTCAAATACAACACAAGTACGAAACTCAATTGAGATAGAAACTTAAGCGCGAGAGAGGAGCATATACTTTTTTAGCCCACATGAAGGACAGACATATCAAACAAAAGACAGAGCATTAATACTGGTTTTTGGGGGTACAACTATTGAAATGTCATTAGAAAACAGTTTTCCAAGAAAAAAATGCAGTTTCATTTTTCATTACTACTTTTTGAAATGAAAATTACATGAAGCAAAATCAAAAGGGGATTGAACATACTGGCTCCCTTGCGAAAACCATCCTGAGAATTGTCAAATGCTGCTTTTGTAATTAGCCTCAATGCAGAGGTTAGAGCCCCGGATGCTGCTAAACCAGCAAGGAAAGACTGCAAAAATTTAAACAAGAAAAAAGATTAACTCAATCAAATCAGAATCAAACATTTGTGGAACCATCGATGCCCATGAAACATTTCACAAGGCTGACAGTACAAACTGACCTGAATAAATTCAGGCTGCATGAAAGACAGGTCGCCAACCATCCCACCCTGCACATGCGCATCTGCGACTCCAAAAGCACCACTAATTGCACAAACTCCAATGAAAGTTCCAATACCTCCTTTTCCCGATGTAGCTAAATCCAACTATGGCAGCAAAACAAAGAAAAAAAGGATTGAAACATAGTTTACGTGCATATAATTAATGAAGTAAGACAATGAGATATGTGGAAATCTAAAGATGAAAGAATACTCACTACTAAAACCAAAAGAGTGCTGAGGAAGAAAAGAGCATATCCAAATAAGTTCCTCAATCTGGTATTGATCTTCGCCTCATTGTATGTCAGCACTGCAATTGTACCAAGGGCAAAGGGTTGATATACAAGAGTAAGGACCCTTGACGGGTGGTAGTGCTGCATAACGAAACAAAAACTACTGTCAAATCAACCATCTACACAATCCAATATGCAGCCATTATAAGATGCCCACAGCATTTAATATGCCATTAAACTTTAAAGGAAAGAAAACTTTAAGCGTGAAGAGTTGGGAAATAAAAACGAGTTGGCAGAGCAGTGCACACTTTCAAATAATACATCGACTTTCAGTTCAAATAAATGCTGAATAAATCAACAAATAATGAAGAAGGTATAGATGCTTGTACCAGACATCCATAATTTCTTAAACCATGCATCTAAAATTGGCATTGCATTGTGAAAAGGACCTTTCTCATTACTTATCATTATTAGAGCCCAATCAGCACCATTCCGAAAACAGGAGAATAGTTCACAAGAACTATATATGTTCTCTGCAGTGGAAAATAAATTCTGAAGAACACTGCAGGCAATCACCATTCACATAAAAACTTCACAAGTTTCAGTAGCTTCATCAGCGAAAAAGTCGAATTCATGGTCATATATAGGAATCAGTGTGGGTTTTATATATACATGTGTGTGTGTGTGTGGTGACAAAACTCTGTTTAAGACAGCTCTATATTTGTTCTAACAAACATCCAACAGATTATTTAGGCACCAATAGTTCGTCATCTCCAGTTTTTTAAGAGCTGGCTTGTCAAACATCCAAATTAAAGCATCAACAAAACAGCGATATGGAAAGATCCAAAACAAGCTGAAACCAACAAAAAATCGCAGCAAATAGAGAAGGGAAATACCGGGAAAATGTAAACATAATAATCTTCAATTGTGAGCATACTATTCCATGAAAAGAGGCAACCAATTCCAAGCAGCCAACATACTATCATAGCAGCATACTTTCCCTGCATTGAAGGCGCAAGCATATCAGAAATTCCTTCAAGAAAATAGACTTTACCTTGTTGCCAAGTTTCCTACTTCAATCAAGCAAAGGATTGAAATAACAAACCTTAAGCTTAGCAGGAGCTTCACTGCCATCAAGTGCTGCCATAGTTGATTGCTTTCAAATATCTCCTGCAAATATACACTACAACTTAGCACTACAAGAGATTGAACAACAAGGTATATGCTAAATCTGTGAAAGTCAGAAACCTTGCCTAAATAAACCAGATGGAAATCAAACATCATCAAGAAGTTCTAAAAATAAATTTGAAAACCAATTGGGGATCACATAATATTTCCATGACCATGACCCCTATACTTTCTTCCTCTCTTATCTTTAAAAATATGCTATCTCCCTAATAAAGTAAACAAAAAGAAAGCAACACACAGGTCCTTTCAATTATTGGAGTGTGAAAAGCCCATTTAATAACCTTAGTCAAATATACCTTCAATTCTTATCATCATCACAACAAGAATTGGAAAAAGATATCTGAACTGTTCGGTCAAGAATTTATTATACAAAAAACTGAAGCTACCAAATTCCATCTACCATCATATCAATAAATCACACAACAAAAAGAAAACAAAACCTTCTAAGATCCAGTATTTCTTGAAGAAAATAATCAAGCATCAATTCCCTTCCTCTCAATATACATTCATAATAGACATACGTACGTACATATATATATGTATGCATGAAAAATTAGACTTACCCTTTTAAAAGGGAGCACGTATCACATGAGAAGCTTTAACTTTTAATAGAATTTGGAATCTGTTGTTTAGTATAAAAAGAAGAGAATATATAAGAAACGTTTTCAAAGAGGGCTTTGAAGATTGAAGATTCCGATGTTAGATAGAAGATCTTTTAAACCCCAAAAGCCTGACCAAACTGGCAGTTCTCTTATGTTAAAAATAACGAAAAAAGACAGGTAAGATTACTTATCCACTCACTGACTCACAAGTCTACGTTCTCCTTTTCTCTTTTTTTTTTCTCTGTTTTGCTTTTGACTTGTGCGGCAGCAACTTCATCTGTTTTTATACATGTGTGTTCTAACTTTTTTGGCGGCATGGATTGAGACTTGGACTCAGAACAAGTATAATAATCAGCTGAGTAACATGATCAAGGTCAAGGCCGGTTTTGTAAAAACGAACAAAAAATTATATTATGCCCATTTTTTTTACGACTCATTTTTTTAATGACCATTCTCCTTAGGTTGTGTTAGTATTTCAAAAGATAAGTGATAGGTAAAAAAAAATACAAAAATATATTTATTTGTGGAGATGAAAATATAGATATAAAATAAATTTATTTTTGAAATAATTATAAAGTAAATTTTTGTATTTTTAAAATAAAAAGAGCATGAGATATGTCTCTTTTATTTTAATTACTTTATTTTTTATTTATTTTGAGATAGTAATTAAACACTATCAAAATAACTATGAATAAATTTAGATGTACAATGTGTCTTTAATTTTTTTCCCCCCTAAACATTGAGTTTTATTTATGTCGAGATAGGAACTATATTTATATGCATCGCTTATAGAATCTAATCACGGTTTAGAATCGGTATTATTTTGCTGTTTCCCTATCAATCTCTCAATTAAGTTGCTTAGAAAAATTATTTTAAAAACAAAAGAAATTGTTTTGGAAAGGCAATATAAGACCAATATTTCTTCCCTTTTTTTTTCCTTCCAAAAGCATTGTAGAATGCCTCAAGATTATGTCATAGAGTAGCAAGTCTGAAGTGGGTTTTTTCGAGTGCTTTTTTTAAGCTTTTTCCAGGTTGAGGGTATTGAGCTACTTGGTCATAGAACAAAAAATCAATTTGGTCGGTGGATTGGATCCATTATATATATAATAGTCTATGCATGTAATTTTAATGTTTATTTGTTTGAGTTGGATCCATTATTTAATAGTCTATGCATAAGGTAGCTGTTTTCTAGGAGCTTTCATGGGAATAAGGCTATTCTTAAGGATGATAATTAATACCGTCTGAATCGAAAGAAAAGTCCTTGTGGATCACGCAAGTGAAATTTTAAAATTAGGAAGCCTTGTCCTTGTATTGACATGATGATTAAAAAATATATTTATATATCCTTTGTTTTGATTTCATGATTAAAAAAATATCTTTTTTTATTTATTAGATTTAAATTTAAGGATTATAGTATCTAAAAAGGATTATTAATTTTTTTTTAAATATACCATATCAATATAGAATCATTACCAACATGGATTTGACTTGGAGTGCTACATAGAAAAGAAGAGAAAGTCTATGTGTTCACATTTTAGGAGCAGTTGGCGTTGCCGTCATGGAACCAAATACTTCATTTTCTTGACTGTCAAGATTTTGCACGTCAAATTAACCAGCAAAAGCAAAACTATTAATGTGATTTGATGTATGAAGAATATTATTTTTTTATATTAAAAAAATATAAATTATATTTCGATATTTTATTTAATAATTTAAATTTTTAAATTAAAATTATTCTTTAATATAATATTAAAATTAAATTGATTAAGAGGTCATGAATTGTAATTTCACCGTCTCCTTATATTTAATAAAATTAAGCACAAGACACATTATCAGATTTAACAGTTTTGCTGATAGAAATTTATGTGGGTGTTTATACCAACATTTTGTCTGTAATTATTTTACTGATGGAATCACGGACGAAAAATGTTTGTAAAAAAAGCTCGTTGGTAATTTTAGGTATGTCGGTAAGTCTGTCATTAATAAATTTACCGATGATTTTACAAACGAACCATGCATGCTAAAAAACAATTATCCGTTTCAATCCGTCGGTAATTCCCTTGGTGAGTTGCAATGACATTTGCATTAATTCTTTTTCAACTCTCTGAAATATACCGATGAAATTATTTTGTTGGTGATTTAACAGTTGCAGGGATGTTTTCCGTAATTCTTTTTCAACTCTCTTGAATATACCAACAGAATTATTTCATCGGTGATTTAACAATTGCAGAGGTGTTTATCGTAATTCCTTTTCAACTATGTGGAATATACTGACAGAATTATTTTATTGGTAACTCCGGCAGTAATTATTTTAAAATATTTTTTTAAAAAACTATTAAACATAAATAGAAAATAATTAAAAAAATAAATTTATATAAAATTCAAGTATTTAAAAATTAATTATCTTAATATAAAAACCAAATATTTATTATAAATTTTCTTGTAGTAATAGTGGTACATATGTACAAGTTTCAAGTCCAAAAAACTTTTATTTAACATATTATATTGAAGACCAATATAAATTATATTTTTGAGTTTCATCTAATAACTATATTTTTTTTAATTGAGATGATTATTTGACATTATAGTATCATTAAGAGTTTAATTATGATTTATATTTTTTTTTATTTATACTCTCTTATGTTTAATTATAAAGCATCTTCAAATTAGCTTGTTACGACATAACAAGACTAATTTTTTTGTTAGTGAAGTCGTAAGCAGGTCATTTATTTCTTATGATCCCACGTAAGACTCCAGCATTGAGTGATATATAAGAGATAAGTTTACTAACCACTGAAGTTAAGCCTCTAAAGACACGTGCAATTATATTAAAATCAGGAGATAGTTGAACTTTACTTTTAAAAGCATTTTTCTTTTACCCGCTATTAATTATACGTTCGGTTAGGGTTCCAGTACATATAACAAAAAAAAATAAGCACAAATATATTAAGTTAAAACGATAAAAATATAAATAAATCCAATCGGTATATCAATATCAATTTGATCTGAGATCTCTTATTGAATTGAAATAAGTTCAACC
>Ga0307513_10012811_pt1 | contig 10326 bp, 3 predicted proteins | sample 15_EM_MG_FD_202174 | JGI IMG/M metagenome (GOLD analysis project Ga0307513, IMG submission 202174) | Populus trichocarpa ectomycorrhiza microbial communities from riparian zone in the Pacific Northwest, United States - 15_EM | ecosystem: Host-associated > Plants > Roots > Unclassified | place...
AGCCTAGTTAAAGTCAAAAAAGTTTTGCTGTCTCTTGAATTATTAGCTGAAAGAGATAATTTTATAAAACTTGTGTTAAACTGTCAATTGGATACACCTTATCATTCTATTATCAAATTGTGGTGATAACAAGTATTTTTTAAATTTTTTTCATTGATATGGTGCGCTAAGGATTACACCATGTATGATCAAAATGTGGTATAAACGAAGGATTTGAGTAATTGTGCCGGCAAGAGGCCATAATTGGAAGTGTAGTTTTTGTTTTTATGATTCAATTATGTTTTTAAAAAATTTAAATTTTATTTTATTTTAAATTAAATTTTTTATATTTTTAAATTGTTTTAATATACTGATATAAAAAATATATTTTAAAAAAATTAGATTGATGCATTTCAAACCGGAAAACACTTTAAAAAAATTAATTTAAAAAAATAATTTAATACATTTTCAACCAAAAACATTTTGAAAATAAAACTCTACATTCCAAACATTACCTTGGTGTGTGTAGATAGATAAGAATTTTATTTTTTTTACAGGATAATTAAGACTTGTGACGTTCGTTTATAAGGGTTTGTTATAGATGGTGAAAAAGCTTGCAAAATTATATGTAAAAACGAAGAAGAAGAAGAAGAAGAAGAAGAAGAAGGAGGAGGAGGAGGAGGAGGAGGAGGAGGTTTAGTTGAATACGGAGGGATGGTTAGTGGTTGATGTGTGTGTTTTATTTCAAGTGGGGTAAATTGGGTCCAATTCTTGCCTTTGTCGTCAAGGAAAGGGAGATCACATCACCTTCTGTAACCCTTTTCCTTAGAAATTCAAAATCGAAAATGTAGGCTCACCTTTATTTCTGAATATATATGATCATTTAGAGGAAAAACTATCTCTTCTCCGTGAATTCTTATCAATATATGATTAAACCACGCTAATCATGAACAAAAGACATATCAATTTGGTTAACCAATAACTCGATTTAATTTCAGCATGGCAGTCAAAAAATAAGAACTTAGATTTCCTTAGAATCTCACCACATTTTGCCACAATCCCATGTTAGATATGCATTGGAGCGCTTCTGAACCTGTATAGATGCTAAAAGCTTCAACCTTATCATTTATGAAATGCTTATATTCATGTTACTTTCTTGAAACATAAGAGATGGCGAGGATAAAAGCTTGTTTAATTGAAGACATGGATATAAAATAAATATATATTAGAATAGTTTTGAAGTGATTTTTTATATTTTTAAAATAAAAAAACAAGTATTTTATATTCTTATTTCTTTTATCTCAAAACACTAATCAAATGTTACGAAATCGTGAGATTATAACAACATTAAAAGTAAACGAAACATACTTCTCTGTGTTGATATGATTACTCTATTTATTTGTATATACACCAACCTCGTATAAATGTACATATAAAATACATATATCAATGATTAATTAATACATTTTTCACTATAATACTCATTATATTTCATAGTGATAGGTTAACGTATTTTATATATGTTATTTTTGCTTAAAACCCATATTTAAAAATGCCAAAAACAAGCTAATAACCTAACATATCTAAGCATGGCAGAATGCTAAGCTTAGATGATATGAGTCTAGCTTACTTTTCAGACCCAACATCCTTGAATTCAGCTATGTACTAAGCCTAAATATATGTGGATCTTACAAGATGTCAAACTCGACATCCTCTTCTCAGCTACAAGCTGAGCTCAAATACATGTTAGGTCACGATATTTTGTTTGCTTATTGTAATGACTCTTAACATAAAATATTAGAAGTAAAAATAATCATCTCTTTGTATCCCTAGGTGTATAAAAAAAAATTTAGGGTCTACCATATTTCCATCAATATTAATATTGTGCAAGAGATATTTATTTCTCATTAATGTTGTGTAAGAGATATTTATCTCTCGTTAATGGTATCAAGAGAAAATGACATTTTAACCCCTTCATTCAAGCAACATGACAAGGTTCAGATGCTATATATACCCCCTAAATCACTTAGGTAAAAGGATTCACATTTTTCTATTCTATTAAGTATCCATACATTTTTCTATTCTATTAAGTATTCTTATTCGCGGAACATTTATCATACATAAACAAGAACAAACACTCTTATTCTTAGGACTTAAAGCTTATTTTCTCATTTGTTGTAATCACTTATTAAAAGTTATTGATTTTATCACCGGAGGGTTCATAAACCCCACACAAAAAAAGATCATATTTATAAATGTTAGATCTTCTATCACCAATTATCAACTTTATCAACTCTAAAATAAAATAAAAAATTGATGTGAATATACAATTACTCTCTATCTAAACACTAAAAAAAAACTTTTAATCTTGATGACATTAGATTTTAAAACATCATCACGCAGAAACAGCTAAAGATGATTTTCTTTCAAAGTTTTCCATTTCTTCTTCAAATGAGTTGCATTAAATAGCAAGCAAGATAGCTTCTCAAAAAAAAAAAAAAAGAGACATGATAAAATATCCATGCTAGATCGTGTTTGAAAATAATCCAATTAATTAGATATGCATGGTAGAGGTCAAGGCACCTCCTCCCCCGTATGGAAGCCCCCACAAGAAGTGAAAGTACAATGAAGAGTTGAGTCCCTTCTTCATATGGGATGTCTAGACATGCCAAAACCTCATGTCTATGTCTTTTCATTTAGTAATAAACGTTACAAATTACTAAAGCTTTTATGGTGTCTTGGAGAGAACAAGCACAAATAGTTGAAGAGATAGTTTTTCCTTCTCCGACTTAGCTTTTGTTTTGTATTATGTTTTATATAGGTGGTAGGTAAATTTTGAAAAGAAAAATCTTTAAATTTATTTATATTTTCAGATTTTTTTAATATATAGATATCAAAAATAATTTTTAAAAAATAAAAAAAATATTATTTTTATGCATTTCCGAGTAAAAAATACTTTGAAAAGCAATTGTTAGTACACTTTAAAATACCTCTTTAAACTCTTAGTCATAGAGAATTAACTTTAAGCTGAAATTAAATATTGGTGTATATTTATAAAATATTCATATATTCGACGAGTCTTAGGTTAAATTAGCTTTTTAAACTTAATTTTACTATATTAGACTCAATGGATTGCCCATATGAACATTTGTCTATATGTTTAAAATTAATTTTTCACACAATCTTAATTTGGAAAATTTATCTAGTGTTAGTCAATCTATCTATACACTTTTTTTTTCAATAATAAAACGTTACTCAAATTATTAACATTAGGCTAAAATCTGATCCTTGTAATCTTTTAATTTTTTTATTCTTTTTTGAATTGATTGAATTCTTTTACTCTTTTTATTTTATTATGTAGAGATCTCCTTATTATAATATTGCTACTTAATACGCTTATATAATGCTGCACCCTTGTTCTTTTGTGGGATCCACAATAAGTCTTTTATTTTTTATATTTTTTTCATTTTGAGATGAGAATTAAATGATTGAGAGAAAGTAAATTATTTTTAGAAATATTTAATTTTAATGTATTTATTTATTTTTATGAAATAAAAGAGTTACTCTAATTGAAAGATATCACACTGAGTAAAAAATAACAATGGTATGATGGAGGGATTTTTATAGAACAAAATAAAGAGTAAAAAGATTCAATCAATACAAAAAAAAAAAAAAAAGAAGTAGAAGAAAAAGTAGGAGGCTCAAATAACAAAAAAAAAAGAGACTAAAATAACCAGTATTTAGTAAGATAAAAATTATTAAATTTGACTTAAAAGGACTCTAGATTGTTGGATTAATTTATATCAATTATATTTTTATTAAAATAATATTATTATAGTCATTGTATCATAATTGAACATGTTACCGTGAATTTCTGAATGTTTTAGGGCGTGTTTGAGAGGTGTTTTAACTAAATTTTTTTTGTTTTGATTTTTTTATTTATTTTTATCATTTTGATATCAAAAATAAAATTTTAAAAATAAAAAATAAAATATTATTCTTATATATTTTTGAGTATAAATATTTTAAAAAACAATCACTGTCACTATGCAAACACCCCTTTAACAGTCAGGGGTAAAACCGGTAAAACCCATTTACAAAGTCGAAACAACCGGTAAATCATTTAATATCCAAATAAAAAAAGATGAGAATAACATGGTAACTCGACAGGGAAGAATATTGTCACAATACAATCCTCTAGCCAAACACGTGTTAAGAATATCAAATAGATAAATTAATTAATCTTGATTTGGATTTGATAAATCAAGTATATAATAAAATTAAATATGTTTAATTAATCAAAAGATCCTTGATCAGATAGTCAGGAAACGCGGAAACATGGTCCCAACATAATATCTACAGTCTAGATATGAGGTCTTAATTGTTGGGTCCCACATTACCCCCAAATATCTGCTTACCCACGCGCTCCCAGCTTGGCCTAGCCCCCACTGCCTCCACATTTCTAGGCCACTACAGGAGACTTATCTGTGTAGCGGTGGGATATGCTTTTTAATTAAAAATATATTAAAATAATATTTTTAATTTTTTATAATCAGTATATTAAAATAAAAATATATATAAAAATATTTTTCAAATAAAAAAAAATCTAAAAAACACTTTTAAAAACATATTCAGCTACAACAACAAATACTACCATGTAATAGAAGAAATATAATATGAGTACTTAATAAACTTTTAATTTTTTTCACCCAAGTATATTTTTTTATAAAGTATTTTAACTCTTGATTTGTTTGTGATAAGACAAAAGCCATCTTCGATTTATCATCTATGCTAATAAGAGGACATAAAATTTTCAAATCAATTTCTTTAAAAAAAATTAAAAAAATTAAAAAATATTTTATTTTTATACATACAATAAAATCCTAAATTTTCTCAAGCATATTTTCATTAAAAAATAAAAATTACATCATCCTCATATTTTAAAATGTAAGATAGATATTGCAACTAATTTATTATTATCCATGAAGATTTGATCTAAGTATGAAAAACATTTTACCTATTATTTTATTCATTTTATATTTAATTTTTTTAGAATTTAACTGTAAACTTTAGTATATAAAGATATAAAACTATATTATAGAATATACCTTGTTGTTAGAATGAGGACATGGCACTTCTAAGCAACGTAAAACTTATATATTAGGATTGATAGATAATTAAGTTTAGGTAAAATGAGATATAGAGAAAGTTTTGGTATTTAATCGAAACTAAGATACAAAAATCAAAGGTGTGTGTATATATATATATATATATATATATATGAAAGAATGGGATTAAAGACAGAAAAATTAATTGATTATAAGTCAAGAGTTTAAATATTTATTTATAGTGGATGATGAAAATTATAGAGTGAAATCTGACCTGATCTGGCAATTTGATTCAAAAACTAGTTACTTGACATCCAACTCAAGTATTTTGTAATTAACTAGTGAGATATTTACGTGATTAAATTTAATTGATTTTATTAAAATCTAATTGATCTAATTAAGACTTGACAAGATGAAGAGAATGACTTTTTAAAAAAAAGAAAAAACAGCAAACTGCTTTATAAAAATTGAACCTTGATCTTAATTATTTTATCAATTATAATTTTTTTTTACAGCTAAACTACCCTAATCTCTTTTTAACTTAAAGATATTTAAAAATTGGTTATTGTATTTTTAATTTTATTTTGAAAAAATTACATTGCATAGTTATTTTCTTACTTTATTTCTATTCTTTTGAAAATTATAATTCTCAAATCAATATAACTTTAAAATTTAAATAAAAAACAAATTTATCATCGTGTATATTATAACCCAAGATACTAACAATAGATTAGTTAAATAAAATGTCCCTTTCTTCAAATATAATTTTATCTCTCTTGCTATGAACATTATCATATATTAAGTTAATAATTTATCTCTTCAAACAAATATATAGTACAACTTAGTTTTAATATTATATAGGTTTAATGTAATAGTATGATAAATATAGGATAAAATTTATCATACTATTACATATACATCTTTAGTGTTATGATAATCATAACTAACTAATTGGGTCAACTCGTCACCATCCAGTGATCTGGGAGCTTAACCAGTCCGACAACCATGGCTTTCATCATGAAGTCCAGCCGGAGTCTGGTCCTTAGTCTGGTTTCTTTGCTGGTAGCGGTAGATTAAGAAGTTATCTCCTCATAAAGATATGTTTTTGGCAAGTTCAAATTTCTTAGAATTGTTAATGGCCGGAGAAAAATCCTTAAAGCCAGGCGGATTTTCTGTCCCTGGATTTCTCAAACTGTATGTAATGGCAGAAGCTTTGGTCCATTGGCAAGGATATTGCATTGCTCTTGGTTATCGCTAAAGATACAACTTTAACTAGTCAGATTTTATATTTGTTTTCTTAAAATTATTGGTTCGAACTTTATAAATTTTAGAATTATTGGAGGATTATATAATTATTAACTTTAGGACCCATAAGATTAGACAAGGTATACGCAAACTAACCCGAATACTCATATTAATAAAAAATAATCACAGAAATATGTGTTCTTGGCTTCCTGCTAGAAACGAGAATTTGCTAGGTCTTATGTACTGTTCTTGGTTCTGGTTAGAGGTGAGTAAAAAAACTGAAAAACCAATTAAACCGAGAAAACCAGAAAAAAATAATCGAAAAAACCGAACCGTGAAAAAAAAACTGATTAAACCGATAAAATTTTGAAAAAACCGACCGGTTCGGTTTTATAAGCCTAAAACTGAAAAAAACCGAACTGAACCCAAACCGAAAAAAAACCCGGAAAAAAACCGAGCCAAACCGGAAAAAACTGAACCAAACCGGTTTGAACCGGTTTTGTCCTAAAAAACCGAACCGAAACCGGTCTGTTTGAACCGGTTTCGGTTTTTTTTATAAATAATTTTAGTTTGGTTATTTTTTTTATATAAAAACCGAATCGAATCGAAAATGATCACCCCTAATACTGGTAATGATAATTTTGTTTCATGGAATCTTTATATCTAATAATAAATTTATGTTCCTTTGACATGGTTCAACTTATGTTCGTAGCTCGTTAGTTAAACTTGAATACACATTTGCTCAAAAAAAAAAAAAAGAGTTCCTCAGGAGTTACTTGGTTCATTTGGAAGGTCATGGGATGTAAATAAAATTTCTAAATTGTAAAGAATATCTATATTAATTGACTAATGACAGGATTTGGATAGCTAAACTTAAGAAAGTAAGATCAAAGCTTAGACTTTGAAACATTGAAAAGGTGGATGATAATTTAACTTGAATTTGATGAATATCATCCGGGTGAACCAACTTCTTTTTAAATAATTATTGTATTCAATGTGCAATAATTATAGTTTAAACATTATAATTTCTATCCTAAAATATATACATTTATATCTATCTATATATATAAAATATTTATATTTATTGAATCTAATATAATATTTATTAGTGATATCTTGAAAGATTCAAGTAATTTATAACCCAGATAATTGATTAATCTCTTAATTCTAGTAATGTGATTTATTTGGTAAGCCAAGGTGACCATGATGGTTAGTGGCTGAAGTCTGTTATTTGATAAGTCAAGGTGACTGATAGTTAATATCTATAAAATATCTTGTTTTTTGAATTTGAGGACTCTCTGATATTTAAGTAAATATATTTTTAAGAGAAAATATAAAAATATTTTAGAGAGAGACTATGAAAATAAATATGCTGTCAAGATTGAAGATTTAAAATCCCTTCTTTTAAGGATTCAATTGGTCTTTTTATAGTTCATGATTTTTATTCTTTGGTAAAAAAGAGGGCTCAAAAGTCATATTTTCCTCATATCATTTAATATCTCTTATGTATTTAAGAGAAAAAACATCTCTGACTCATCAGAATTTCGTGGTTCAACATGAAGCCTAATAAGATTACTAGAGCCACTAGTTGAGCCTAAAGATATTAGATTTAATAATTCGTCAAACCTGTATATGCTTGGGCTTAGCGCTTGGCTAAGCCCAAAGACATTGAATTATCACCTTGCATTTAGTTTCTTTTTTCTAAACATGGATTTTAGACAAAAAAAAAAAAAAAAACCATGTATAAAACACATTAATCCATCATATACGTCTTAGCGTTTGGCTAAGCCCAAAGACACTGAATTATTACCTTGCCTTTAGTTTCTTTTTTCTAAACTATGTATAAAACACATTAATCCATAATATACGTACTCCAATATTAATACAATACTTATAAAAGAAACTAAAACATTTAGCTACAACATTGTTCAAACACTTACGAATAGTAATAGTGTCATGACTTTTTTTTTGTCACCCAAGTTTTCTTCTCTTCAATTTTATCCTTTTAAATATGTTGATTAGGGATCAAACTTGATGGTTTGATTCAATTGACTTCATATTAGGTTCTCGAGGTGTCAGAGAAAATATCTGGTGCTCAGTTGATGTTTTATTTGGCAAAATACAATTTAATTTCATTTGTTTCAAACAATTAAAGATTTAAAGACCAATTTTGAAATTGAAATTATTGTTTAAAGGGGAAGTGGCTGACGTGTGTAACACACGCGCTACAATGTGAGAAGGGTCGGCACACTTTAGTGGCATGTGCAGTGGTCTATGACCTCCATTTCTAGCCTTCCATGATATCATTAGATTTATCTCAATGTCCTCTTCATTCCAAAGCGACACATGTACGAGGAGATGTGACTTTCTGATCTTTCTTTCTTTCTTCTCCTCTCTCTTTTCTATCTCATTCCCTTGATTTTCACATCTAACTCTCCAAAAATTACAAAGTGATCTGTCATTTCTTTTTGGATGTCAACTTTGGTCCTAAATATTTGAATTTTTCTTTTTCGATTTCATCATTAAACTTTAGGTTGGTTGAGAATTGGGTATTGTATTTTTTTTAATTTTTTTAATTGATTTTTTAAATTTCATTCTTCAAAATTGAATTGTTTGAAAATTAAGTTTTGTGATTTTTTTGTTTTACTTTCTATGAGATTATCTTGGTGTCGTGACTTGAGTCGCAAGTTTTGCATGTTAACCTAGGGTTGATTAAAGTTTTTTTTTTTTTTTCAATTTTATCTTTTGATATTTGGTTGGTTGAGAATTAGGCTTCGTGATTTTTTTTTTATTTGCTTTCCATTGGGTTATTTAGGTATTATGACTTGAATCATAAGTTTGGTAGATTAGCCCATGTTGATTTGAGTTATTTTTTATGTATTTTTATTATTTGATTTTTTTTTTCAAATTCATCTTTCAACATTGAATTGGTTGAGTATTGTGATTCATGATTTTATTTCAAATTATTTTCTATGGAGGCATGCTAACCCAAGTCACGAGCTTGATAAGCTAACTCGAGTTGACTCAGATTTTTTTTTGTTTTTTTAAATTGATTTTATTTCTAATTTTATATTTCAATATTGGATTGGTGAGAAATTGAGCTTTATAAACTTTTTTAATTTGCTCTCCATTAGATCATCCCTTTATTATGATCCAAGACATAGGTTGAGAGGTTAATCTAGATTTACTCGAGTTATTTTTTAATATTTTTTTAAATTGAATGCTTTTTTCTTCAATTTTATCATTTTAATATTTTATTGATTGAAAATTGAATTTCATTGTTTGTTTTTAATGAGATTATCGCGGTTTTATGATTCGGGTCACAATTTAACAAATTATTTAATATTAACATGAATTAATTTAATATATCTTTGTCTCATAATTTTAAAAAAATATTTTTTAATATATCACAATCTTAATATTTTTTTAAAAAAACATTATCTAATATATATATAAATTTAAAATTCTCACTGGAAAACAAACACGCTAAAAACACCTAAGTATTTTTTTTGTGCTATTTGTTTTTTCCGACTACATCACATTACGGGTCGCTGATCTAATAAATGCTAAAAAATCTATAAATAATATATAAATATCATTTTTTTAATCCAAAAAATTATAAATATAATAGAAACTCCATCAATGATAGCGTTGTCATCCCTTAGAAGAGCCGGCAAACAGTGAATTCAGGTGGGTGGGGGTGCTTAAATTCCTTCTCTCCTCTAGGAACTTTCCTCTTTGCTCGACAAGATTCTTTTGTTGATATTCCTGTTCTATATCTATACTGACCCAAAGATTTTGATCTGTACAGTTTCTTGAATGGCTACTGCAATACCCCAAGATGAAGCCTCTTCTTCAAAGAGTAGATGCGCTTACCAAGTGTTCTTGAGTTTTAGAGGTGAAGACACCCGCAAGAACTTTACCGATCACCTCCACACAGCTTTAGTACAAGCAGGATTTCACACATTTAGAGATGATGATGAAATTCAGAGAG
>Ga0307513_10012812_pt1 | contig 10326 bp, 7 predicted proteins | sample 15_EM_MG_FD_202174 | JGI IMG/M metagenome (GOLD analysis project Ga0307513, IMG submission 202174) | Populus trichocarpa ectomycorrhiza microbial communities from riparian zone in the Pacific Northwest, United States - 15_EM | ecosystem: Host-associated > Plants > Roots > Unclassified | place...
AAATATCACCACAAAAAACACCACAACTTCTTAGTAAAAAACACCACAACTTGTAGTGATTTTCACCGCATCAAAAACACCACAACATGTGGTGAAAATCACCACATATGCTTTTCTCAGTGAAGGCCAGCTATGGAGACATCAGAAATCATTGGAGACTTATTTACAAAACATGAGAGTCAGCAGCATAGTGGGGGGGATCATTTATTACTGACACCTTTCTTGTTGACCTTTCTAACTGGGGCTTTCCTAATCACCAGCTTTGCTTTTGGCTGTGAGGTTTCACTGTCATCGAATTTGATAACATCACCAGCCATGGATGCTGCTGCACTCTTAGCCTTTTTCTTTTTTGTACTGCCACTGGGAATGACACCAGAGTACTTGGTGGTGGTCTCAGACACAGGAAGGTGCCAGCCAGGTGCTCCAGAAAGGGAACAGGGGTGTGCGGAACAAGGGGAGGAGATTGCACTTTTGTCTGCTCCTCTGTGTAGGTCACTACTGAGTATTGACACCAGCTGTGTCAGGGCGCCCATGTCTGCATCATCGTCATTATTGTTGATAACGATTGCCTCAGCAACAGATGCACCAGCACTGCTCTTCACTGCTGTGTCAGCACCCTGTGCATCAGCGACACTAGGCTCCACAACTGTGAGGGTTGTTTTATAGGCTTGCAGAGCATGGTTTCGATGATTCCATATTGTAATGCAGTGGGTGCTGTATGCTGCAAAGTGGAACCGGGACAGACTGTAGGTTCTGGGGTCCCTGCTGAGATGCTTGGCAGCCCAAGCTGCAGATCTGGGGGACACCAGGCCATCTTCTAAGAGAGCCAGGACAATGGCAAGGACGCTTTCTCTAGAGTCAGTGTGCCTGTCACAGTACATCTTCAGAGCAGAATATTTGTGGAATCTGCTTAGAATCCCCATTGCTTTCTGGAATACTTTCCTGTCTGTCTTCCAAGCCCCAAGGGCCTTTATGTAGGAGCAGATATGGGGGGATACATCCACAGTCAAGACTGTCAGGGAGGTGATTTCAGGCCAGTGTGCTTTCCTGTCACTAGATTCAACTTTGTACTTCTTCATGGAAATCAGGGTATCCCACCATTTGTGCTTGTGTTTCGCGAACAGCGGGTGTGGGTCTTCAAATTCCTGTATGGGATCTTCGTCCATGATGATGAGCTTTTCCACTATTTTGGGGGAGATTTTCAGATCCCCAGAGAAGCCTTCATCCCACAGCAAGGGGAAACACCTCATGAGTGAGACATATGTGGCATTCACATTACCTCACTTGGCAATAGCTGTCTTTTTCACCATCTCGAAGGGAACAGTCAGGAAAGTGGTGGAGATAGTGTTAATGACCTTGTCAGCATTGCACATCTCCGCCATCCAAGCGGTAGCAGTAGCAAGTGATCCATTGCCTTGGCCAAGCACTAAGACGAACATTTCATCGGAGGTGTCAGGAAATTGTTTGCAAAGCTGGGACAGGATAGACTGGGTGTCTCAATCCTCCTGAGTAGGGAACCATTCAGTAATGGGGGAACCAGGTTCTGAAGACAGGTCTACAGGGGGGGAGCTTGACATCAGGAGTGATCACTTCAATCATCTCCTCATTGATAGGGGGAGGCGCAAGCAAGGGCACAGGCAGGGGGGCTTTGATGTCAGGAGCAATTGTCTCAATCATCACCTCATCATCAGGGGGAGGCAGTGACGGCTTGGGCTGGGGAGCAGAGGGGGCAATGATGGCATCGATCAGGGGCTGTAGATGCAGGTTCATGGCATAGCTGAAATCTGGCGCAGGGGGGCGGCACAATCAATGGGTGCGGGATCCTCTTATGAATAGGTGAAAGTGGGGATTCCATAATGGTGATGGCTCTCTCCAGGACACCATCACATTGTTCTAGGACGCATCAAAGGTATTCCTTGTTTGTCAAGGGGTAGACAGTGCACAGCTGGGATATGACATCTCTAAATTGTTGGGCAGCTTGGTCAAGAGAGATATCGATGTCATCCATCATTCTAGCATCTGCAGATTCCAGGAATGATATGTTGCTAGCAGGACAATCTGGGGAAGTATGCAGGAAGTGTGGGGTGTCAGCCATGGCAGAGCCATGTGGGTGCTTATAGCATACCTAGTGGGTTATCTGTAATATCAGTTTTGTCCGACCCTCCAGGGGGGGATGTGGGTCTGATGTCTCCTCTCATCCAACAAGACCAGTCAGATAACAGCTCAACTGTGGTCCAGTCAAATTTCCAACCCATTTTCAAAAGGTCTGAACACATGGACAAAGGACCACCAGCATTTCCTCTGGCAGCCACTAGTACATCAGCTCTGGGCAGTGATACACTAGGAATCAAAGTATTCGCTTTCCAGATAAAGAAGTTCACGATGTCAGAAGGTTGCACAATGGACTCACTGGGAGCGTAAATGCCGTCTTCTTCCTGTATGTTAGGAAGGTGAGGATGGTGCTTGCCAGGGCAGGTGCGGAGGTCAGGTTGAGTGGGGGGAGGCACAATAACATCAGTCGCAGCAGGGGCCAAAGGCCCCAGAGGGGTGGGTGGGGGGTGTGGCTTCAAGGATTTGTCTATGACTATGATTCACTCTTGAGCTTTTTTGTTGGATACCAATGCAACCGACATGGTGCTGACAAGCATAGTGCCACCTATCCTGATATTAGGGAGAGGGCATTTGTATATGGCGTGGTCCGAGCTGTAGCAAATGGCACATGCATAAGGCTTGCAAGCTGGCCATGGGGGGTTGAAATTCAGCAGCAGAGAAGCAGCTGGGATAGATCTGATGGGGTGCTTCCAATCATAAGACCATGGCCAGTAGGAGTTGGCCCTTTCTAGCAAGAAAGTTCTGTGGAATTTATTTGGTGTGTTAGCTTGCCTGACTCCCATAACTCTCCACCTGATGTTGATACTGTTGGCTTCGAAGTCAAGCTGTCATTTTTTGAGCTGATTAAAAACCTGCTTGTCATTAGTACTGGAGTTTGTAATGGTGAACTCCAGGTCTCTAACGACTGATGTGGGAGCAATGTGCCTGACTATGTAAGAGGTGTTTCCTTCCACCATACAAATCAGACTTGTGTTCAAGATTTCAGTTGATTTGCTGTCAGGCACAAGGCCATCTTTGGAAGGTATAGTGCAAAGCATCCAATCTTGCTGAGGGGGAATTGTTTCAAAAACAACCTTCATGTCCCATCTTGCAGACAGCATGCCTCTAAGGGCTGGGAGCTTAGCATCCCTAGACTGAGGCCCCATGTGAGCAACTCTAGCTATAAGGAAATGGAAGCCTGGGCTTGAGTAAACTTTCTGGAACTCTTCCACAGACCAGCATTTCAGGGGTTCAACCGGGTCAGCAAACCTGTTCAGCCAGTCGCTAGCAGTGTGATCTTTCTTGGCCTTCTTCAGCTCATCGACAGAGTAGAGCTCCAGGGGGCAAGGCAATAGCAGTTTGGAGCTAGCAGGCTGCTCCATTTGCATAAGCAGGACCTCCAAGGGGAACTTCTGGGTGACTGGGGGGAAGAACAATGCAGTTCTCTCATTAAACCTCTTGTAGTTGGTTTCCTTCCAATCCTCTGACAGGGAAGCTAGGCGGTCTGGGTTAGAGGGGACGTCGGTGACTGGGATATACAATTGGCCATCCCAGAAGGTCATCACCTCATCAATCACAGTAAGTGGAGGCTCAGTGGTAGTTTCCAGCTCATTAAGGGAACGTTCCAGCACAGCGGCTTGAGGGTGCAATTCGCCAAGCTCTTTGTTTAGGGCCACTGGGTTGAAATCAAGTGGGGGGTGGCTATTGTTCAGAGTGGTATGTATGGCATCGATGTGAGCAACTATGTCAGCGAGGTTCCTTGTTTTTTTGTTGATGTCTGCTTCCAGAGTGTTATCGGCAGCAGCAGAGGTCTCAGTGTCCTTAAGCAGCTTGTTAAAATGCGCTTCCATGATCGGGATGGCAGATGTTTGATCAAACTCAGAGTTAGCCCTGTAGGAGGCCAACCACAAGAGGAATTCCTGCCATACAGAGTCAGCTATGCCTCTGGCAACATCCTTGAGGGAGTCACGGAGAGTGTCGGTGGCAATATCGAAGTCATCACGATTAGCCTTCTGCCACACTTGGGGTTTATATTCTGGGTTCTTGGGTGGAGGGTGGGTGACTTTTGGGTAAGGTGTGTATGGAGCTGGAGACAGCACTCTATGTGCTGGGCGGGGAGGGTTAGGTAGTCCGCATGGTGGAGGAGGGGGGTTAGCGGTTATCTGTGAGCTAGGACCCCTGCCCACAGGGGCTGTGTTAGTGCCAGTCAGCCCCAAATAACGGGAGCTTGACAGGCCATAGGAGGTAGAGGGATGCCCACAAGAGGGGCCAGGGGGACCACAAGGAGGGCCAGGGGGGCCTCAGGGAAATCTGGGCTCCAGTGTATGCCTCAAGCCCACAAGGCCTCCTAGGAGTCGAAGCCTATTGTCCATATGACCAGAAATTGGTGTAGCGCATCCTGACATGTGCGAGATGTGTGAGCCATGCCTAATGCCACTAGGGAGGACTTCGAACATGGATAAGTCGCGTTCACCATGGAAATAAGGGGAGAGGCAGGCAACATCAGCAGCAAGGGAATAGGCACCCAGAGTGCAGACAGCTGGGACCAGCCAGTGGTCTGACAGGAGCTTAGTCCAGCAGAAACCAGGGACTCTAGAAAAAGTGTGCCACCACTTGCTAATGGAGCAGGAGGCGTTCTTGAGGTTAGCAAAGACAGAAATCTCCAGGGTAGCGGCAGCTTCAATCTGAGCATAAATGAAGCTGCAGCAAGTAAGTCCAGCATCGATGGATTCTCTAGTGATTGTTAGGCTGAGGAGAGCTGCATGACCTATAGTGGTGTGCTCATAGTATGCATGGGGGAGAATTCTGTGTTTAGTCATGTCAAGTAAATCTGTAATGGGGTCAGCACACAGCTAGATAACGCACCCCAAAGGTTAGGTCATCAGTCAAAGGGGTGACATATAATCCCAGCTAGCAGCCTGAAGCCATGAGGCACAGGAACAGCAGTCCAGGGGGTGCCAGGGCAGCCTCTGAGATGTGAGTGGCTTCTGTGCAAGAGGCCAGGGACCATGGGTGAACGACTTATCATGATGTCCAACCCAGGCACAGGGGCGAGAGGGCAGGGCAGCGCTGTTTCCAGACTGCCCAGTCTCACCCATAGTGGATCATTCTACTTCACCTGCCCAATCTGGGCAGGGCATGCGGCCCTGCTCCTAGGTGCAAAACTTTTCAAGCTGGCCATCCACTACTTCAGGGAAGGAGTGTGCATGGCACTGTGGAGTCAGGCTCTGGGGGGGAGGGCACCGGGGGCTCAGGACTCTAACCCGACAGACTTGCGAAGCTGGCCCAAAGTGCCAGTCCCCAGAGGGTGACATAGTCAGTAGAGCAAATGTGATCAGTGATGGAAGTGTGAAGAGAGAGTGAAGGGAAAGCTAAGCAGATGATGCAGATGTGATGAGATGAGGGGAGTGATGCCTCAAGGTAACATGAGGAGGAGGGCAGGGAAAGGAGGGAGGGGGGATCAGTAGAAAGTCAACTGCCCAAGGGCAACGAGAACAGCTGCAAGCATACAACGAACAGGAGAGTTAGCTGTAACATCGGAGGGGAGATCCCCGCAAAAATGAGATGAAAACCCAGCCCAGGAGGGGCCAGAAGAGTGCCAGCTCATCAACAACAACGAGCAGCAAGGCGAAAACAGGGAACGGCACAGCGCAATAGCTCATACCATCCCCTAGACCAGAATCAACCACCATTAGCACAGAGAAGGAGCTCTACTTACCACTTGCACCAGCAGGGAGGTTGTGGTCAGGGGCAAGCATTGTGGTTTTTTTTTTTTTTTTTTTTTTTTTTTTTTGTAGGGTGGTTTCCCCATCAGACAGCTCGGAGTAATCTCACAAGTCCGCCCCACCCTGGGAAAGGCATGCTCGCTAGAGCTCTCCACTCTGGTGACGAGGGGAAATGCTGTTAAGCAGACCACTGGCTGTTAGGCCTGACATTTCTGGGCGCCCCACCGCGTGTCCAGGCATAACCCCGTCGTGGTACTGTGGGACTCCGGCCGCCTAGTTACCCAATAGCGGTCGCCTACCCACTAAAACCCCCACGGGACCGCTGCCCCGGTTAGTTTTGGCGAAGGCGTCGTCGGCCTCCCACGAAGGGGGTGCGTTGCCGACGGGTGTGTAGGGCAGAGCCGTCTTCGTGTCGGCGGCGTACCTTGACCTGGGAGGCCGGCTGGACCGTCGCCTGGCGACCGCGGGCAGACAGTGACCGCGCTGCCGGCGTGCATCAGCCGTCCCCAGAGCCCGGGAGTCCAGATGGCCGGCCGGCACTGCGCTGACGCAAGCCGGCCCTTGGGCAGCCGGCCTAAGTTGACGGTGTGCTGGGCGTCCTGAATCGTTTATCGTCCCCCGAGGCCCGGCAAGGAGGTCACGGGTCGGGGCTCGTGGCCCTGAGGCTCGTGGCCCGCGGCGTCTCCCACTTCCCGGCGGTTGGGGCGCGGGGCCCCGGCGGCTCCGCCCCTGTGCCAGGCCCGCTTTTGCGGACGGGTCTCTGTTGGTTGGGTGGTGGGGCCGGCGGGGGAGACTCTTTTGTGGGCCGGCCCCACCGGGTTAGCACACCCGACACAGGTTGGGCGGGGTGTCTATCGCCGCTTCCAGGGCGGCGCGGAGCCTCCAGGGCGGGGCGAAGCCCTCGCTGTGGACTTCCTTCATACAGTTAGTCCAGATGAGCCATAGGTAGGACCCTATGGCCCACTCTCGGTCGGGCCGGCTCTTGCGCAGCTCTTTTGCTGCCTTCTTGCCGACCCGGCGGGCGCTCTCCATCTCCCGGAGGGCTAGGAGGGGGTACCAGGGGTGGGCCCATGCCGGGGCGGCCGGGGGGAGAGCCGGGAGGCGGTCCCAGAGCATCTGTAGGAGGGGGGTTAGGTTGTGGGTGTCGCAGCCCGACCAGACGTGGGTTAGTGACAGCTCGGCGCTGCAGCTGCATGTGCGGCCGCGCTCCATGGTGCCGAACCAGGTGGTGCCGATTGGGAGGGACCTGGTGATGTCTTTCCAGAGGAGCTCCCGGAGGCAGGTGGGGATGTTCAGCTTCCACACGCGGGGGGCATGTAGGCCAGCGTCGAGGGCGGTGCCGGTCATCTCAAGGAGGCAGGCGGACCAGGCCTCAAGGAAAGGCGCGCACTTGGCTTCTGAGAAGGGGGGGGTTGTGTTGTTTCGGACGACCTGTTTGGTCAGTACGTCAAGGGGGGTGCCGCCCAGCACGGGGGCGTGGTCTGTCCAGCCGGCTTGGGCGCGGAGGGTGGGCAGGTGCACCGTGTCATTGCTCGTCAGGGCGGACTTCGCTGCTGTGTCGGCTGCTTCGTTGAGGGGGTGGCCGGCATGTGCTTTCACCCAGGTGACGGACAGGGATCCTTGGTGGGCGCGGACCAGGTTGAGGAGGTGTCGTAGGACGTTGCGCATGGACTGAGCCGGGCTTCGGGGGGGGAAGGCGACCCAGGGGGTGTCCACCCACCCATTGCGTTCCAGCCCCAGGAGGCCACCTTCTAGCAGCCCCAGGGCGATCTTGGAGTCTGTGTGGATGTGTAGGTTGGTCAGTTGCCAGGCCTGGAGGGCCATGGCAATGGCGACAACTTTGGCGACGTTGTTGGAGGACGGCATCCCGGTGATGCGGCGCTGTTCCAAGGCGCCGGAGTCGGATACCCATGCGGCGGCGGAGGTGCACTCTGCGGGGCTGTCGTTGTTCATTGCGGACCCGTCGGTGTAGACATGGACTACGCAGTTCAGAATTGGTCCATGGGCGACGTCCCGGTCCGGGGACAGGAGGAAGGGGAGCACGGGGTACCGGCTGTTCCGGGGGCCGGCCCGTGCATATCGGGGTGTGAGGTTGGACTGGTAGTTGGTGTAGGCGTGGAGGCAGTCTTTGATGTCCGCTTGGTTTTGCCAGGCAGCGATTTTCCCTTGGGGGCAGTTGCCGGCTTTGTGGTCGAGCTGGGGGTGCCAGTCAGTCAGGAGCAGGGTGCTCAGGAGTCGTTCCCGGGCTTCCCGCTCCCCGGGGGGGGCCTCCCAGGGGAGGATGCGGAAGGGGTCAGTGTTCTCGTCTTTGGACGGCATGTATTCCACCGGGGTGTGGGATTTCAGGAGGCGGCCGTGGCGCCGGCCGGTCAGGGTTGGGCGGACGAGCTGTCCGACCGTGGTGATGCTTCGGAGGGATAGGTCGCTGTTCCGGCTGGCGACAAAGCCGGTGGTGGCGTGGTGGTACTCGGCCGGGGCGCTGGAGCGGGCTTGGGCGGAGGGCGCGCAGGACTGTATGTTCATGCGGGCTCGTCGGGCGGCCATTACGGTGTGCCGGACGCGGGGTTCCAGGCTGCCGTACTTGGTGTGTGCGCGTTGCAGGATGGGGTCCAGGTTCCGGTGCAGGGCCCGGGACTTGGGGTAGCGGTTCGGGTTCATGGGTTCGGTGGACTGTGTGACGGTGGATGCGCATCGGAGGTCGGCGTGGGTCCATGCTTTCCATGGGAGGGACTGGTCGCCCTGTGTCAGGTCTCCCAGGAACTTCAGGTTGTAGGCTTCTTTCCGGTGTTTCAGGGAGGGGAAGTTCAGACCGCCTTCGGCTAGGGGCGGGGCGAGCATCCGGTAGGGCAGGAGCGAGTACCTGCCTTGTACGAACCTGTTTATTAGGTTGCTGAGCTTGGTTAGTATCGTCGGCAGGATGCCGTTCCCGTCCAGGAGGTAGTAGCAGCGGGACTGCATTAGTAGTTTGGTGATCAGGACTCTGTTCTGTACGGAGGCGCCGATGGCGTTCCATTGGCCAATTAGTTTCTTCGTGTGGGTTAGTATCTGGGCCCACCGGGGGCTGGCTTGCTTTCAGCATCCGATCCATACCCCGAGGATTCTCAGGGGGGAGTCAGGGGCCAGTATGTAGGCCCCGGGGAGGTTCACTCCGTTTTCTTTGGTGCGTGCCTTGTGGCGGTCGGATCCGACCGGCAGGACGTCGGTCTTGTCCAGGTTGAACTTACAGCCGATGGCGTAGGAGGTGTCCTCCAGGCACTTAGCGACGTCTTCGACGTTGTCTTCGACGGCGGAGAGGAACAGGTTCGTGTCGTCCGCGTACATCATCAGCTTGGCCGGGGGCAGGCTTAGCACGGAGATGCCATGGATTTTGCCCTGGAGCCGGTGTCCGAGGGGTTCCAGGCTAAATGCGTATAGCAGGCAGGACAGGGGGTCGCCCTGTTGAACTCCGTGGAGGAGGTGGAATGGGCTGCTGTAGCCGCTGTTAATGCGGACGCGGGCTCTGCAGCAGTGAGTGTGGTCTTTGACCAGGGCGATGAGGTCTTTGCAGACGCCCATTGCAGTTAGTACGGCTATCAGCCAGGGGAGGTCGGTACGGTCGTAGGCCTTGGCTTGGTCCAGGCTCACGATGTAGCCGTTCGTGCTGGTGGCGTCGGAGAGGTGTGCGACCTCTGCCGCCAGGCGGGTGTGCTCGGTGATGTACCGGCTGGGCACGAAGCCCTTTTGGTCCGGGTGTATTTTTGCGACCGCCCAGGCGGCCAGGCGGCCGTTGATAAGGTTTGACCACATCTTGCAGTTGGTGTTCATGGAGGAGATTGGTCTATAGTTTTTGGTCAGTGTGGGGTCGCCTTTTTTGTAGAAGAGGCTGATGTTCGTGTCTTTGAACCCGCAGCGGTCGGTACCGTGGGCGCGCAGGTCGTTCGTCAGGGCGAGGAGGGTGTCCCAGAAGGGGTCAAGGTCTTGGTCATCGGCCCGGGCTGCTAGGGCTTTCCAGAAGGAGTATTGGATGCCATTGGGGCCAGGGGCGGTGTTGGGCATCCATTTCCGGATGGCTTGGATTTCTGCCTTGGAGAAGGGTCCGCTGGCGGGGTCGTCGGGCGGGGGTAGGCTGGAGTAGGCTTCCGCGACTTCCTCTAGGAGGGCGGCTTTTGCTGCCAGCCGCTCCGGGGGGTTGGGCTCTGGGGTGTGGAGGTCTACAAAGTATGAGCGCGCGAGAGGGGCACTTCGACTCTACCACATCCACCCATTTCCTCAGCCGAGCCTCCCCCCCCCGCTGCCCATGTAGGGACCCGGGCAACCCATGCAACGGGTTGGAGAAGCATAGGGGCATTGACAGCTGCAGCGAAAGGCCGGATGTGAGGTGTTCCCCCCCCGCTGAAGGTGACACGTCACGTTGCCGACCCACCAGCAGCCTGCCTCTACTGGCCAGCGGGGTGATTCAGCTCACAATAGCAGATGTAGTGCGACTGCCCAGTCGCCTGTAGGAAACAACCGCCCTTCGGGGCATCAAACC
>Ga0307513_10012813_pt1 | contig 10325 bp, 12 predicted proteins | sample 15_EM_MG_FD_202174 | JGI IMG/M metagenome (GOLD analysis project Ga0307513, IMG submission 202174) | Populus trichocarpa ectomycorrhiza microbial communities from riparian zone in the Pacific Northwest, United States - 15_EM | ecosystem: Host-associated > Plants > Roots > Unclassified | place...
AGGATAGTGTGCTCACTGGCAGCTTTCCGCTTCTTGCTCGCAACTGATGTGGAGGATGGTTTGTGTGTGCCCCTTTCGCTCATGGTGAGAATTGAGAGAGAAGGATGAAGGGGATAGGGGAGGCTGCACGCCCCTGGGTATATGGCATGATCCAATCTGATCATGTGTCGACCCACTTCTCTCAAATTCCGTCTTCATTCGCCCTGCATTCTCTGTCTCCTGCACCCTGAATTTGATCACTCTTCACCCATGCTTGACAAACTCAAGGCAAAGCTTGCACCGAAATCATATCGTACTCCTTGCCTATGTGGGTGTGAATCGACAGTCCCCAAGACCATTGCCGCCCATCAGAAATTGCTTTCGAAGAGGGCAAATGTCAATTCCCTGGGCCTCGCCCGTGCGGCTGCCCGTCTCACTGGCACCCCTCGTTTGGTCCCCACAAAACATTCCTCCCACCGGAAACCGCAGGAGTCCACAAACCCCCCTGAGGACTATCCCCCCGAAGATCCAATGGAGGTTGATAACCCACAAGCGAATGGGTATGACTTGGCAGGACCCTCGACCTTGGCCCATTTAGACCCCCTTACGCGTGTGTGGACTGACCGTGCAGGCCGGCGAGAGCGTGAGGATGAAGACCTGGTATCCGAGCCCAACTCCCCTGTAGCATCTGAGGATGAAGACGAGACGGGGGATGATGAAGATCTGGATCACGAGGAGCCTGATTTCACGAGTGACGATGAAGGACCGCCTGCCCATATAGAAATCCCGGCGGGAGAACAGATTACAGCTGATTTCCAACTGCATGCAGCAAAAGCCGGTATGTTCGTCATCGTGACCATTTTCCGTTGGCCATGTACCATCAGGGTTCTGATTTTGTGTTCAGCACAAGAGCAGTTGGACCCAGATGATCTTGATGCCATCTGCGCGTTCAATTACCACATCACAAAATCAACAACAAGAGATGCATTCGAGAGTCTACGACATGCCTTCCCCACCCAGGTGCAGAACGTAAAGTCGTTGTACGAAACACAACGGAGGATTGCCGAACTCTCTGGATTGAAGCCCGAGTACTCGGACTGCTGTGTGAAGATATGCTGTTGCTTCACTGGCTCGTACGAAAACATGGACCGTTGTCCATTCCCTGATTGTCGGGAGCCTCGGTACGATAGTTCTGGCAAACCGCGGATGCGGTTTCAACACCTCCCTGTTGGTCCCCGACTTAAAGCACTATTCCTCAACGAGGATATAATCAAGTTGCTTGACTATCGAACAACCCGCACCCCTGGCGAACATCCTGACTCCATATCCGATGTCTTTGATGGAAAGCTCTACCGTGATCTCTGCAAAACGTTCGTTCACGTTGACGGTCAGACCTTCGATCACAAATACTTTCAAGACAGGCACGACATCGCTCTCGGTCTATCGCTTGATGGCTTCCCCATTTTCAACAAGAGGAACCTTTCTGCATGGCCAGTCATTCTGATAAACTTCAGCCTTCCTCCTGACATTCGAACCCACCTTGTCCACCTGTTGTGTTATGGAGTGATCCCATCACCGAAAGCCGTCAAAGATATGGATTCGTTCCTCTACCCGCTTCACCGTGAACTCGAACAGCTTGCAAAAGGGATTACAAGTTTGGATCTCCGCTCCAAGGAGATGTTTCTCCTTCGTGCATTCCTCCTCCTTGTCTTTGGAGATATGCCCGCGATTGCAAAGGTCATGCGGATGAAAGGACATAATGGCTTCTGCCCCTGTCGCTTCTGCGAAATTCATGGAGTCCGTTACCCTGCAGGGAGTGTGTACTATGTTCCGCTGGCACGTTTTGACGGACAAGACTCATACGATGCGAAGGCCCTCAAAAAACGCACCCACGAGCGATTCCTCAACCAAGCGGAGGAGGTCATCACTGCTGAGACAAACGCCGATGAAGACAGGCTCTCCATGACATATGGGATCAAAGGGATTCCACTCCTCTCGCTCATCGCCACACTCGTTCTTCCACTGTCTTTCCCCTTCGACTTTATGCACCTCATCTTCGAGAACCTTGTCCCAAACCTCGTTGCCCACTACACCGGAAATTTCAAGGGTCTCGATGCCGGTGTTGAAGAATACATCATTCCAGCACGTATCTGGTCTGAGATTTGTGCGATCGCCTCCGCGTCAGGTGATACCATCCCCTCGCAGTTCGGAGCGCGAGTGCCAAACCTCGAAAAGGACCGTTCTCACATGACTGCAGAAGCATGGTCTTTCTGGGTCCTGTACATTGCCCCAATCGTTCTCCGCAACCGCTTCACGAAACCCCGGTATTATGCACACTTTATGAAACTTGTTTGCCTCATTCACCTCTGTCTCTCCTATGACATGAGGGCGAACGATATTGACACAATCCGAACTGGTTTTCAGGAATGGGTCGTGGAATACGAGAAGTGAGTGTCCCAACCTTCACCAGACAAACCTTGCCCCTCACGTCACATGCCCACACTGCAGGATCTTTTACCAATGTGACCCAGAGAGGATATCTACCTGTCCGGTGACGGTCCACTCCTTGCTTCACATCGCTGATGGGATCGAGGCCGCTGGTCCAGTTTGGACTTATTGGTCGTTCGTGATGGAACGATACTGCGGGTTCCTCAAACGCGACGGCGTCCGAAACCGACGAAAACCCTATGCAAGCCTCGACAACCGTGTTCGACACACTGCACAACTCAACACAACAAAGGTCAGGTATCGTTTGGTCGATCTCCTGTCGCTCAAGGGGCCGGAAAACGAGGGGGAAGTTTTCCCAGAACGTGCGCGCCAGCCCTCTCGACTGTGGGCAACGACTGACTGCTCTCTGCTTTCCAGACCCTCACCGGATATTGATGCGACCACGGAAAATGCTGAAGCTTGACGAGGATGTTCGCACAGTTCTCGTCAAGGCTCTCATCACCAGGTATTCGCCACTCCAGGGTCGAAAAATCCCGGCGTTCGATGCCAGGAAGTATGTCCCCACAGGAGCTGTCCTTCAGTGGGGACGTGTTCAGGTTGCCGAAGGTGGGGACAGGATGTGTTGCCGCGGGATGATCAAGCTGGGATCACTTGGCCGTGATTGCACATATGTTCGGGTGCGTCTCACCACGGTCACATATCCTTTCACGATCTGATGTCACGTTACTCGATGGCAGTATGAAGCCACCGTCGACCGCAATGCGAGAGCCAAGAATAAGCGGCCAGACATGGTACTTGGAACATTCTTCGGAGAACTTCAACGAGTTGTCAAGATTGATGTGCCTGCAACATCACATCTCAACCTCAAGGAGTCAGCGATGTTGTTCTATGCAATCGTCAAACAGTGCAACGCAAAACAGAGCAAGGAGGGATTTTGGGAGTATACGGAACTTGGTGGACTTGAGGCGGTTGACATTGGACTTGTCCAGTGCGCCGTTGGCCGGATTCTCGACCGAGGGAAATGGGTTATCATTGATAGAAGCGGAGAACGTGCGCACGCGGACATCGAGATCAGCGAGCCGGAGCTCTAGAGTAGGCTCAGTATGTACATAAGTACCCTCAGTTACTTCGGTACTGAACGGGGTCCTGATCATCCTCACGTCGATTCCCGGACTTTCAGTAGTTTTATCAGTGCCCAAAAAATCATGTGTCTGTTTTTCGGGCAAGTACCGTGGACACATGACGGGTACTTATCACAAGATGACGCGACTTCCCACAGTGGGGATCAACGGTGGTGGGGTAAAAACGGTGTTTGGTTGATATTTAAACAAAATTGTGTAGACTACAGCTTCGTCTTGAATCAACCGTAATTGCACTGATTCTCATAGTCCGGGTTTCTAGAGTGATTTTGCGGGTGGCTATCCTTCGCTCGCGTATATAACGAGGCGGACGACCAAACCAGGGCTCGCGCGCTCATGACGTTTATCAGACGATGCGATCAGCGGTAGATCGCGCCACCACACTTCTGGGCGACAGTTATCGCCATGTCTTTGGAAGCCGCTCGCAGCCTCTCCATTCCAGAACTCCTCTGCGTGTTGAACGAGAAACTCGGCCTGGAATCGTCCCGTTTACGAGAATCCTGTCTCCCACCCATCGTTTCCATTGCATCACTAGGAGCCGAAGTGAGCACGCCTTGAAATCTGTCCACCTGAACGGACGTGAAGTGGATCTGCTAACACTGAACTTCTGGACCCCTCAGATCGAGAGCCTCGAAACCAGAGTACGCGGCGTTCTGAACCTCATACCTTCCTTACGGAACGCGTTGCGGCCGGTGAACAAGTTACTCCCAGAGATCATCTCTAGTATCGCTCGATACTATGCCCAGGATGGCCTAATTTCATATCAAATCATTCCATTGACGCACGTTAGTCGGTACTGGCGCAATGTCATCATCTCTACACCCGATCATTGGACTTCGATATCCGCAGAAAGTAGCGGGAAGTTAGTGGGGTTGAGCTTAGAGCGTGCTCTGACTGCTCCTCTCGATATCCGTTTCAACATGCATCGGTTCCGAGAGGATAATTGGTTCCTCGACCTCCTGAGGCCAAAAATCCAAAACGCTGGGTCTTTGACCGTTCTTTTTCCGCAGGGAGTTGAGGACATAGCCACGGCGTTTCCGGATTTTACGCGGTCAATGCCCAACCTTCGATCGTTGAAGATTGTAAAAGGTGCAGGACCTGACTGGGACCGGTCTGTCGACCCGTTCGGACCGTCAGCCTGCTCCTTGAGGTGTCTCACGTTGGTACAAATACCTCTTTATCCTTCCTTCCTCACCCTCAGGACTCTCACAACGCTGTACCTCGGAGATGCCCAGTTCCATCTCCACTTGGACACCCTTTTGGACTTCTTGGAGAAGAATCACTCTCTTCAAAGTGTCGCTCTGAAGGTTTCGTTCGTGGAGCCTTCTCTCTGCAGTTCTCAGCGTCGATCCCCGATCAGGAATCGGCTCCAGCACTTAACGATATCCTGCATCCGCGCGATAGAAGTCCAGACCCTGATTTCCAACATCGCACTCCAGAGAGGCGCACACTTGGAGATAATCGACCGGGGCTGGAACGCAGGATTGAATGAAATCCTTACCGGGATCTCCACTGCACACCTTTCGAACCTTCTCTCCCCCACTTCCATCGAATATGAAACCTATCTCAGACGCATCCGACTATCCGGGCCGGATGGAGGGTTCTCATATAGAAGCTTTACAAAGGACCCCTTCGTGGGGTTCCCTCTACTCCCTCTCGCGAATGTCCGAGAGTTTCGCCTCATAAACCATGAGTTATCGGAGACGCCCCGCCTCAGCCCCATCACCCACTACCTGTCATTCTTCCCCAGTCTGAAGACCCTTGCCGTCGAGTGCGAGACCAACACACCCTACCTCTCCACTTTGTTGTTGAATCCGCCGTCTTCCCCTTCGTTAACGACCCTTGCGTTCTTCAATTGCGGCCTCTCCGAGAGCTTTATGGAAGAGCTGACACGATTTGCTTCTGACCGCAAGAACACCACCTCGTCCAGGTTGCATCGTGTCGTTATCGTCGATTCGGGTGGGAAGTTTCCGAGTGCCGCCTCGATCGATGCGCTTGAGAAACACGTCCCAATAGTTGATGTTCGGAGGGGCAAGAAGTTACCCACAGACCTGACGTGAGCCAAACCTAAGTACAGTGAGTGACTACCTTCCTCTCGTCCACAAAATGGAACTCTAACACCCGTGAGCAAGGAATCGATAAGGCACAAATCTTAGTTATAGTGTTCACTCGAGGCCGGATGGCGTTTTGGAGTTGGTGCGGGCAGTGGTTAAGGCGTCTCCGGGTCGAGTCGGGAAACCAGAGGTCGGAAATCTATGCGATTGTAGTCATAAATAATAAATGTCAGCGAGAGCTCTTTCGGCGCACGGGACCTCTACACCGCAAACGAGGTCCTCGGGGAACCCGTATAGAATGGATTGAACGAGTTTCAGGGTAACTGTGATGCCTGACGGAGGTTTGGACACCAGCATAGGCTGTGAAACCAACATTGACTCCATCCTGGCACTGGGCAAATGGCACTGAATCGAGGGACTAACGTTATAACGGCAGAACTCACCCAACTCGAACGCTCTAGAAACTCTTTACCATCACCCGTCGCACGCGCGTTCCTCCAGAGATCCCCGGCTACATCTGAGCCCCCCGGGTAACCCCAAATCCCGATTCGCCGGGGTACAGAAGGAGTCATAACTTTTCCTCTTCTGCCACCAGTAACCCCAAATCGCCCGTCGCTTTCCGGAGCTCTGGAACTACTGGGGTAACGGTTTGGGAGACTGGGAGTGACAGCGTCTTCGTTCTGGAACCGCTCCGCTGGATCCCTCACTGGACGGAACAGGGTGCCAGACTGGGTCTTTCGACAAGCCCCTGCGAGGTGCCATACGGAAGGTCAGTCTCAGGGGAGATGATATCCAACTCGACCAACATTGTCTCCTCATCGACCCCCTATTTCCCGGGTAGCAACATTAAATAGATCACTTTGAACGGTGTGGACGTTTCCGATTTCTTCTCCCACTAGCATTTCCAAAGGCTACGGGACCTCTTCCTCTTGGAGCGCTTCACGATCTGGAGCTGCGACTGCATGGCCCTGGGCTTCAGTACCATGGCGCGCGTTACGTGTCAACCTTTCGCTCTCCCTAAACCGGCCCTTATACACCCCAACAACACCACAGGCACTTTTGCTCATCGACCTGAATCCCGACGTCCGGGGCTTTATGCTAGAATCGCTGAAGATCGTGGCGTTTGGTTGAAGTTTAAACAAAGTTTTGTAGACTACAGTTTCCCCTTCAATCGACCGTAATTTCGCTGACTCCCAAAGTTCGGGCCTCTGGAGAGATTTTGTGGGCTACCATTCTTCGTCTGTATATGCAATAAGGCAATCACTACACCAGGGCTCGTGCACTTACGGCGTTTATCAACGATCGGTGGTAGACCGCGTTACCCGCCACACTTTTGAGCGACAGTCACCACCATGTCTTTGAAGGCTGCTCGTGACCTCTCCATTCCAGAACTCCTCCGTGTGTTGAACGAGAAACTCTGCCTGGAATCCTCTCGTTTACGAGAAATCTGTCTCCCACCCGTCGTTTCCATCGCGTCACTGAAAACCGAAGTGAGCACGCCTCCGACTCACCCACCTCAATGACATGGAGTGGAAGGATATGCTGACGCTGAGTCCTCCAGATCGAGAACCTAGAACACAAAGTATACGATATTCTGGACCTCATACCTTCCTTACGGAACGCGTTGCGGCCAGTGAACAGGTTACCCCCGGAGATCATCTCTAGTATCGCTCACTACGTCCAGGACGGCCAGGTTTTCGACCATATACACCAAATCATTCCACTGACGCACGTTTTTCGATATTGGCGCAAGATCATCATCTCCACGCCCGACCATTGGACTTCGATACCTACAAGTAATAGGAAGTTAGCAGCGCTGAGCCTGGAGCGCGCTATGACCGCTCCTCTGGATATCCAGCTCAACATGGACCGGATCAGAAAGGATAATTGGGTTGTCGACCTCCTAAGGCCAAAAATTCAAAACGCTCGGTCTTTGGCCGTTCTCGGTCGGCCGAAAGCCAAGGACGTGACCACGGCGTTCCCGAATTTTCCGCGGTCAATGCCCAACCTTCGATCACTGAAGATTGTAAAAGGTGCAGGACCTGACTGGGACCAGTCCATCGACCCATTCGGATCGTCGGCCCACTCCTTGAGGTGTCTCGCGTTGGATAATGTCCCACTCTACCCTTCATTCCTTAACCTCAGGACTCTCACAACGCTGTTCCTCAGAGACCACAAGTTTCATCTACATTTGGACACACTATTGGACTTTTTGAAGGAGAATCACTCTCTTCAAAGTGCCACCCTGTGTGTTTCGTTCGTGAAGCCCTCTCTCCGCAGTTCCCAGCGTCGATCCCCGATCAGGAATCGACTCCAGCACCTATCGATATCTTGCATGCACGTGATAGAAGCCCAGGCCCTGATCTCCAACATCGCACTCCAGAGAGGCGCACACTTGGACATCCTCTACTGTCACTGGGATGCAGGATTGAATGAAATCCTGACCGGGGTCTCTACCACACACCTTTTGAACCTTCCCTCCCCCACCTCCATCGAGTATGAAACTCAACCTAGACGCATTCGACTATTTGGACCGAATGGAAGGTTCTCGTTTGGGAGCTTCCTCACAAACGACGTCTTCGTAGAATTTCCTCTACTCCCTCTCGCGAATGTCCAAGAGTTTCGCCTCATACACCGCAAGTCACCGAATCCACCTCGCCTTAACCCCGCAACGGATCATCTGTCATTCCTCCCCACCCTGAAGACGCTTACCTTCGAGTGCGAGGCCAGTATTCCCTACCTCTCCACTTTGTTGTCAAATCCATCATCTCCCCCCTCGTTGACAACCCTCGCGTTCTTGAATTGCGATCTCTCCGACATGTCTATGGAGGAGCTGACGCGATTTGCTTCCAACCGCAAGAACACCACCTCGTCCAGGTTGTATCGTGTCGTTATTATCGATTCGGGTGGGAAGTTTCCGAGCGCCGCGTTGATCGATGCGCTTGAGGAACACGTCCCGATAGTTGATGCTAGGAGGGGTAAGAAGCTACCCACAGACCTGACGTGAACCGGACTCGAGTACAGTGGGTGATTACTCTCCTCTTGTCCAAACAATGAAGTGCTGACACTCGTGACCAAGGAATCAAGAAAGTACAAATCTCAATTACCGCGTCCACCCGGGGCTGAACGTTGTTCCGGAGTTGGTGCGGGCAGCGGCTAAGGCATTACTTGGTCGGGCTGGGAAACCCAGAGGTTAAAAATCTATGTAATTGTAATGATACATCATAAATGTCATTGAGAGCTCTTTCGACACACAAGACCTCCACACCACAAATGAGGTCCCCGGGTAATTCGCACAGAATGAGTCCATCGCCGGAATTGCTGACACGCAATTCGGAAACCCAAGACAACGCTCCTCACCAAACGTCCCAGCACCGTGACACACGAATACCCCTCCCAGGAGTTATCGGCGACTTCCTGATACATTCCCAGACACATCTCCCCCCACTGCCCTCAAGTTCTACCTGGGCAACCAAAGTGAGCATTCCGCGAATCGGGGATGTAGGAAGACGGTTCGGACTCGGACTTTCGATTGTTTCCCGGCATCAACCGTCACCTGGACAAGCTCCTACGACTCCTCATACCCATCGTTTTACATGAGATAACTACGCTTCCATTGACCTCTGTTTTTGAAGTTCCATGGCATCACGCGGCACACGTCGCGAGGCATGCCACGTACCGCGTAATGGTCATTATAAAAGGGGGTCGACTTGGCTCTTCCTACCTTCAGGTATTCTTCTTGGCTGGCGCACGAGGGTTGACGTCTATGGAGCCACCTACGTGCACCGGGTGGTAGATACTTTCAATGAATCCTCGCGGTAAGTAAGGTACAGCGCGATCTTCGACGCACAGCTTACGTTTAGACAGGCCAAGAGCAGTCGTACAGGCTGATGCCGGAGCGATGGGGCGCGGCTGACCTGCTGGCTCCCAGGCTGTGGTCGACTACGCACGGTAATACTGCGCGTTGGGTACCCTCGGGGTAGGTTACGAGCAGTGGAGCATGGTGCAGAAGGCGAAAACGAAGATGGATTGTTGGAGAACTTCGCAACGTAATTCCCACCCCCAGCTTGATCTTGGCTGCTTGAAACTTTCTGGTTGTAGTACATATTTAGCGGTATTGAGGCCTTGGCGGCACGTTTCCATATGCGGTACCGATAAATGATTCCGGACCGTCACCAAGGGCAGATAAAAGGGTCGTTCTCTACAGTTAACGGCATTGAAGGTATAGGACGCCTAGCTAGACTATAGCGGTGGGGGTTAAACGTTAAACCCGTCGTCTTCCGTTCGGTTCCCGATCAAATCGATTCATGTGGATCATTATTCAAGTGGTCTCGACCATCACAGCCTCGCGTCTCAAGATCGCTGGTCGATAATAGGCATTTCCGTCGACTGGGGCCACACCTTGTGCACCTGGGTTGCGACTCGGGGACAGGGTGGTATGCTGAGCACGATCGCGCTGTCGTCCATTGACAGGGACAGCTTCCTGCGCAGTCGTTTTTCATACCAAAGACAAAGGTTAGACGCCTTAGCTTGGGGAGAATGAAAAGAGGTATGGAATTCTTGGCTCGGTTCGCTTGGGAATGTGGGTCAAGGGTATCTTCGAGAACCGGACACTTGCCATCGGTATGGCCCTCCGCTGGAATATCCTCGAATCTCGTGTGAATTGCTCCCGGGTAAGGGAGATCAAAAGCTTTGCCGGCGGAAA
>Ga0307513_10012814_pt1 | contig 10325 bp, 9 predicted proteins | sample 15_EM_MG_FD_202174 | JGI IMG/M metagenome (GOLD analysis project Ga0307513, IMG submission 202174) | Populus trichocarpa ectomycorrhiza microbial communities from riparian zone in the Pacific Northwest, United States - 15_EM | ecosystem: Host-associated > Plants > Roots > Unclassified | place...
GGCTGCGAAGGCTTAGGATATCCACAATCGACGCAACTTGGTGGTTTAAAATTTGATGTGGTCCATACGCACATTTCTGGCATGAACAAATAAAACTTTTAATAGTATTGTGTAAGAAGAAAAGAGATTGCTGGCGTTATCAAGAACTACAACAATTTAGCTGCGGATAAGCGTAGAAATAGAGTGATTCAGATTGAACATGCAAGACATGGCCTAGGTTGTTTTCATTAACTACTGCCTTCTTCTTCTTCTTCTTCTTCTTCTTCTTCTTCCTCCCTCTAAGTGAACTAAGGATAATAGTGATACCAAAAAATGCTCAGTAATAGAACTAATCGAATGCAATTTACTAATGTTCTAGGGTAGAAGGTTGGTATAAATATACAACACAATACGATCAAAATATTGATGGAATTCCTTTCATCAACAACTTCCTAATAAAAAAATAATTTGAAGCATTATCATTATCAATTACCATGTCCACAATATTTTCAAGCTCAACATACAACATAACCTATATAAACATCTTGTAGCGACACATAAAAACACTCCTAAATTTTATGCATTTTCATGCTATAAAGTGACATGATTTTAAAAAAAAAAACTATCAAAAAAGTTAATGAACATTAATAAAAAGGATGTAATTAAGAATTTTCTAAAACATTTGCGAACAAATTGATTCTATTATACATTTGAGATCCAATTGAGAATGAGTATATAGATTAGGTTCTCAATTGAGATTACTTCTAATTTTTTTATTTTCACTATTTTATTTGTTTTCTAATTTTTATGAACTAACTTTAAAGCTATCTCATTCCAATATATTGTATATATGTCTTGCATGAATTATAACATTAGGAGATTTACATAAGGTTCATTCCTCCTAAATATAATTGTAGTATAATATCATTAGCTGTATTACTCATTTACTTCTAATATTTTTTTTTGCATTTGTGATCGTGAGATTAAATTTATAATCTCTCTTTTAATAAGGGTTTTTTCTATCTTTTTGACACCCTATCATTTCCTTTTATCTCTCTCAATCAAGTATTCACAAGATTACTGAGTTAATTGCACACATAAATACGCCCATACAAATAAATATAAGTAGCAAGCAAATAGTATTAAGAATAAACCTAACGGCCACACAAATTAAGAGAGATATGATGAAAATGATTTCCTATACTTCAGCTATAAAATCTATCATGTATGTGATTTTATGTACATGATTAAATGTATTTTATATTTTAAGCATAATGAGTAGATACCAATCTAATCTAGATAAGATTTACTAGAAGATGCTTAAAAATATTATTAAGTACTTAAGAAGAACTAAGAATGTATTTCTAGTCTTTGGAGGACATGAATTAGAAGTTCATGGTTTTTTAGATGATAGTTTTCAATTAGATATTGATTATAGAAAATCTTAGTTATGATATGTTGTTACTCTATGTCATAATCCATTTCTGGGTTATTTAACAAATTCAATTTTTGTCCAAAATAAAAAAAATAAAATAAAGGTTGTCGACGTGGAGAAAGCAAGTAAAAAAGGATTTCAAACATATAGAAAAATCAAGCTGTAATTTTGGATGAAATTTGAAGCCTAATTGTATCCCATTATACCCAAGATTGAAGAAACAATGCAAATTCAAGGTCAAATTAAATGACTATTGGATGAATCTGCATAAAAATTAAGTCTACAGATATAATTAAATTTTTAATAGGCTAATTTGATATAATCATAGGCCAAATTAAAGTTTAATCATGTTCAAGAATTAATTTAGGTCCAATTAAAGGATTTTATTAGGTGCAAGGACTTAATTATATTTTAAAAGGGTCAAATTAATTTTATTAGAGGCTTAATTGGTAAAAACTTAAGTTTGGGAGCCCAACTTGGGCTTAAATCAGAAGATTGAAATTTTAAGAGACCAAATTTAATTTTTACCAAATCCATTAATTGAAATCAGAGGCAAAATCACAAAAAAATTAAAGTTTTGGGGTTAATTGTAAAAATTCACAGCCAAGAACCAATCTGCAAAAGATGCCAAGCTATATGGACCCAATTGATTGAAATCATAGGTGAAATTGAAGAAAATTGAAAGCTTAATGGTCAATTAGGAGCTAAATTGAAGAAATACATGACCAAGGACAAAAATAGAAAAGACGCTGAAATCTGGGGCTAAAATTGAAGCTTTCTATGGACTAAATTGCATAAAATTTAAAGATTGAAACCAATCAGGAGTGTAAATGAGATAAATCAAAAATCAAAGGACCAAAATGAACATTACCAAAACAATATTGTTTGGGTTACTGTTCATCTTCTTCAATTTTCTCTGAAATGACAGCTTAGGGAGGCTACTTTGCAGGTGTATTTAATGCCATTAATCTCCACCAAATTTGACAACACTAACACCAAAATGATCACCTGACATTTCTCTATATCCTAATATGGTCCATTCAGGCCGATTGACAACACAACGGTTGTGGTGTAGGCCTAAAAAGGACAACTCAAGCAGCTTTGAACTGCCAAATTTGACAGTTCATGGTGCCTACTTTGAACTAACAATTAAGATATTTCCCAGCCAAATAAGGGCCAAGATTTGTCACCATTAAAGACAAAACATCCCTCTTCCACCCCCTATAAATAGGGGTGGATTTCATGGCATGAGGAGGAAGAAAATTAGGTCCAAAGTCGATAAAAAATCAACTTCTTCCCCCTATTTCTATTGTTAGGTGATAGTCCTCTATTTTCTCTCTCTCTCTCCACCACCGCCACCACCTCTTACATCTGCCAAAGGCAACCACCAATAGACCAGCTCCTCCCCCAGCAACTTCGTGGTCCAACGATAAAAACCGCCAACACATCCACCACGAGCTTCCCCTCTTCTTTGCAAGTTCTACTTCTTCCTCTTCCAGCTGCAACTAGCACCAGCAACCAACTTCACCACCTTTAGCCACATCGTGAATAGTGGAGAGTGAACTCTTCACTATTCCTAATCAATTACATTGAAGCAATTGTGCCAACCGACTAAGGAGTTTATACATTGTTACACAATATATACTCTAGACACATGAGTGTGTAAGAAATTCTTGAGGAGAATTGATCCCTAAAGAGTTAGAGAGCCTGCAAACTCCTAGGGGAGTTCTTATGTGAACTGTTAGCAATAAGATATTCTAGTTAAGCTACTACGGTAGGAGATATAACATTGTTCATTGTCTCAACAAGGTAGTATAAACATAAAGGGTTTGTGGTAAGAGATACTCCTCTTGTAATTTTTCAAACTAGTGAAAAATTGTTTATCTTGTGTTTGGCTACCTTAGAGGGTTTTTTTATATGTTGAAGAGTTCTTTAAAAGGTTTTTTCTTTGTAACCAAATATCTTGTACATCTAAGTTTTATGTATTTTCTATTAATTGGGTTATTGATCAATGTTTGCAAATTGTTATCAAATCATTTGTTAACGGATAGTAAACAGGAAAAACAATTTTTAAGTGGTATCATAACATGTTAACTCTATAGGTGTGAGATATATTTTTTCTAATTGAAAATGTCAACACTGAATTCACCACCATAATTCAATGGTGAGAACTATGCCTACTAGAAGGCTAGAATGAAAGCCTTTCTCAAATCACTATATGAGAATGTATGGCACTTAGTAGAACAAGGGTGGATCAAACCTATTACTCCTTTTGCTGAATAGACCAAAGATGATGCTGCTAATTGTAAATGGAATAACAAAAACCTGAATGGTATATTTATGGTAGTTTCTCCTGATGAGTTTAAAAGAATCTCTATATGTGAAACAACCAATGAAGTTTAGGATATTCTTAAAGTTACTCATGAGAGAACTAAAACAGTGAAAAATCCTAAATTATAAATGTTAACCTCAAATTTTGAGGAAATTAGAATGTTGGAAGATGAGTCTTTTTATGAGTTTTATGCTAAACTTAATGACATTGTGAATTTCATGTTCAATCTAGGAGATAAAGTGGATGATGCAGGAATTGTAAGAAAGATCCTATGATCCTTACCTAAAAGGTTTCGGCTAAAAGTAACAGCTATTGAAGAAAGCAAGGATCTTGATACTATACATGTTGAATTTACGTTGCCTAAGCAAAGGAAAGGTAAGTCCATTTCACTTAAATCTTCTAGGGAAAAATATGACTTCTCTTCTTATGATGATCTTAATAATAAAGATATAGCTCTCACAGTTAAGAAATTTAGAAAATTCATGTTTAAGAAAAGTAATATTGATAAAGGCAAAAAGATCAACGATTTTGTCAAAATAAATGAATCAGAAAGATTTAAGTGTTTTGAATGTTCAAAATATAGTCACTTAAGAAATGAATGTCCTAATTTCAAAAGAAATAAAGGAAAAGCTCTTAATGTTACCTTAAGTGATGAATCTTAAAATTTTAACTCATCTGATAATGAATTTTCTTTTGTTGCTCTTTCTGATCCTGTTAATAGATCTACTAACATGATACAAACTGTTGAGAAATCATATGGTTCTAACACAAATCAGATTGTTAATAATTTTAGTGATTTAAAATATTACTTATGTTGTTGATGATCATGAACTAATATTGCAGGAAGCTTATGATGATTTGTGTGAAAAGTTGTGAAAGTCAAGAAATTGAACAAGAAATTATTTAATAAACTGAAATATATGAAGAATGAGAAGAAAAATCTAGCAAAAGCTCTAAAACTATCAAAAGTAGAGATATCTAGATCTTTCATGAAAATCAAAGCACTTGAGAATGAGCTGATTATATGAAAACAATCACAAGAATTGTCAGCAACATAAAAACTTGATGAGTTGTTGATAGCTCAAAGGGTAACTACTGATCATACATGATTATGATTAATGACACATGAAAATTCCATCAATAATATGTTTGTACCCTCCTCCTCCATAGGAATTATCTTTGTAAAAAGTGAGGGACCTTTCATGCTTGAAAAAAATCAAATAACATCAAAAAATATAAGTTGAAAGATAAGTTTATTACTACCTATAAAGATTATGGAATTAAGGCACATGTAAAAAAAAATTGTTTTGATCTAGGAAACAGATTTGAGAGTAAAAATCAAAATCTAGGCAAGACTGGATAATCTTGATCTTTGACATCAACACTTTGGTCATATTGATTTTAGAGATTTTTCAAAAAGAATTAAAAAGGAAGTTGTATGAGGACTGCCAAATCTACAAACAGTCAAGACAATGGTGTGTGGAGCATGTCAGAAAGGAAAACAATTAAAGTTCAACACAAAAAGATTGCTAACATTTTGACATCAAGACCATTTGAATTATTGCATATGTATCTAATGGGTACAACTCAAACAGAGAGTCTTGGTGGAAAGAAGTATATCATGATCATTATAAATGATTATATATTTAAGATATATTTGAGCTATACTATTAAAAGATAAATTTGAATCTTTTAATGTTGTAAGGAAATTGATTAGGACAATTATAGACATAAAAAGATCTTTATATCTCAAGAATTTATAGTGATTATAAGAAATAATTTGAGAATACTAACTTTTCATATTTTTATGAAGAACAGGGTTTACATATAAAATGCTCTACTCCAATCACTCCTCAACAAAATGGTGTAGTTAAGAGAAAGAATAAAGATGTATAAGAAATGGCTTGGACAATACTGAATGGTAAGTGACACGACTAAAAGATTGATGTCTTTTTCCAAATGTAGGAGTGTCGAAGTAATAAATAACCCGGCAAGACCGGGGTCGAACCACAGGGAGGTTAATTGTATAAATTATAAATAATAATAATAATAATAATGATGATGATGATTTAAACAGGACTTTGAGATGTAAGATTAATGTGAAGATTAAGCAATGATAAAAACAATTGTCAAGGTTAGAGGATCCACTAATGATATTTCAAACAAGTATAATATAAACTTTTTTTATTACTCAACTGGAAACCACACACAAAACAGGTTCCAATCGGATTATAAATTGTTAACATGATTACATTAGTTATCTTATTCGAATAATGCTAATACTTGTAAATGTTGTCAGGTATTCATGATTATAACTTATGTTAACAACAAGTCAAGTTTCTTTCATAGCACAAGTGTCGGTTATACCATACGGTTGGGCTATGAAAGTGCCAAGTATTTGTTGTACCAAGGGTTATACAACATAAATCTAGATTAACCATTTAACAAGCAAAGTATTAAGAGTGAATAAAATAACAAATACAAAACATGTTAGTATCAAACATTACGGTCCATGTTGAGTTTATACTATACTTATTCTTACACCATTAGTGTAACCTTTTCACCTTGACATAATAAACTTAACTAAACATAATGAAAGAAAGAAACATAAATAAACAAGATAAGAACATAAATAAGATATAAGTTAACTAAGTAAAGGAAAGGAAATGAAAAGTATAAACAAGAGATTAATAAAAGCAAAACTTAAGCATTACAAAGAAAGAGAGCAAGAACATGATCTTGATCTAAAAACCAAGATGCCTAAATGGATGGTAAATACCTCATTTTATAGGCCAAAATTTGGAACTATTGATTTGTTGACTAATTGTTGAGTGGGTGGCCACATCTTGACTTAGTGACAATCCTTATCTTCTTGTCTGAACAAAACAGCATTGCTAACATCAGAATCTGAACAGATTATCCCTATAAAGTTTTAGGAAATTGTCTCAGCTTTCCAATAAAAAAAATTAGGTGCATTTGAACTTCTAAAACTCGAGATATGGGCTGAACACTAAACAATATCTGGGCTACAAGGCAAATTCAGTTTTCTCCGTTGTTGCTACAATTTGAACTTAAAAATGACCTTTTTGAATCTTGGACTCCTCATGAAAGTTTTAGGCCTATGTCTTAGCTTTCCATCCATATAGAGCAGACCTAAATCCAACTTCTACAGCTCCAGTTATGATCCAATAATCGAATGGTGTTCTAGTTTGGACTAAACCAGCATCTTTTTTCTAAGCTTGACCATCTCTTTGTCCTTTCAATTTCAGTACTTAAACTCATCAATCAATCCTTTCATTTATATGATAGGCCTGCATTTAAGGTGAACATTTACCATAAATTAAAGGTATCTTATATTATAAGACATGATATTATAAAACATGATCTAGTTAAGGAGTTATTGATATTTTAAGTGCAAAATGATGATATAAAACCTTGATAAAAATGCACTTTTAAGTACTAATCAGTAAGAAAGTTGCAATACACTTTTGGGGGGAAGTTGTCAACACAACTACCCATATTTTAAATCATGTTGTATTTAGACCAGGTACAAAAATACCCCTTATGGTTAGTGGAATAACAAGAAGCCTACAGTTAAATACTTTAGAGTGTTTGAAAGTTTTTGCTACACCTTGAGAGATCGAGAAAACTTATATAAGTTTGATAATTAGAGTGATGAAGGAATGTTTCTTAGATATATGGACTAAAACTGTCATGGAAACAATTAATGTGGTTATTGATGACAATATAAAGGAATATGTTAGGAACAATCTTGATGATATGTTTGAAGCAGCATAAAAAACCTTATATGAATAGGATGAACATTACGAGGAAGGAAGTTCTATACACATGTTTGAACAGTCCCAAGAAAAAGAACCTTCCTCAAGGATAAAGCACAAACATCCTAAGAATAACATAACTGGAAAAATAGATGAAGGTATAAGGTTGAGAAAAAGAATTATTAACCAAGTTTTATATGTGTATTATTTGTCATAGGTTAAACCTAAAAAGGTTGAAAAAGCTCTACAAGATGAAAGTTGGATCAATTTCATGTATGAGGAACTAAATTAGTTCACTAGAAATGATGTATAAAAGAGTTAGTTCCATGTCCTCATAGTCACTATATAATTAAAACCAGGTGGACCTTCAAGAACAAATCAGGTGAGCATAGAACAATTATAAAAAAATAAAGCAAGACTGCTGGCACAAGGATACTCACAAGTCGAAGGAATCAATTTTGATGAAACATTTGCACCAGTAGCTCATTTGGAGTTTGTTTGCATATTGCTTGGATTTACTTATCACCAGAACTTCAAACTATACCAAATGGATATGAAGAGTGATTTCCTGAATGAGATTTTACAAGAAGAGGTATATGTAAAACAATATAAAGGTTTTACTAATTATTTGTTTCCTGATCATGTGTATAAATTAAAGAAAACCCTTAATGTTTTAAAACAAACATCACTAACCTGGTTTGCATGGTTAACAAAATACATGTTAGATAACTATTTTCAAAGAGGTTATGCTATTAGGACACTCTTTATAAGAAAAACAAGTAAGGAAATACTCATTGTTTAGATTTATACTATTGACATTGTGTTATGAGCTGCTCATGATTCACTCTCTCATGGGTTTGCTAATGAGATGAAATCTCACTAACCTGGTTTGAATGGTTAACAAAATACATATTAGATAATTGTTTTCAAAGAGGTCATGCTATTAGGACAATCTTTATAAGAAAAACAAGTAAGGAAATACTCGTTTAGATTTATAGTGTTGACATTGTGTTATGAGCTACTCATGATTCACTCTCTCATGGGTTTGCTAATGAGATGAAATCTGAATTTGAGATGAGCATGATTGGTGAGTTAAACTTATTTTTTGGTTATAATAATGGAATATTTATTTCTTAATCAATGAATACATGAGATATGGTTAAGAAGTTTGGTGAAAGGTAAAAGTCATGCTCAAACCCTCATGAGAACTTCTATCAAGATTAGTTCAGACCCTATAGGTAAGTATGTTGATTCCACACTTTATAAAAGCATGATAGGAAGTTTGCTTTATATAATTGCAACCAAACCTAATATTGTTTTTAGTGTTGGTGTGTGTGCTAGATTAAAGTCTAATCCACAAGAATCATACCTTATTACAGTCAAAATAATCTTGAAATACTTAAGTGACACATCTGATTATGGTATTTTGTATTCAAAAGACTCGAATTTGAGTTTGGTATGTTACTCAAATGTTGACTGGGTTAGTAACGTTGATGATAGAAAAAGCATAACAGGAGGCTATTTTTATGTTGGTGGAAATTTGACAGCATGGATGAGCTAGAAATAGAATTCAATTTCATTATCCGCTATTGAAGCTGAATACATTGTTTTTGGAAGTTGTTGCACACAACTTCTTTGGATGAAAGAGATTTTATAGGATTATGATTTTACTCAAGATACTTTGATTGTTTATTATTATAATTCTAGTGCCATTAGTATCTCTAAGAATCTTATGCAAAATTCATAAACCAAGCATATTGACATAAGACATCATTTTATTTGACACTTGGTTAAATAAAAAATTATGACATTAGAACATGTTAAGACTGAACACCAATTGTCAATTATGAAAATGACAAAGAAAGGTTTTATGAATGAAGATTGACCTTTGAGGTAAGAATGACAAAGAAAGGTTTGACAAAATGATATGTTTATCTCACTCACACACTCACATCCTTATTTGATAAAAAAATGAGATATGCTTTTATGAATGAAGATTGACCTTTGAAGTAAGCATCTCTTTTCAAAATTGTCAATTATGAGTGTTTTTAAGCTAAATATTGGATTACCTTATTAAGGTCTATATCTTTTTCCTTAGTGTACAAATTAATACACATATGAATATAATGATAGATGACATAACTATTTTTTTTAATGCTCAATTGTTTTAAAAAAGGTTACTGGGTAGTCAAAGAATGTCTTTAAATAACAAAATAATATGTTTTAATAAGGAGAAACCAATGGTACTTATTAATAAAAAGAAAAGAAATATGATTTGATATGACAACGCCTTTTTCAAATATTGACTTATTATTTCTATTTTCGTAAATCATAAAAGTCAAATCAGTTCTCTTTTTCTGTCACCTTGATTTAAAAGTCCATGTTTTTCCAATTTCTAAGGCAAAATCATTTGTCTCTTTTCTCTCTTGATATACTATATATCTCTTGAATAGTCATTCAAATTTTTCTCTTCAATATTGCATTCTAAATCATTCTGGAAAAATGGTAAGAAGTTTGAATCTTGATCCAATAAAAAAAAACATGTTGATTTGATCTTGTGTAATGTTGAAATTGAAGTTTCTTGAAATCCTTATTGATGAATGTTGTGTTAATTTATGCAGGGTTAGTATAAGATGAAAGCATAAAATAAAAAACCTAAACCATCTTCATCAAGATCCTCAAATGAACAAGAGTAGAAAACCTCATCTTATAAGAAAAACCTTGTTCACCTTTCCAAGATTCAAAAGACTGATGAGAAAGACAAAGGAATGGCCAGTTCATCAAAACTTGGAACACATTC
>Ga0307513_10012815_pt1 | contig 10325 bp, 2 predicted proteins | sample 15_EM_MG_FD_202174 | JGI IMG/M metagenome (GOLD analysis project Ga0307513, IMG submission 202174) | Populus trichocarpa ectomycorrhiza microbial communities from riparian zone in the Pacific Northwest, United States - 15_EM | ecosystem: Host-associated > Plants > Roots > Unclassified | place...
TTCCGCTGATCCCATCTCATTGTTGTATGCATCCAAGCTAAGCCAATTCAAGAAAGAAGATTTGAAGAATACCAGCAGCAGCAGGAGTAATAAATTAACATAACAAACCATCTAGGTGGTGGCCAGTAATAAAAGCCTGAGACCAAGAGATTTGTTTCTTTTGTGGTCTCAGATTCGAGTTCTGTGATTGCTCATATGATTATTACTGGAGGCTTACATGGTCGTTAACTTCAGGGCCCGTGGGATTAGTCGAGGTGCGCGCAAGCTGACCCGGACACCCACATTAAACTAAAAAAAAAAAATTAACATAACAACATTATGGGAGAAGGAGGGATGACCTCACTGCAAGGGCGGAGGCATGTTAAAGGCTTGAGTGCGCTATAATTTAGATCAAAACTTTATTAATATATTTTGATTAGTTTTATGTAAAAAAATTTGTAATTCTTGATTGAATTATTAAAAAAATTTAAAATTTACCTGTAGCCTTCTAATATAATATTTTAACTTGGGTTAAAATTTCAGAATATTTTGAGAAATTCAGAAATTTGATGAAAAATCATAATTTAGCCAGTTTTATGTTATTGAACGTAATTTTCAATCCAATCATCAGATTGAACTGAAATTTTACGAGGAATCTTAAAATATATTGAATAAAATATAGTTAAAATTTTATGATGAACAGAGCTTGATAGTGCTAACAAAAAAAAAACCATCAAATAAAAACAAATCAAGAATAAAATGATTATTTCCATTAAAAAGTAAAATAAATTAACTCTTCCTTCATTTTATACGTTGCCATCCTTGCATTAGAGTACACTCCCACATGCGTTGTGGCAGCGGTTTGCTCTGTTATTGTTCTCATTTCTCTTATTGTTGAAAGATCCTTGGGAAAGACATTCCAAGGGTGCAGTGTTTCTTGTTCCCTTTCCCTTCTTTACATGGCTTCCTCAATGAAAAAGCAAGCACTAACGCACGTTCTCCACAAACTACCCCCCAATTTCGCCACTATATAAATATATTATGGAAAACAAGATAAAAAGAAATCTTTTGGTACATATATAAATATATTATGGAAATTAACATGGTATCAGAATATCTGTGAAGTATTGCTGGGAAGTCATAATTGATTTTAACACGCCTAATCACAGACTTTTTTGGGAAAAAAAAAGAAAAAAAGAAGCCAGGCTATGAAAATAGGTTTGTGGAAATTTACATCATTTGATCTTGACAGTATCAGATTAGACAATTGCATGGAAATGGTCTTCTTAGTTTGCCGTGTGGAAAATCATGTCATTTACGGGACTGCTGGAGAGAGTGTCTAATGATAATTTTACCTTCTTTTAAAATCTTTGACACTACTTGCATTGACTGGAAATTTCGCTCGAAAATTTCTAGTAATTTATAAAGGAAATTTCTACTGTATATGAATTGAAAAACTATTATTGACTGACTTCTTGCAAAGTATTCGCAAGAAAGCTAAAGAATTAAAGTTTTTAATTTTTAAAATTATAATTTAAAATTGTAAGAAAAAAATCAATTGTTTTAAAAATAAAAAATCAACTATTTATATAATAGCTAAATCTATTAAGATAAATCGAAAATAACTAGTAAAATCAATGACTTGTATTGACGAGTGTGTCTATATATACATATAGGAACTGCTGATTCGATTTGAATATGTTATTTGATTAGTCTAATTCATGATTTGCATTGACTCAAAATTACCACTAGAAATTCCTAGTTTCGTGGTGCTTTCTCAGCCTGCAAATGAATATAAAGCATATCCTTTTATCCTATATAAAGAATACAATGAACCTTTTTATCTTTTATAATTATAATTATTGCATTGCTAATAATTTGCACGAAAAAATATTCTTTCTCTGAAAAGGGCTTGAGAAACCCCTAAGCATATATAGTATATAATCTCTTATAGGAATCTCTTTATTAAATCATCAAAATATCAAAGTCTGTTTCCAAAGACTATGACTACAGTTTATATATAGAAACAACCAAATATAAAAATTATTATTTTTTAAATAGAAAAACCAGAGAGCTTGATAATATTTAATAAAATAAAATAAAATAGAAAAATTATTCCTTTTTAGGTAGAAAAAAATTATAAAGATTTAATAATACTAAATAAGAAAAATTAAAATTTCTACACTAAATTAAAAAAACAAAAAAAAACTGAGAAAATATTTATTATCCCAATAGTTCTTATATTAAAATCTCATTTATCATATGTTATATCTATCAAAATAATAATAATAATAACTTGTGACGTGAACTAAAGCTATATGCGAAAACTAGAAAAACCCGGTAGAGACCGGTTCTGTTTTTTCAAATATGTTTTTTCTTCTAGCTAGAGACCCCTTTTTTTTATATATTTTTCTATTGGTTAGTAAACTATTTCAAAGTTTATTATATAAATACTAGAAGAATATTTTATTTTTTCAATATGGAATAAAAAAAATTATTTTTGTTTAAATACCTCAATTTAAAAGAATTAGATAATATCTTTTTAATATGAGATAAAAAAAACCTTTTAAAATAATCTTTTAAACTTTATTATATGCAACATGTATAATCTATATTCATATGAATTGTTTCTTTAATTTTTTTCATATGAAATATTAAAAATCAAATATTTTTTTTTTAATTTTTTCGGGTTAATTTAGATCAATCTGTGTAACCCAAGACTCTGTTTTTTAGTCGGGTCAAATTCAGCTTGGGTTCCATAACTATCAGTAAATTTATTGAAAAAAACGTAATTTTTTTGCTTTTATAAAAATGAAAGGCAAAGAATTAAATTAGGACATATATCACTAATTATTTACATACTCTTATTACAAACACAAAATTTTATGTCACTTCATGATATCCATGTTTTCAACGCTTTACACTGGTTTAATAAATTGTTACAGTAATATCACAGAGAGGAACGGTTCATGAAAAAACAATAATGGAGTTGAAGCAGAATCTCTGTTTGATTTTTCTTTTTTGTGTTTTCGGTACACTGGTCAACAATAGCTTGGAAGAGTTTGGAATCAGTAACACATGGACCCAGTTATTGTGGAAACTTTGCAGAGGATCTGCACTCTGCAGGAAGAAAATGATTTTAATAGATGTACTGTACATCATTTGAATTTATTAAAAGTAACGTGTAATGTAAAGTATGTACTGTACACCTGCTTTCAACGTTTTACACTGCTTTAGTCGTCCAAAAAAAAAAAAAAACCATTAGATGCTATAAAACAAGATATATACAATTTAATTTGAGAGTGTAATAGATATTATATTTCAAAATATTTTTGAAATATATTAAAATATTAATTTTTAAAAAAATAATTTTAATATCATATATTAGAACAATAAATAATAATTATAATTTAAAAAAATAAAAAATTTTAAAATCTTTAAAAAAATAATAATTTTACTGGACTCCAAAACACACCCATGCTCCCTCAGCAACCACCACGAAATTACCGCTCTATATTACAGCTCAATAATTTATTTTAGCAATTATTGCTTGCTCATTCACAATTATTGCTTTGCTAATAATTTGCAAGAAACTTTCTCAATTTCCTTCTATTTTCTTTTTATTATGGAAACTTTAAGTCACATGTGCGCCTACCACGAAATTACCGATAAGTAAATTTCAATGCGTAATTGTGTAGGTTTCAATTAAAAATGCTTTAATTTGAAAAATTATGTTAACAATAATATAAATTAATTTTTCTTCATAAAAAAAGTAATTGAGTATTAATTTAGGCTATAAAAATAAAATAATAATAAAAAAAGAGTTCGAGGGTATTCATTTTATTTCATTTTACTATATAATCTAATTTGTTGATGTGGAAAATAGCATAAAGTTTTTGACATGGCTATTGGTGAGAAGCAAAAGCAGTAGCAGTCCATCGTTATACTAAAGGTCAGTTTTTCACTCTGTGTGAATTTACAGTAAAAGCTTGATTTTGAAAGTGAGATGAAATTGGAATATTTTGATTGAAATTTAATTAAAAATTCAGAACAGAGTGAGATTTGAAATGAGACAAAAAATCATTCTGTTTTTTAAATTTATATGAAATTTTTTAGCTATTCCAGACAGACAAAATGGAATGGAATTGAGAACCTTGGATGCAATATGCTTTTTAATTAAAGATATATTTAAATAATAATTTTTAAAAAAAATTATTTTTTTTATTTTAGTACATTAAAAATAAAAAATATTTAAAAATAGTAATTTAATATTTTCTTAAAAAAATATTTAAAAAACACTTTTAAATTTTTTTGAACTGTACTATTCCTTGAAAAAACTCAAACTCTAAATAACATCTACTATTTTCAGAATATCTGTAAGAGATTGCTGGGAAGACATAACGTTTTGCCTAATCAGTCTCTTTTGGAAATTTATACCATTTGATTTTGACAGTATCAGATTAGACAATTGCATGGAAATGGTCTTCTTAGTTTACCGTGTGAAAAATCAATATTATTGTCCGGGAGGGAAGTAAGGTTTTTTTTTTTAAAAAAATTATTTAAAAATATATTAAAATAATTTTTAAAATCAAAATGATTTAAAAATACTTAAAAAAAATCTAAGACTAAAAATTAATCTAAATGTTTTTGAAAAATAATTCAACCAAAGTGCCAAATATGATCAATATCGATTATCTTTTATGTAAGATTATCTTTTATCTTTGACAATTATTGCATTGCTAATAATTTGCAAGAAAACATACTTTCTCAATTTCCTTTTTTATTATGTTAGTAGATGCTAGATGCTGTTTATTTTTGTGTTTTAAAAATATTTTTAAAAAAATTTAAGATTTTAAATTAATATTTTTAGATATTTTAAGGTGCTGATTTTAAAAATAATTTAATTATTTTTTTTAAAAAAAAATCATGACACGGGTATAAAAAAAAAATTATGGTAGATATAGCCTCATCTTCTCTGCTTGTAAAATTGGAGCAGATTATGGACTTAAGCGAGCAATTACCGCTCGAAATTCCTAGTAATTTACGAAGGAATTTTCCTTGTTGTTTCTCTGTACAGTATTAGAAAAATTGTCATTGACTGATTTAATTGCAAAGTCTCTGTAAGAAAGCTTAAAGAATTAGAGCTTTTTAAAATAAAAAATATAGAGAGAGAAATAAAAAATAAAAATAAAAAAAGGAGCAAAAGGAAACAACCCCCATCTTTCTTGTTCCCTTTCCCTTCTTTACATGGCGTCCTCGATGAAAATAGCAAACGCCCCATTTGAATATATAATTAAAGAAAGAAAGAAAGAGAGGAAAATTTTTTTAGTGAATTCAAAAGCCCTTCGCCCCGGAAAGAAAGTTTCTTTTAACAAAATAAGGTTGTTGAGGCTTTTCTTGGAACCTCGCTCAGGGATTAATTAACAAGAATTAAAAAATCCCCTGCAAATTACACAAAATTTATTATTGATCATCAATATTGAATAATGGCTTATTTTCTAGCATAAACAAAAATTGATAAAAGATATTTATTATTGATCATCAAATTGTGGTAGCTGTTGTGGTTGTGGAAAAAATTATTTTATAAAAAATATTTTTAGTTGAGGTTGATTTGAAAAAATAGGTGTTTGGTTAAAACTGTGGTTGAAATTGAAGTTGAAGAAAAAATAGCTTAATGTGTTTGGTTAAGAATGCTTTTAAAATTGAAGTTATAAAATAATTTTTAAAAAATATATTAATACTGATGATTTTTAATTTAAATATTATGGATTTAACTATTGCTATTATATCATGAAATAAATCATACTTTATATAAAATATTTTTTTATTATTCCATGAAACCATTTATAATTCCATTACGTATACATCCGACAAAAACTACAGTTTTCATAATATTTTTAGCATATAATAAAATTAGATAAAATATTATCAGGTATAAAATTCACTATAAACTAGTTTTTTTAAAAAAAAATGTTAAAAAAATAACACACTAAAAAAAATTAACACACTAAAAAAAAAAAGGTTCACGCAGGCAAATGAACATTGCAAGAGAATTGCACTGTTCACTATTTTTAAGTGAACAGTGCAATTGTGTTGCACTGTTCACTTGAATAGTGTACATTACGTACTGTTCATGTTAATTGCACTGTTCATTGAACGGTGCAATTAACATGAACCGTGAAAAAAAGAGTAAGAAATGGCTGCTTTTCCTTTCCTGCGTTTCTAACATAGAAATTAAGTGAGGCCCAGTGAACAGTAAATTAATTTTTTCATTAACCAAACAGCTGCGAACTGCGTTTTAAATAAAACGCAGCCGCAGCTACAGAGCCAAACGGGCTCTATATTTTGGAGTGACGTAGATATTATGTTTTAAAATCCTTTTTATTTATAAATGTATTAACATTTATTTTTCAAAATTTATTTTTAATATTAATATATCAAACTAATATAAAAATATTAAAAAAATAATTTAAAACAATAAAACATTCAGCAACCACTCTAAATTCCAGCTCAATAATTTATTCTTTAGCGATTATTGCTTGCTCTTTGACAATTATTGCATTTCTAATAATTTGCAAGAAAACATACTTTCTCAATTTCCTTGAACTCATTTGACCCAGCTATCGAGTTATTTTTTCCGCTCATCTTTTTTTCCCACAAACTCACCAAGACAGCACCGGATTATTTTAACTCAGTGATCCTTCCAGGTAGGCCCAGGCCACATTGATTGTGTTAAAAAAAAAATCTAATTCAGCTTAGTATCAACTACATTATAATTATTTAGGAGGATAGTTGAACCATACTTTTTAAAAAAATTAATTTTTTTTTATAATTATACGCCATCAGCAACTACCTCGAAATTACCACTCCAAATTCCAGCTCAATATCGATCAACATGCGGCTAAAATTGATAAAAGACACATAATGATGGTATTGTATATTTTGAGACTAAATTGAGGTTTTTTAATTATTACTTTAAAATATATCATGGTTTTAATAGTTGGACGGTATATTATATAAATTATTAAAAAATATTTATTTTTATTATATATGTAGTAATAATAAATTAGATGATAATAACAAAAAATAGAAATTATTTTGAATAAATAGTACCAGTTCCTATTATGATATGTATAGAGAAGAAGTTGGAAGAATAAAATGAAGTCAAATATTCTTAATAAAAAAAACACAGAAATAGTTAAAATATGTTTTTAATAAATATAAAAGATGGATGAAAATATTAGAAAACATGAAAGAGATACATAATCTCTTTGTAAGATTTCTAAGAACTTAATTACAATTACATTATAATTTCTTCCTTAAAATTATTCAAAATATATATTATTCTAGGTTTTAATGTAATTAAAAAGGAAGTATTTGTAAGTGTAAGAATTTTTGACACGCCTAATCACAGTTTTTTTTGGAAAAGAAAAGAAGCCAGGCTATGAAAATAGGTTTGTGGAAATTTACGTCATTTGATTTTGACAATTGCATGGAAATGGTCTTCTTAATTTGCCGTGTAGAAAATCATGTCATTTACGGGACTGCTGGAGAGAGTGTCTATTGATAATTTTACCTTCTTTTCAAATCTTTGACACTGCTTGCATTGACTGGTAATTTCGCTCGAAAATTTCTAGTAATTTATAAAGGAAATTTCTACTGTATAAATTGAAAAACTATTATTGACTGACTTCTTGCAAAGTATTTGCAAGAAAGCTAAAAAATTAAAATTTTTAAATTTTTAAATTATAATTTAAAATTGTAAGAAAAAAATCAATTGTCTTAAAAATAAAAAAATCAACTATTTATATAATAGCTAAATCTATTAAGATAAATCGAAAATAACTAGTAAAATCAATGATTGACGAGTGTGTCTATATATACATATAGGAACTGCTGATTCGATTTGAATATGTTATTTGATTAGTCTAATTCGTGATTTGCATTGACTCAAAATTACCACTAGAAATTCCTAGTTTCGTGGTGCTTTCTCGGCCTGCAAATGAATATAAAGCATATCCTTTTATCCTATATAAAGAATACAATTAACCTTTTTATCTTTTATAATTATAATTATTGCATTGCTAATAATTTGCACGAAAGAATATTCTTTCTCTGAAAAGGCCTTGAGAAAACCCTAAGCATAGTATATAATCTCTTATAGGAATCTCTTTATTAAATCATCAAAATATCAAAGTCTGTTTCCAAAGACTATGACTACAGTTTATATATAGAAACAACCAATTATAAAAATTATTATTTTTTAAATAGAAAAACCAGAGAGCTTGATAATATTTAATAAAAATAAAAAATAAAAAAATTATTCCTTTTAAAGTAGAAAAAATTATAAAGATTTTAATAATACTAAATAAGAAAAATTAAAATTTCTAAACTAAATTTAAAAAAACAAAAAAAACTGAGAAAATATTTATTATCCCAATAGTTCTTATATTAAAATCTCATTTATCATATGTTATACCTATCAAAATAATAATAATAATAATTTGTGATGTGAACTAAAGCTATATGCGAAACCTAGAAAAACCCGGTAGAGACCCGTTTTGTTTTTTCAAATATTTTTTTTCTTCTAGCTAAAGATCATTTTTTTTTATATATTTTTCTATTGGTTACTAACTCATTTCAAAGTTCACTATATAAATACTAGAAGAATATTTTATTTTTTTGATGTGGAATTAAAAAAAATTCTTTTGATTTAAATACTTCAATTTAAAACAATAAGATAATATCTTTTTAATATGAGATAAAAAAACCTTTTGAAATAATCTTTTAAACTTTATTATATGCAACATGTATAACCTATATTCATATGAATTGTTTCTTTAATTTTTTTCATATGAAATATTAAAAATCAAATATTTTTATTTTTATTTTTCTGGGTTGACCTGGATCAATTTATGTAATCCAAGACTCTATTTTTCAGTCTGGTCAATTTTAAGTTGGGTTCGATAATAATGATTAAATTTATTGAAAAAAACATAATTTTTTTTTTGTTTCTATAAAAATCAAAGGTAAAGAATTAAATGATGACATATATCACTAATTATTGACATACTCTTATTACGAACACAATATGATACCCATGTTTTCAACGCTTTACACTGCTTTAATAAATTGTTACAGTAATAGCACAAAGAGGAACGGTTCAAGAAAAAACAATAATGGAGTTGAAGCAAAATCTCTGTTTGATTTTTTCTTTTTTGTGTTTTCGGTACATTGGTCAACAATAGCTTGGAAGAGTTTGGTATCAGTGACACGTGGACCCAGTTGTGGTGGAAGGAAGAAAAATGATTTTAATAGATGTACTGTATATCATTTGAATTTATTAGAAGTAACAAGATATATACAATAAGATGCACTGAGGGTATTGGCCTGGGATACGAGGGGCTTGTCTTCTCTTGTTGCTTCTGGATTCGAGTTTTTATGTGTATGTCTGTCATTTTTACGGTGTCTTATATGTTCATTGAGTTTGCAGGGTGTTCAGTGGGTCGTGGAATTAGTCGTGGTGCGCGCAAGCTGACTCGGACACCCACGTAAATAAAAAAAAAAAATATATATATACAATAAGATGCTATATTAAAATATTAGATGCTATTTTTCGATCTTAGAAGTAACATGATTTTAATATACACCTTCTTTCAACGTTTTACACTGCTTTAGTCGTCAAAAAAAAAAAAAGACTATTAGATGCTATAAAACAAGATATATACAATTTAGTTTGAGAGTCTAATAGATATTATATTTCAAAATATTTTAGAAATATATTAAAATATTAGTTTTTTTAAAAAAATTATTTAATATCATATATTAGAACAATAAAAAATAATAATAATTTAAAACAATAAAAAATTTCAAAATCTTTTAAAAATATAATTTTACTGGACTCCAAAACACACCCATGCTTCCTCAGCAACCACCACGAAATTACTACTCTAAATTACAGCTCAATAATTTATTCTAGTTATTATTGCTTGCTCTTTGACAATTATTGCTTTGCTAATAATTTGCAAGAAACTTTCTCAATTTCCTTCTATTTTCTTTTTATCATGGAAACTTTAAGTCACATAATATATGGCTGATTTTATATGAATATATTATTTGATTAGTGTTGACTCTACTATTGCTGCATTGACTGGAAATTTCAGTATTCAATATCCTATATCATTCTACGTTCATAACGATAACTCTTTGTTATATTTAACTTACACTGCAGCTAACTTCTCTGTCCCATTGCAGCCATTTCATAGCTAACTCTTTGTTATATTTAACTTGCTCTTCTTTGCTTCTTTGCTTCTTGCTCATAACGATAACAAGAAAGCCTTACTTTC
>Ga0307513_10012816_pt1 | contig 10325 bp, 14 predicted proteins | sample 15_EM_MG_FD_202174 | JGI IMG/M metagenome (GOLD analysis project Ga0307513, IMG submission 202174) | Populus trichocarpa ectomycorrhiza microbial communities from riparian zone in the Pacific Northwest, United States - 15_EM | ecosystem: Host-associated > Plants > Roots > Unclassified | place...
GCCATGAGGGGACACCGGCTGGGAAGCACCCGCGGGGACCTGGTGAAGAAGAAGACTATGAAACGCCTATACGACGGGCAAAACGTGCACGTGAAGAAGATAGCGACAGTGAGAGTGAGAATGATAGCGAGGATGCGGCGAGGGGTAGAAGCAAGAAGAGGGTCAAGTGGGATAAGGAGCTGCAACAGCGTTTTGAATTTGTGGAAGATGGCAATTTGGAAAATGCACGCAGGTGGGCACTGGCCGCAAGGACGAAAGCAGCTTCGAAGGGTATTCTAGTCGGAACAGTACGTCCCCCCTCCCTTGGTCCCTGGAAGGCGTAGCTAATAGATGATATATTTATGTTTGCAGGTCGAGCTCGATAGGATGGGTAACATACCCGAGACCAGGCTCCCGCCGCTACCCAAGTTGCCCAAGGAGAAAATCTCAGTTTCCAAGTTTGTGTACATGGAAGACCTGCCACCATCTCAGCGACCGAAGCGTGCTGCAGCAGTTGCAGGTCGTAAGGCTATTGCTCTTGGATCTGGATCTGGCCCCTGAATAGATTAGGATGGACGCTGATATATCTGGTCAGATGGTAGTTCCTCTCGGTAGTGCTAATGTCGTCGTCATAATGTAGATCTTTCTCTCGTAAACACACATATTGTACAATGAATTCATTCTGTCAAGCCGAGCAAGATAAATATAAAGTAAAACCCAAGAGGTGAACATAGTCTAGAATAGGAAAGAAATAAGAACTAGAAATCTAGCTGGGGCCGTCGGGTGTGGGGGTCAGCGATGGTCATGCCGTCGCTGTCGTAGCCATCCTCGGAATACACGCTACCCGGGAGGGGGGTGCTTGGGGGGGAAGGGAGAGAGAACTCGTCAAAGGAGCGTAAAGAGGCAGCGGGCAAAGAAGGCAACTTCTTTATGCCAAAGGTTGGAGTGAACGATTCCAATTGGGGGACGGACGACTCGCTGTGAGTGGTGACAACAGAGAACGTTGAGGGTGAGTGGGACGTTGCGTACTGGCCACCAGTGGACGCGCGATGGGAAGGAGCGTTGAAGTGAGGAAACGTCGCCTTACGGGCCGAGTAGTCATTGCGGCTCTCCGTCGAGGTGCTTGCAGGGCTGTACTGATACTGCTCGGAGTAGAAGCTCGAGCCACTGCTGTAATTCCCGGTTCGGTCACTATAGCGGTCGCGGTCGTATGTGGAGCGGGAAATCATACGCAACGCCGCAGTGGCGGATGATGGGATTGGTGAAAGAGGGAAAGCGGGGCGGAGGGTCGGGCGGAGGGTGTCTGCTGGCTGACGCTGATAGAGCTCGAAGATTGGGGAGGCAGAGCGGGAAGGGTCTGGGACAGGGACAGGGGCAGGGACAGGGGCACGACGGGATTGGTTGGAAACAAAGGAGGCTGCGTCGTCGTTTGTGTAAGGGTAGAATAACGAGAACGTGGCGGACGTAGCACTTTTGGGCGGAGTCGGATATTCGTCTTCGTCAGCGGACCGGGCTCCTCCGCCTCCTCCGAATAACCGCTTGAGTAAAGGCCGGCTGGACTGAGGGTGTGGACTAGCAGCAGCAGCATGAGCATGGGCATGGAGGACTGCAGCAGCTAGGGGCGACGGCTCCGACGGCTCTTCGAACGGTGCCACTTCATTCGGTGTTCGAGTTGGTGGCGGTGGCGGTGGTGGTGGTGGTGCCGGCGAATAAGGTGACGTGGGGGTGACGTCGACGTCGAAACCGGACTTTGGATTGGGCGTTTGATTGGGTGCAGCATCGGAGTAGCAGACACCGGTGACAGCGGCGGGTGGCGGTCGATCTGCGTCTGTATTTGCAACCGGTCTTTGGCGCTTGCCGAGGAATGACAAGGGCCCGCCAAACTTGGAGATGATGATCCCTGCGGTCGACGCCCGACTCATCGTCGACTCCGCAATCGACCACATGTCAGAGTCAGAGTCACGATCTACCCCTATGGGTCTTCCTTCAGCGTCAGGCCGCCAACGCCGTATTCTTACTCATACTTACTGCGAATATCAATCACGCTCCGCCCTGACCACTCCGATGAACTCCTTGATGAGCGGCTCATCGTCTTGAATAGGTTTGATCCAACCTGCGCGCCGGGGAACCCGAACTCCTTGGGAACCGTCGTGTCCTTCTTGCGTCGCAAATTGCCAGCCCCACCGCGCCCAACTCGTTGCTTCTCGTGCCTTCGCATCTCCTGTTGGTGCTGAGCGAGGACCGCCTTCTCCTTTTGCAGGAACGCCCTCGCTTCTTCCAGCCGCTGCTGCGAGGTAGCCTCCACATTCCCCGCACCACCTGCCCCCGTGGATATCTGCTAGAAGCCTAGTGGTTAGTATTTGTGCAAGATGAGATATTTCTCCTCCCCTCCTACACCACTCACAGAACGACTTCTGGTCTTTACTTCCCGTCCAGACGGGGACGTCACTTTGTCTTCTTCCAGACCTCCCGCTGAGGGACGAAACTCTTGACGAATGTTGCCACTACCCCCTCTTCCAGTTTGGCGCTGCGACAGATGAGCCCAAATTCGAATTCGTGTAGGAGTGCTAGCTCAATACTGACCGTACCGACTCGCTTTGTCATGCTCGATTGAGACGAACTTGTGCTGAATGTAACGACCGAGGCTCCAGACTGACCGTGCAATGCTGCTGCCCCATTTGCCGCCATGGCAGGCACTCACGCGACAGAGGAACAGAGGAGTAACGCAAAGGGATGGAGAGGAGGGGAGAGTTGAGCTAAACTCAAACCTGGCCGACCGACGTATAATTACTCTCCCAGACCACGCGAGGATCGCGTTCAAAGGCACACACGAAGGCACGCTCATGACATCCGGTAATCCTTGTGGCAGATCCGAGCAATGCCTATCAGTCTCTTCAAGGCGCATGAGCAGATTATCGCCCAACACCGCAATGTAATCAAGTTTGCCCAGGGACCTATGTGTGACGGCATGGCATGTGTGACAGCAGTACGTGATAATAGCAGCTGACGTAGCTGCCATTAGCTGGCAGCACAGCTGGCAACCATAGTGAATAGTGCACGATTCAATTTAACATTGCTCCACTCCCTATTATTACGACTCACTCCAGAATCCAGAAATATCCAGCAAGTCGTCGCTACGGTCGATTGCTGTGACCTCCCAGAACCATTCGATCAGGAGAAAAAGTCTTTGCAAGGGCCTACCTCCGTGGAGCCTGTGTGATAATCTCCCTGATAGGTGGTGTGGGAAATTGAGAGTAATACAGGCCGAGGAAACCCACGGATTGTCAAACAAACATTAGAGGCTACCCAGGCTACCCACATTGATAAATGCTCTCGTGTCTAATGTACGTTACACTGCGATGGGACCACAGGAACAAGGCGCCAAGGCGATCTACGGGGTTGAGAAGTCCTTCGAGGTGGAGGGTGTCCAGGGGTGTGCCCTAAAACCGCTGCCGAGCTTCAGCCCCGTCCGACCGCCGAGTGTCACTATCAACAGTTAATCAAGCTTATCGCCTGTGACCCGCGAGCACCGCATGGCTCTTGGGAGGAGTATACGTCCTGCAGGCTAGGCGCCCTTGTCCGCCCGCCCTGCATTTTCCAATTCAACCATTGGAAGCACTGACCGGCTTGGAATTCTCGCGGGTATTGATATAGATGCAGGCCAAGGGCTCTGTCAATTCAATTTGCGCAAACGGTGGATCCCGCGGGCACAAATAAAACTGATCGGGCTCGTTTCGTTGGATACCGGCCTCATGTCAAGGGAGGAGAGATGCAACCTGGTCGATTTGGGGTCCAACTCCGTCCCCTTGTTCTTGTTGCAGTTCCCTAGAGGAAGAATGGGTGGACGGGCCCTAGCGCCCGACACGCTCGAAGAGCATGCAATGAACCCCCGACAGTGTACTATTGTGTATATCGTACACTTTAGAGAGCGGTTGGTAAAACCCAGTCGGATTTTTGTCGGATTTCTGTCGGATTTTGGTTCCTGGGGGAAGCAAAGGTTCATTTCTCGGCACCCGGCGATTTATCTTGCCGGCCTTCTTGTGTTTCTCTTCCATAGTCGTGACCCGAGTCTAAGGAAACCTTATGATCTGGGCAGCATGTACGGGCCTCTCAGAAGTGTTCTCTGCGCAACCCTATTACCACAACGTTCACATTATTTATGATGGAAATGTGCCGTTGTGTGAGCCATATGGCCCTTGATCTTCAGTTTGTGCAGACAATCGGATACCAGAAAAGGCCACGGGTACGATTGAACGGCCGTTAGGGAAAGATGTAGTGGCTGAAGCTCCCCGGCTACGGTTTGGTGATCGCCCCGCCCTTGGCGTTGTGGTAAGCGTATTCGAGGGTCGGAATTTTTTCAAAAGCCAACCCATGACATGGATGCCACGACCAAGCCCTGGAGAAGGGTTCAAAACACATCGAGAATCGCTCCAAATACTTGGGCTTCCTTTTGGATAAATTACGGGCTTCTCGGTCCAGGGGTTGTTCCATATCAACACACCCCATGTCCTACGATCTCGCTAAAGCAGTCGGTTACGAGCGTCCGGCAAAGCTGGTAAGCGTCGCAGAACGGTGTTCAATTGTGGGAGTGACTGAATGGGTTCCCAACAGGTAAAATGGAATCGTCGTGATGTTCTCTTGTACGCGGTCGGCGTTGGCTGTAAAGCCACGGACCTCAATTTTGTATATGGTGAGAGGACAGAACCCCTCTACGTGACATAGAGATCCTTTTATATCCTCCTGCGGGTATAGGAGACTCTACAGCATCGGTTTATATTATATCTAATTTCCTTACTGACTCGTCCCTGCAGAGCTGCGTTAGTGACTCTCGCTCTATCCGTTGCAAGTACCATTACCGATGAGAGCAAACAGACCAGAAATTTGCCATGTTTCCCACGTTCCCAGTCGTCTTGCACTTTCGGGGCGATAGTCACGATGTCGTCGACTTTAATAAAAGCTTTACTCAAGAACCGGTACCGGGACTTCCCCCCTTGAACCCTGCTCGCGTGGTACGTTTGAATGCCGTTCAATATTTTTTAGGAGCTTTGTCCGTATTTCCATCCAGGTCCATGCCACGCAGTCTATTGAAATCCTAACGCCGCTTCCAGTAGAGGCTGACGATGGTTGGAAAATCACTAGTCGAATCATTGGTGTATCCGAGAACGGTGCGTGTCCGCATTAGCAAAAAATTGGGGGTGGTTTCTAACGCTCCCTCTATAGCTAAGGGTATCATAGTCGAAACTGAACAGCTTCTCGTCGACCCAAAAGGCACCCCCTACGTGCGAATGATTGTAAGTCTGACTATACTTTCGATCCCACTAACCCCATCGTGCACGTAATAAATAGGGAAGCTCCTTCAATCTAGGTGCAAAGGGGAATGGCAAACCTTTCTCAAAATCACTCCTCTCAGCTCCAAAGCCTTCCCAGAATGTTCCCCTGAGCCGCCCAGCAGACGCCATCGTCGAGCAAGCAACATCCCCGGAGCAAGCCGCTGTCTATCGATTAAGTGGAGACTACAACCCGTTGCATATCGACCCCGAGATCGGCAAACGCGCGGGTTTCGGCGGAGTCATCTTGCACGGACTGGGGACATTTGGCTTTGCCGCTAGAGCTATCCTGGCACGCTATGCTGATAATGACCCATCTGGCTTGAAGGCCTATGGCTGTCGCTTCACCAGCCCTGTCAAACCAGCAGGTGCGTTTCCGATCCAACAGGGTATTCGTTGATGTCTCTAATAGTCAAAATCCTCTCTTCTTAGATGTGCTCGAGACCTCCATTTGGGAGCTTGGCCCTGGCCCTAATGGTACTACGGAGCTTGGATTCGTCACCAAAAACGTGACGAGTGGAAAGATCGTTCTTGGCAATGGCATTGCGCATGTGATCAAGAAAGCAGGGGAGAAAGCTAAGTTGTAAACCGACTATTGAGGAATCATTTGTGGTAAAACGCAATTGAACTATTTTATTTGCGCTTGCATGAATGCAACTGCTCCCTCCTTTGTACACGAAGGGCCGATAAGGCGACAATCTGAGCTCATACATTACCTCCTGATCTCGAGGATGGTAACAGACTGAAGCAAAGGACCTAGAGTACTAGTAGCATCTTTCTGTTCCGTCATGTACAAAGCTAATCATTCTCCATATAATCGTCGTCGTGTTCGCTGTCGCCGTCGTTGTCGTTGTCGTTGTCGGGGCCATCCGAAGCCCCACTTTCAGCACCGGCCTCATGTCCATCGAGCCCTCCTCTTCCCCACCTTGCAGTGACTGCCGCCATTTGGTCTGCAAGCTGGCTTACTATCTCGCGATGAATGGGTGCCCCTTTGCGACGCGCTCTCAAAGCAGCTGGGGCTGCGCCAGCGCCAGGTTGGGAACTAGTGGTGAGCGTTCCGTTGGTATGCGAAGAAGTCAGCGAATTCGGTTCATCAGGGGCTGTACTTGCCGCTGTTCCTTGCCTATACGACGAGTTAGTTAGGTTCCAGGTCCGCACAATGCAATATGGTGGGACGTCCTCACTCTGAGACTTCGAGATGAACCCGTGCTACATGTTTTAGCAGGGCATCTTTTCTAGTAAAGGCTCGCTTGCACCCAGCCACAGTGCAAACCCACGCGTAGTTATTCGTTCCATGTGTGCGGCGATGCCTACCAAGAGCAGAAGGGTCGGCGAACGATTCCGTACAGCCAGGGAATTCACATTTGAGAGGTTTTTCGCCTGTGTGGATTCGACTGTGTACTCTAAGCGCTGATGGCTAGATGAGGATGGGTTAGTCGTGCAACCAGGGATGAGTGGAGGGACGTACTTGGATAAATGCAGCACCACAACCAGGAACACCGCAGGGAAACGGTTTCTCTCCGGTATGCTTCTTGTCATGCCTCCGCAAGTCGGACCTCTTAGTGAATCCCCGACCGCATTCGGCGCACACATGAGGTTTTTCTTTGGGTTTACTCCCAGGCTTGAAGACATCATTTTGAGTATCTTCTGTAGCTGTGAACGTCGGCAACGAAGAATATGCATTGACAGCAGAGGTGCTCGTAGACGCGCCATCGACAAAATCTGGGTCCTGGTCATCGACAGCGCTAGTGGCTGAAGCAGGGGTCGGTGAAGGAGACCAGCGGGGGTACTGTTCAGGACGGACAGTGCGACGGGCACGTGCAGAGCGGCGTGGTGGTGTAGGTTGGGCAGTGGACTCGCGTTGCAGTCGTCGAGGGTTAATTCCATGGTGCAAGTCTGATGAGGAGTGGGGAGTATCACCTGTGGCTTGGTGCCGGAAAACGTTTAGAGTCTCATCGGCGGAGAAGCCAGGTGCGGGTTGTTGTGGTGTTAATTCAGCAGTACTGAACCGCATATTGTCCACTGTCTGTAGTTGGTAGCAACAGCGTCAGTCAAAGAAAAGCGACCCCAAGGGGTCGAAGTGCACCTACCGCCGTTTGGAAACCCCTTGCAGAATTGAGAACGGTTGCCAAGCCATGAAGACCAACAGCTACTTCTGGTTCGGTCCATTGCAGATGATATGCAGCCTCGGCGACGGCGTCGACAGATGCGACGAAGGTGTCTTTGCGTGGAATAGGGGCGCCTTCGGCTGGAAAGTCTTTGGCAATAGCAAGAGCACGTTTCTGCACCTGAGCAACGTCGTCAGGTCTGGGCTCTTGGAAATGAGAAGAAGCCATCAAAGTGGAGGAAGTCAAGGCGCACAGATCGCCACCACCTATTAAATTCTGCTAAATGTCAGGTGCAGCGCTAAACCTGACCGCGTTACGAGCTTCCCAGTGACTCGTCCTAGGTCACAAGTTGATGACTGGACTGGGCCAGATTAGAGACTTCACGAACCCTACACTTGGTTTGGCAGACAGGCAGACAGCTATCCACAGAATGGCACCCGTAATTAACAAGACATGTTGACCAACAGCACCTTGGTCTTCTCCACCTCAGCATGTCATCCGTTTCTAGCCTCTACTTTGCAGTAGGTGCAGTGGTGCACGCTCTGTCTTGGCTCCCTAATGCTCTTCGACAGTATGGCTCCAATTTGTCCCTCAACCAGATGAGCAGGCGTGCTCCATCAGCAATTCCCGTCTCCTTAGCAATTTTGCACCACCACCGATGGGTCATTTCGGCACGAGGGCTCGCAAATATTGTCCCCTCACCGGATCATGTCGTCTATGGAGTGGTCTATTCTCTGCCAACTTCTCAAATTGCAGCTCTTGACGATGCAGAGGGCGTTTCGCGTGGACTATACCAACATCTCCACACTGACGTTGAAATGATACTCAAAGATCTCGACTCTACCGAGTGCAAGCAGGTCCCTATCCCGTGTTGGACCTACATCGATCGTCAATCCTCCCAATCCCCCCCAGAGATCCCTAGTGCAGAATATGTTGAATGCATCAATAACGGCATTCAAGACGCGAAGCCGCCTAACGAATGGGTAGCGAGAAATATTCGTGTTTTTATTCCTCTTTCCCCTTCCCAGCTACTCCAGGCCGCTCTACAGGTGCCGGGAGCCTACACCACCGGAAGCGTCCACTTCCGCTCCAGTTCAGCACCCAGCTCCTCAGCTCCCAACAGCTCGACGGGGATCGTGGTCGCGACCGGCCCATCTCCGCAAACGCTTTACTTCGCGTACGGCTCCAATCTATGGCTCAAGCAAATGGCCCTAAGATGTCCGAACTCCGTCAAAGTTGGAACTGGGATCTTATACTCGCACAAATGGGGCATAACCTCACGAGGGTATGCAAACGTGTACCCCTCGTCAAATCATGTCGTCTATGGGACCGTATTTACCCTCCTAGAAGCCGACGAGGTAGAATTAGATCGCTATGAGGGCGTTTCGGGAGGGTCTTACATCAAGAAGGATTTGGATGTCGAGCTTCTCTCCACTGAAGGGGAGAGTAAGATGATCCAATGTCTGGTATACATCGACCCAAGCCCCAAAGGACACTTCAGGCCTCGTAAGGAGTATATCCACCGCATCAATTCGGGGTTGAAGGATGCGGACCTCCCAGCGAAATGGGTGCAGCAGAACATCCGGCCTTTTGTTCCTGACCAGTGATATGCTTGTTTGTTCTACCTGTACTCTTGATGATGGGCTGAACCGTTGGTCGCACCTTCACCACCAGATCATTTATTTGTCCGGTTGCATCACTAATTTGTGACGAGCCCATGAAAATATCAATTCTAGTAGATTTCACAGCACTACGTGATATTGGCGGCCGCAAGCAGATTTGCCTTGTCGCAACGGTCTTCTCGGGCATTGTAAAGCCGACGTCATAAGCACGCACATCAACCGCCCATCACACTTTGGACCTCGACCATGTCCGAGACCGTTATTAGAAACGTGAGGTTACAACCATGGACCAATGGACTCTTCTGAATATACCTTGTGCAGGTTACTCCTTCTGTCGTTACATTCTCTGCGTTAGGTTCCTGGGTTTCCGTTCAGATGGTTTCCTCACACGTGTCCAATTCCAGACCCTTCAAGCGCTGGGGTCTCCTTCCTGTTGGTGGACGTTCGATTGCTGTCAAGTTGAAGAGCGGGGGTGTCTGGGTTCTTGCTTCGACCCCTCTTTGTGATGAAACGAAGAGCAAACTCAACCAAATGGGCCCAGTAAAGTGCGAGATTCACCTCCACTGCTTTTAATATCCTCACCCTTTATTATTAGATGGTTGATAGCCGCAAATGCAGTCCACCACCTCTATATTGGGTATGTGCTATTGGAGCGCCTACGCATATTGCCTATGCGAATTGTAGACACTCTGGCACTCACTACTCATCTAGAGACTTCAAGAAGGAATATCCCGATGCTAAACTCATCGGAGTCCGCCCTCTGCTCGACAAACGGAAGGATTTACCTTGGGATGGGGGTATGGGGATGGTTTCCCAACAAAGTAACTTACCTACACGCATTATAGCATATGGACACGACCCTAAGGATGCAGATTACGGCTTCGAATCCGAGGTACTTTGACATAGTCTCTACTCTAGCTGCCCTCCACTGACGCGCCTCTCAGATTAAAGCTTGGTACGAGCCCTCCAGTGTTCCCGACCGATGCTTATGCAAATATCAGCTACTTTACCTCCCACGTGAACAAGGATGTCGCCTTTCTACATACAGAGTCGAAGTCTATGATAAACGCAGACCTCCTTTTTAATCTTCCGGCTACTGAACAGGTAATTCCAAGCCAAAACCAAGCCCTTGTTGCTTCTGACACTCTGTCAGTTCTCCAAGGCGAGAACCTCACCATGGTTCCTGAAATCCAGCCAGTTTGGTCCATGGTCCACCTTTCACAAACGATTTTCATGGTACTTGATCGCTGTCAACCGAGAGTGAGTCGCTTTGGTCTCCGTGACCGATA
>Ga0307513_10012818_pt1 | contig 10325 bp, 7 predicted proteins | sample 15_EM_MG_FD_202174 | JGI IMG/M metagenome (GOLD analysis project Ga0307513, IMG submission 202174) | Populus trichocarpa ectomycorrhiza microbial communities from riparian zone in the Pacific Northwest, United States - 15_EM | ecosystem: Host-associated > Plants > Roots > Unclassified | place...
CGCCTTCCTCGTAGTTGACGACGAAGTTGACGGCGATCCGGGCATTGCCCGGCCAGCGCGGATGCGGCGGTTCGGCGCCATAGCCAATCAGATCGCGCTCGATATCCTCGCCCAACACCCTATTCCCCAACAAGGTCACCCAGCAAACCGTACTATGGCGGCCGGGACGGTACTATCGCGCCTGAGACAGGCGCTGTCCCCCGCGTTTTACTGCCGTGCCACGCTTTTCCGCAGCCCCGGCGCCATCCGCTTGCACGGAAAGGACGAAGGCTTCAGCGCCCGTCGCGGGCAAAATAAGTCGCCAGCAGTCCGGCGGCGAGCGAGAAATCCTCAAGCGCCATGGCCTCGTCCGGATTGTGGCTGCCATTGGCGTTCCGGATGAAGATCATGCCGGTCGCAATGCCCAGGCTGGAAAACACCGCGGCATCGTGGCCGGCGCCGCTGGCAAGCTCGACGCTGGGAATTTCGAGATCGGCAGCGAGTGCCGCCAGGTTCCGGCGCATCCCGGCATCGATCACCGCGGGCGTGCTGTGGCGCGCCTCGCCGAGATCGAAGCGCACTTTGTGCGCTCGGCCGATTTCCCCGGCGAGGCGGACCGCCGCGTCGCCCGCCCGTTGCATGACTGGCGTCTCGAGCCCGCGGAAATCGAGCACGAAGCGGGTCTCGCCGGCAACCTTGCTCGGCCCGTCATAAGTGGGATCGGTGCTGAGCTGACCCACGGTGAAGACCAGATCGTCGCCATTCGCCTCGATCTCACGCCAGATCTCGCCCAGCCGATGCAGCAGCGCCACGGTCGCGGCAACGGCATCGTGCCGTGCACTGCGCGGTGCGGCACCGGAATGGGCATAGGTGCCGTAGCAGCGTGCATCGGCATAGCGCAGACAGCCGCGGATGCCGGTGACGATGCCGACCGGCAGGCCGGCCTGCTCGAGCACCGGACCCTGCTCGATATGGACTTCGAGAAAGGCGCCGACATCGCCCGGGCTGAAATGTGCCGCACCCCGCCGCAGCGCCGCGAGATCGCAACCGCATTCTGCCATGTAGTCGGCGAGCGGCCTCTGGGTGTCGGACCGCGGCGTCGCCAGCGCTTCCCGGGTGAGCTTCCCGAAGGCGGCGTGGGAACCGATATACGAGCTGTTGAACCAGGCCGCCTCCTCGCCGCGGATCGCCATCACGGTGACGTCGCGCTCGGGCTGGATGCCCTGCGCCTTCAAGCCGGCAACAGCGGCCAAGCCCGCCACCACGCCGGCGGCGCCGTCATAATTGCCACCCTGGGGCACCGAATCCATATGCGAGCCGGTCACCAGGCGCGGCAGATCGCGCTGCCGTCCCGGCAGCGTCATATAGAGATTGCGCGCTGCATCCGTGGCGATCTCGAGGCCGAGCGCGCGCGCCGTCCGCTCGGCCAGCCCGTGGGCGAAGTTCTCGCCCTTGCCATAGGTGTCGCGCACGATGCCGCGGCCGATCCTTGTGTTCTGCGCGAGCTCGTCGAACATCCGGCGCGCGAGATCGGCATCGGCAGCAACGCTCAATTCGGTCATGGAACCCGCCAAAGTTTCAATGTGTCGGCAACGGCCCGCATCTCGTCCGGCGCCCCAATCGTGATTCGCAGGCACTGATCGAGCCCGTAGACCGCCATCGGGCGTACCAGAATGCCCTTCGATTTCAGGAAATCCTTCGCCGTTGCCGCATCCGTCGCGGAAGCGAACGGCACCAGGACGAAATTGGTGTGGCTCTCGCAAGGTCTGAGGCCGAGCGCTTGCAACGTCCCGACGAACGCCGTTCTGGTCTCAGCATTCGCGCTGCGCACCGCGGTGATATGGGCGCGATCGCCAATCGCGGCGGCGGCGGCGGCAATCGCAACGGTGCTGACGTTGTTCGGATGCCGCATGCGGTTGACGATCTCGGCGATCGGCGCCGGGAAGTAGCCCCAACCGACCCGCAGCCCCGCCAGGCCGTGGATCTTCGAGAAGGTGCGCATCATCACCGTGTTGCCGCCGGCTTCGACCAGCGCGGCGCCCGGATCGAAATCCGGCGCGGTCACGTATTCGGCATAGGCGGCGTCGATCACCAGGATGATGTCGCTGCGCAACCCGGCACGCAGACGCCGGACTTCATCGGCGCCAAGCAGGCTGCCGGTGGGATTGTTTGGATTGGCGAGAAACACTATGCGCGTGCGCGGGCTGACCTTGGCCAGCATGGCATCGACATCGCTGCGGAAATCGCGCTCGGGCGCCAGGACAAAACGCGCGCCGACCAGCTCGGCGACGGTGCGGAAGAAGACATAGCCGTATTGGCTGATGACGATCTCGTCCTCGGGGCCGAGATAGGCCTGGGCCAGCAGTGCCAGCAGTTCCATCGAGCCGGAGCCGCAGACGATACGCGCGGCGGAGAGACCTTCGGCATTGGCGATGGCGTTGCGCAAGGTCGCGGCGTCCGCTTCCGGATAGCGATTGATCCCGGCCAGCGACGCCCGCATGGCCCCGAGCGCCGCCGCGCCGGGCTGGCTCGCATTCTCGTTCTGCGCCAGATGGATCGGCTTGAGACCGGGGGCCACGGCGCGATCCGCCAGCACGAAGGGCGCCATCGAAAGCGCATGGGGTCGTGGTTGCGGCGCAGCGGGTGGCCGATCGCGCATCAGGCCGGGCACACCAGATCGAGAACCGGCGCAAGGTCGCTGCCCGGCGCTTCGAGGCGGCGCACCGCATCGGCCAAGGCTTCGCTGCGCGCCTTGCCGAGTATCGGCGCGGTGTAGTCCCGGAACTTGGCGAGGATCTCATCCTCGCCCAGCGGATTCTCCGGGCCGCCGCGCGCATCGCGCGGGCCGGAGGCGAAGCGGCGTCCATCCTTCATCGTCACCACGACATCGCCCCAGCGGCCGGCGGGGAAGCGCGCGTTGTATTCAGGCGATTCGCGCACCTCCGTGACCGCGACCAGCCGCGCCACCGCGGGATCCGTGAGGCCGGCACCGGTGATCTCGGCGACACCGACTTGTCCGCGCACCAGGGCGGCGGCGACCGGGAAGGAGATCGCGTATTGCGCCACGGCAGTGGTCTCCGGCACCGCGCGATAGAGCCGGGTTGCCTCCTGGAAGGCGCTGAGTTCGATTGCGGCGACGTCCTCGCTGCGAATGTCGTGCATCGCGCGCAGTTCAAGCGCCGCGCCGACCAGCGCATGCACCCAACGGCAGACCGGATAGGGCTTGATATAATGCCGGTCGACCACCCAGCTCTCGCCGAGATCGCGCCAGTAGTCGGCGACCGCCGCCGCTTCCACGGTGATCGCAGGAGCGCCGGTGAAGCCGCGCTCGGCCAGGAACACCGCGGTCGCTCCCGCCAGCGTGCCCCAGGCCGAACCGTCATGCAGCATGGTCGGCACGTCGATCACCCGCATCATCTGGCTGCGCGGCCCGTGATACTCGGCGATGCCGAGCGCTTCGCGCAGCTGCACCGGCGAGAGCTTGCGCAACCGCGCGCCGACCGCGGCGACACCCAGCGCATTCCAGGCGCCCGACGTATGGTAGTCGGAGACCGTGGCGTGGAGCGCAATCCCGGCGCGCGCCGCCACTTCATAGCCGGCGATCAGTGCCGCCAGCGCTTCGCCGCCGCTGACCGAACCGATCCCTTGCGCGAAGGTCAGCAGCGCCGGAACGACTGCGACACCGATATGGCCCTTGGTCGGGTTGTAGCCGTCATGAGCATCGAGATTGTCGATCTGCGCCGCCGCGGCAAAGGCGGCACCGGCGACGCTGGCTTCCCGTCCGTCGAACAACATCCGCGCCGATGGCCCGCCGGCGCGTGCGGCGTAGAGATCGAGCGCGGTTTCGCGGCTGATCCGTGCCGCCTCCATGTCGCGCGCCGCCGCGGCGACGCCCAGCGTATCCAGCAGCAGGAGCACCGCAAAATGCCGGACTTCCGCCGGGATCCGCGCGATGTCGCGCTCGAACACCAGTTCCCGGACGCGGTCGAAAGCGGTTGGCGCAAGCTTGTTCATCAGTCTCTCAAAGCGGCGTTGTATCGATCATAGCGCGAACCACCTCGGGCGTTGCCGTCCCAGCGGCAGGCATTGTTGCGCATGGGACGGGCTATCGCAATCAATAGCCCCTACTGGGATCGACAATGTTCTCCAGCAACGCGCCCTTTTGCCAGCGGTCGAGATTGTCGCAGAACATCTCCATCGCCCGGACTTCCCATCCGTCATAGGTGCCGGAGCAGTGCGGCGTGACGACGACGTTGTCGAGCGTCCAGAGCGGATTGTCCGCGGGCAAGGGTTCCGTCTCGAAGACGTCGAGCACGGCGCCCTTGAGACGCCCGGTCTGCAGCGCCTCAACCAGGGCCGCCTGCTGCACGATCCCGCCGCGGGAGATATCGACCAGGACAGCGCCCGGCTTCAAGGACTGGAACGCCGCGGCATCCAACAGGCCGCGCGTCGCGGTGGAAAGCGGCAGACAGACCGCCACGCAATCGGCCACGGAAAGCACCTCGTGCAGCTTGGCGATCGGTTCGACGCGGTCGACATCCGGCGTCGCGGCGGGATGGGCGCGGATGCCGATCACCCGCATGCCGTGCGCCTTGGCGAGCCGTGCCACGGCCTGCCCGGTCTTGCCGAGGCCGAGCACAGCCAGTGTGCGGCCGCGCGCCGAAGCGACCGATCCGGCGCTCCAATTGCGCGCGCGCTGCCGCCGGGCGAAATCCGGAAAGCCGAGCGCGAAATGCAGGATGCCGCCCATCACGTATTGCGCCATCACCTCCGCCGCGACGCCGGCCGCATTGGTGACGGTCAGCTTGGCGGGATCCCAGGCACCCAGGTGATCGGTGCCGGAGCCGCCGACCGAGACCCAGCGCAGTGACGGCGAACCGTGGATCGCCGCGCGCGGGAAATTCGGCGTGCCGGCAAAGCGGACCGTGAACAGCACCTCCGGCCGCTCCTGCGCCAGCATCTCCGGCAAGGAGGCGTAGTCGGTGCAGCAGGCGACCGCCGCCGCCGGATAGCGGCGGTGCAGGGTATCGAGGACAAGCTCCGGCTTGTCGTAATGAACGATGAGCTTCATCGGCTAGGTGTTCAGCCGGTCGTCGCGCGGCGAGACGCCGAAGCGCTGGCGATAGCACTTGGTGAAATGCGAATGGGTGGTGAAGCCGGTGGCGACCGCGATCTCGAGGATCGGGGTGATCGTGTTCATCAGCATCAGCCGCGCATGGCGCAGGCGCAGATCGCGGTAGTATTCCCGCGGGGACATGTGGGTGTGGTGCCGGAACAGGCGGTGCAGCTGGCGTCGGGTCAGGCCGGCGCGGTCGGCGAGCTCGTTGACCGCGAGCGGCGTGTCGAGGTTGCCCTCCATGGCGGAAATGGCTGCGGCCAGCTTCTGCGAGCGGTGCAGCACGGCGACCCGATAGGCCCGGGCCTGCTCGTCCACCGAGGAGCGGATGCGGTCGACCTGCAATTCCTCGGCGATGCCGATGGCGAGGCCAGGCCCGTGCTCCTCGGAGACGATGTGCAGGAACATGTCGAGGGTCGCCGTGGCGCCGGAACAGCTGTAGCGGTCGCGGTCGATCACATAGAGATTGTTCCTGAGCTCGATATCCGGAAAATCCGCCGCGAAGCTCGCCGCATTCTCCCAATGGATGGTGCAGGCATAGCCGTCCAGCAGCCCGGCGCGCGCCAGCACATAGGCACCGGTGGTGACGGCGCCGAGGCGGACCCCGCGCCGCGCCGCATTCCGCAGCCAGCGGAAAACCGGCGGATCCTTGAACCGCTCGGGGTTGAACCCGCCGCAGACAAAGATCGAATCCAGCGGCGGACCGTTTTCCGGGATCTTTTCCGCGTTCAGCACCAGGCCATTGCTGGCCCGCACCGCGCCGCCTTGCGGCGAGTAGGTGTACCAGCGATAGAGTTCCTTCAGCGACAGGCGGTTGGCATGCCGCATCACATCGATCGCCGCAATGACACCCATCAGGGAAAAATTCGGCAGCAGCAACAAGGCGGTGTGCCTTGTCTTCGCCGCACCGCCGGACGCCGTCCGCAAGGTCCGGGAGGGCTCCGCCGCCGCTCCGCCGTTCACCGCCGCCTTGCCGTTGACCGTTGCCATCGAAACTCCGGAATGCACCCGCATCGGTGAGACAGGCAATGTCCCATGCGTTACAGTCCGCCTCTCTGACCAGCACTATAGTGATTCCTCGAAGGGTTCGCCAAGAGCGCTGTTGTTACGCTGAATGCCGATCCGGAACGGACGTCAAACGGCGGTTTTTTGTGCGGCTCGTCAGTCTCATCCGGGCTAGCGGGTGCAGCAAACGAAGGGTGGAGTTATGGCTGATTCTTACGACGCGATCGTGATCGGGGCCGGGGTGATCGGCGCCTCGGTGGCGATGGCGCTGGCGCGCAAGGGTCGGCGCGTGCTCTCGATCGACAAGCTGCCTGCGGCCGGGTACGGCTCGACCTCCGGCTCCTGCGCGATCGTGCGGCCGTTCTATTCGACGGTGGATGGGTCGGCTTTGGCCTATGAAAGCCATTTCTATTGGAAGGAATGGGAAGAGTTCCTGGGCGCCAAGGACGAGCGCGGCTTCGCCCGCTACGTCAATTGCGGCAGCTTCGTCGTGAAATGCGCCCGCAACAAGTATCTCGTGCCGGTCCTGAAGGCGATGGACGAGATCGGCTGCCCCTATCGCGAACTCAGTCCGGATGACGTGAAGAAGCGTCTGCCCTTCGCCTTCATGGAATCCTTCGATCCGCCGCGGCGTCCCGAGGATCCGAAATTTGCCCAGTCCAATGGCGAGAAGCTGCCGGGCGTCGTGCACTTCACCACCAGCGGCTATGTGAACGACCCGCAGCTCGCCGCGCACAATCTGCAGGTCGCCGCCGAGGCTGCCGGTGCAAAATTTGTCTTCAACACCGAGATCACCGATATCCTGAAGACGGGCGGCAAGGTGAGCGGCGTCAAGCTCGCCACCGGCGAGACGATCGCCGCACCCGTGGTGGTCAACGTCGCCGGGCCGCACTCTTTCAAGATCAACCGGATGGCCGATGTCGAAGGCGGCATGAACATCAAGACCAAGGCGCTGCGCCATGAAGTGGCGCATGTCCCCGCGCCCGCCGGTTTCGACTACGAGCATGACGGGCTGCATTTCTCCGACCAGGACACGTCCTGCTATGCCCGGCCGGAGATCGGCAACCACATCCTGATCGGCAGCGAGGATCCGGAATGCGACACCAAGGAATGGGTCGATCCGGACAACTTCAATCGCGAGTTCACCGAGCAGTGGAAAGTCCAGGTGATGCGCATGGCGCAGCGCTTCACCACCCTGCCGATCCCCAACAAGATGAAGGGCCTGGTCGAGCTCTATGACGTCTCCGACGACTGGATCCCGATCTACGACAAGTCCGACCTGCCGGGCTTCTACATGGCGGTCGGCACCAGCGGCAACCAGTTCAAGAACGCGCCGATCGTCGGCGAGATGATGACCGACCTCATCACCGCCTGCGAGGACGGGCGCGACCACGACACGGATCCGGTGCCGTTCCATCTGAAGCATATCGACCGCACCGTCAGCCTCGGCTTCTATTCGCGCCGGCGTAAGCCGGACGCGCGCAGCAGCTTCTCGGTGCTCGGCTGATGGACGCCGCGGTGAAGTCGCGGGAAGTGGATCACGCCGCACGGCCAGTGTTCCGCGGCGTGCTCGCCCCGGCGCTGACCCCGTTCACGGCGGACCTGGAGCCGGATCGCGCGACCTTCGTCGCCTATTGCGCATGGTTGCTGGATCAAGGCGCCAATGGGCTCGCGGTCTTCGGCACCACCAGCGAGGCGAACTCGCTGTCGCTGGCCGAGCGCATGTCCCTGCTGGACTATCTGGTCGAGAACAAGATCCCGGCGGCGAAGCTCATGCCCGGAACCGGCGCCAGCAGCCTGCCCGATGCCGTGGCGCTGACGAAGCACGCGCTGGAGCTCGGCGCGGGCGGCATTCTGGTCCTGCCGCCCTTCTACTACAAGAACATGCCCGAGGACGGCATCTACGCCTATTACGCCGAGATCATCGAGCGCGTGGCGCGAAAGGATATGAAGCTTTATCTCTACCACATCCCGCAGATGTCGGGCGTTCCCATCACGCCGAGCCTGATCACGCGACTGCGCAAGGCTTATGGCGATGTGATCGCCGGCCTCAAGGACAGTTCCGGCATCTGGGACAACGTCGCGCTGCTGCTGCGCGAGTTCCCGGACATCGCGATCTTCCCGGCCTCGGAGAAGTTCCTGCTGCCGGCCTTGAAGCTCGGCGCCGCCGGCTGCATCAGTGCCACCGCGAACTTCCAGGTCGGCAATATCGCCAAGCTGATCGAGACGCCGGACGGCGAGGCCCGGGTCCGCCTGGACGCCAAGGTCGGCAGCGTGCGATCGGTGTTCGAGCAATATCCGCTGGTACCCGCGCTGAAGGCGGCGATCGCAGCCTTGTTCAAGAAAGACTCCTGGCGCATCGTGCGGCCGCCCTTCGCGCAGCTCTCCGATGAGAAGCGGCAGGAACTGCTGAATGCGCTTGGGTTGGATGATGTAAGTGTCGCGCAACGATAGCCACAGTCTCGTTCGTCATCCCGCGACTTGGTCGCGGGATCCACGCCTTTCCTCAATGGAAGCAAAGAAGGCGTGCCGGGATGACGTTCAAGTATCTATTTGCGACGGGAAACAGTTGAGTATGGAAACGCATGCCCGCGTCGTCGTCATCGGTGGCGGAGTCACCGGCTGCGCGATCCTCTATCACCTTGCCAAGGCCGGCTGGCGCGACGTCGTCCTGCTGGAGCGGAAGGAGCTCACCGCCGGCTCCACCTGGCACGCCGCGGGCAGCCTGTTTGCGCTGACCAGCCCGTCCAGTGCCGCGGTCCTGCAGAAATACACGATCGAGCTCTATCCGAAGCTGGAAGCCGAGAGCGGCCAGTCCTGCGGTTATCATCCCGTCGGCGGCATCCATCTCGCGCGCACCGACGATCAGCTGACGGCGCTGCAGATCCTGCACAGCCGCGGCAAACGCAACGGCATCGAGTCCGAGTTCATTTCCATCGAGGAAGCCAAGCGCCGCGCGCCGATCTTGAACACCGCGGGTCTCAAGGCCGTGCTCTACGAACCGATCAAGGGCTATTGCGACCCGGCCAGCGTCACCCAGGCCTATGCCAAGGCGGCGCGCGACATGGGCGCCAAGATTTATCGCCAGACTCCGGTGACCGCGACCACGCAGAATCCCGACGGCAGCTGGACCGTTGGCACCCCGAACGGTGATATCAAGACCGATTACATCGTCAATGCCGCCGGCCTCTGGGCGCGCGAGGTCGCGGCGCTCGCCGGCATTTCGCTGCCGCTGCAGCCGGTCGAACACCATTACATGGTGACCGAGACGATTCCCGAGATCGCCGCCATGATGGGCGAGGTGCCGAACATCTCGGAACCGAGCGGCGGCTATTACTGCCGGCAGGAAGGCAAAGGCCTGCTGCTCGGCGCTTACGAGAGCAAATGCGTCCATTGGGCGGAGAACGGCACGCCGCTCGATTTCGGCCATGAACTGCTGCCCGACGACCTCGGGCGCATCGAGGCCAATCTCGCGCGCGCGGTGGAGGCTATCCCCGCGCTCGAGACCGCGGGCATCAAGCGCGTGATCAACGGGCCGATGATCTTCTCGCCCGATCTTGGGCCCCTGCTCGGGCCCTATCCTGGCTTGAAGGGCTACTTCTGCGCCTGCGGCGTGATGAGCGGCTTCAATCAGGGCGGCGGCATCGGCAAGGTGATCTCGGAATGGATCATCGAGGGCGAGCCCAGCCTCGACGTCTTCTTCTGGGACGTCGCCCGCTTCGGCGACTGGGCCGGCAAGAGATACACCCGCGAGCGCACCAAGTGGTTCTACGAGCACCGCACCGACCTGGTCTATCCGTTCCAAGAGTTCACCGCCGGGCGGCCGATCCGCACCTTCCCGATCCACGACCGCCTCGCCGAGAACGGCGCCGTCTTCGGCCAGAACTTCGGCTTCGAATATCCGCTCTGGTTCGCCCGCAAAGGTGAAGTGGCGGAGGATCGCTACGGCTTCAACCTCGGCAACTGGTTCGACGCGGTCGGCGAGGAATGCCGGGCGTTGCGCGACGGCGTCGGCCTGCTGGAAATTTCGACCTTCGCGAAATACGAGGCGACCGGCAAAGGCGTCGCGGAATGGCTCGACCATCTGCTCGCCAACCGCATGCCGAAGGGCATCGGCAAGACCGTGCTCTCGCCGATGCTGAGCCCGAAGGGCCGGTTGATCGGCGATCTCACCGTGACAAGGCTCGGCGAGGAAAGGTTCGTGCTGTTCGGCTCCGGGCCGATG
>Ga0307513_10012819_pt1 | contig 10324 bp, 10 predicted proteins | sample 15_EM_MG_FD_202174 | JGI IMG/M metagenome (GOLD analysis project Ga0307513, IMG submission 202174) | Populus trichocarpa ectomycorrhiza microbial communities from riparian zone in the Pacific Northwest, United States - 15_EM | ecosystem: Host-associated > Plants > Roots > Unclassified | place...
AGAAGCCCGACATGGTCGTCTTTACTGGTGACCAGCTCAACGGCCAAGGGACGTCTTGGGACCCGCGGGCTGTCATGGCCAAGTTTGCTGGCCCAGTGATTGATAGGAAGATTCCGTGGGCCGCGGTTTTTGGCAATCACGACGAAGAGCACAGTGGGATGGAGAAGGCGAAGCAGGTCAAGTGGCTACAGGCTATGCCATATAGCTTGGTCGAACCTGGTCCTTCTGACATTCACGGGTCTGGAAACTATGTTTTGAGAGTTCGAAGTGCGGATGCGTGCGTACATTTGCGAAAACCGACGACCGACCGGCTTCTTACTCACTCGAACGATAGATCTAAAACGCAGCTCTTGACTCTGTACTTCTTAGACTCTGGGGCATACTCTGAGGGTATATGGGACTGGTTTAACTTCATCCCCACAGAATACGACTGGATCCACCAGAACCAGAGTACGTAGGACTCTACTTCTCCCACTCAAATCTGCTAAGAGCGAGGCCAGTTACGTGGTTCCTCGACCAATCCTCAAGTGTACCAATGATCCAACGCCCTTGGAAGCCTGATGGGGGCAAGGACCTCTCGGCGGTCTGGACAAAACGGGGGGAAAAGAACCGGCAAGCCACGGAGAAAGGTACCATTGCGAAGCCCAACGCGATGATGTTCTATCACATACCAATCGAAGAGACATACTCGACACCGGATGTCGATGTCATGTCTGGAAAGCCGCTGGACGTAGGTGAGCAGATGGACAAGAAGGGGAATCCAAAAACGAACGGCGGGATGTTCGAGAATGGGTTAATGAAAGCTCATGAAAATGAGCTCGGCGGGCGGGAGGTCAAGGTTGTGGCTAATGGGCACTGCCATTGTACGTCAAACCATCCTTTTTGCCTCGTGGGCCATAGCTTATGGTCTTTCCTACAGTAACGGACAAGTGCCGGCGCGTGAAGGGCACCTGGTTTTGTTTCAATGGCGGATCATCATACTCAGGGTATGGCCAAGCAGGGTTTGACCGTAGGTTCAGGGTCTTCCATGTGGAGCAGTATGGCGAGAAGATCACAACTTGGAAGCAGACGGAGCACACGGAAAAAATCGATGAGATGGTGCTCGTTGGAGAGGGTGGGCCTGCACCATATGAAGGCTGAAGGATTTCTAACTTATTTGGGAGTTGGATCTATATGCGTAATTGCTTGTATTAGAATTGTAATATATATCCCTCAAGAGAAATGGTTGCAAATGATGGCGATTTTATTGAGAAGCGTTAATTATTTGAAGCCTGGCTCGCAATTTGCCCTGTAGCACTTCCATTTTCTGTGAGATCCGACGCATGAATACTGTAGGCTTGCCCGTCTCTCCCCAGCGATTCTCGCTATCCGAATCCTCGTCGATAACAAAAGGATATTCAAACAAATATTCTTGAAGCCTTGGCAAGAAAGTAATATCTTTCTCCAAGGTCAGCACCACGTCGTACGCGGTGTACGGCGTCGCACATATCTCCAGCCTCGCCAACTGAGGTACCCTACGAAGGTATGCTATTAATACCTCTGCATCCACAGAGAGGTTTTCAGGGTTGTGTTCTGTCCAACTACGAATGGAAAAGGTGCGAAGATTGTTGTATGTGGCCGTAAACATCCCAGCCAGAAGTCGTGGCCTCAAGACATCGACCTCCAAATGAGCAAGATTGGGTAGTTCAATGTGATTGAAAGGATGGCATGGTCGGTCAAGTTGTTCTTCTCGGTAAATGAGGATGAGATGGGTTAGGTGCTGGCAGATGACGGGAATCGGGGGAGTATGAGCTGGCCATATGCCAAAGGAAAACCCAGTATGTATCTTGAGCTGAAGGGTGCGGATATTTGGAGCCAGGAGAATAAACTCGCAGGCTTCTATGAGGTTGCATGCATGGTAACCCACAGTTATGGATAATATTTCCAACTGAGCCATGACGGCTTGATTCCAGTTCTTTGGGAGTGCGTATATAATGTTTAAATGTCGTAAGGCGGGTGTGTGATATGGAAGGAGAGTCGAGTTCAGTTTCCAGTCAAGTCGATCCCATCGCGCCCCCATGGTGATCTTCTGAAGAAGGGGCTGCAAACCCCGTACCAGCATCCACGTGGTATTGCAGTCGATTACCACGCTCCGACAGCGAGGCAGTAGTCCAGGAATCTCTGAGATCTGCTTTAATGCGGCAAGTCGGTTGGAAGAATCTGCTAGCCACGTAAAGTCTAAATCCAAAGGGAGTGGATCCGACCTTGCTACTCTTGTCTGGATGTACGTGCCCGCGCATGAAAGTGGCAGCCCGATCGAAGACACGAGTGGGAGGATGTCGACCCATAATCGGGGAAATAGTGCGTGTATGTGCCAATCTCGGCACACGAGTAGGAGTTTCTCGGGCATTTGGCGATAGCCATGGACGAATTGCCCGAATACCCCAAAAAGGATATCCGAAGGGAGCATGCGTACGGGGGATATCATAGATTTCTCAACTTTAATGAGATCTTGTAGCGAGTTGAGTTCGTCTCGGGTCGTGAGCGTAGAGTTTTGTGGTGAATCGTGAATTTGAGCGCGCAGAAACGCGGCCCGGTGTTCTAGTTCTGCAAATCTTGACCGCATCTTGGCATAGTCTTGAACACTTGGCCGTATGGTCCATCCAGCCGTGGACTGTTCATCTGAGTGTCAATGTTCGCGCACCCTTTCAAAGGGCATGACTGACAATTGCCATCGAGCCATTGTACGTGAACGCTATCGTTGGGACCTCTGAAACAATTGTACACTCTCAGAATCCCGGTATCATCTCTGGGGAATAGACTCACGCGAGACCTTGGACTTATCAGGGTCGACGAGCAGGTTAGTAAGGCAGTTTTAGTTGCGCAAAGACTATTAAATATACCTGACGCGGTGCTACGGACTCCATAAGGACGACGGGGAGGTTTAAGTGCGGTTTGCGTGCATGGGAATTATTTTCCCCTTTTGCTAGTGCCTTCCCAGTAGCGTCCTCTACTTACTAAGCCGTCAACAAAATGTATTCCACCCATGTCCTAAGTACATTGCCAATGCCTCTGACATAGGGTTTCTCCAGAATTGTCATTCATCGATTCTTCTTCCTAGCTTGCTTCTTCGTCATGTAGACACAGCTGACCACAGGTACCTTTGATCTTAACCATGGCAATGCATCTGGGTTGACACTGTCACAGCTGTCCACAATGAGCATCTTCAAAGACTGCTTGTCTCCCCCATTCCTCGCCTTGACAAGTCGTATAAGAGGGTCCTCGCTGATGAGAGAATCTGAGAGTGTGAGGGATGTGAGTCGAGGACACAATCCTGTGGCAAGATCTTCGACAATCTCTGCAACCAAAATGGCAGTCTTGGATAGTTCAAGCACTTCCAGCGACTCTGTGAGAAATGGTCGCATAGCACTACATTGTTGCATTGCAATCGGGTTACGAATTCGAAGTTCGGTGAGGGCAAGAGGGTGTTTGGTGGCAACGATTTCAAGGAAGTCTCTCGCATAAGTATTGGTTAGCCGTACTTTCCTGAGATTGGGGAAGCTGGTATATTGCGCCAGGTTGTAAGACGGGGCGTTCTCGATGTCTATTTCAAGCTCGATTAGATGAGGGAGCTCAAAGGGGGTGTCAAAATCGTCGTCTTGGGGTCCTCCGACGGTGAGACCTCGGAGAATGAGACCTTGAAGATAAGGTGTCGTGCAAAGCAGTTCTAGTAGAACGCGAAAGGAGGGAAGGAATGTTTTCGCGAGGGTAAGATGGGTTAAACTGGGTAAATTATGGGCCAGCTGTTCCCATTGCACATACAAGGACTCGACTCGAAGCTGCTCGACCCTTTCTGAGACGAAGGGCCGCATGTCAAGAAGTGGATCCAATGGTATCGGCCCGCGCAGGAGGATCCGCCGTGCCGATGGATGGATTTGGAGTAGCTGGGATACGTTTCCGAATGACCCAAGGTTACACTCGAGACACTCGAGCCTTCTGGTGGAATCGGTGAGTGCCGACCCAAGTTTTTCCAAGTCACGGGGGTGGATGAGGTATAGTGAAGAGAGCTTATGTTGGGCGAGTTGAAGCCACCTGAGGGTCTTTTGCACCTTTGGCACGTTACGAATGGTCAACGTCGACCACAACGCAGGCATATCCGTCACTACCCTCCGCCAGAGACCACAGACATGTGCCAGGTGAAAGGGGTGAACCCCCATATCCAGTACCGCCTCTTGAAAGACAAGGGCAAGAAGCTCAAACGGCAGTTTGGTGATGTGACATATTTGAGCTCGTAGATTCTCTTCGTGGCGGAGCTTAGCGACCATCGTTGCCTCTTGCAGTGCCTGAATCTCCTCCTTCCTTCGTATGTCGGTTGGCTTAACGCGTTGCAAGGCAGCATTTGCCATCGCCAATGCACGATCGTTCTGGTTCAAGAGGGTCAAAAGACGAGAGGCACGCATATAACCCTATAAAATGACATAACTTTGCCGCCCTCGACACGTCAGAGTATCGCTTACCTGCACCAGTGTCGGTGCAATCTTGATCACCTGACCACTATCCTTCAAAGCATCCTTCAACTTGCCGAGCTTCTCGTATGTGGCTGCCCTTGAATCATATACACTGTGTACGTTTGCTCCGGCCTGAATCGCCTGCGTATATGCATCATCCGAATATGCCATCTCATGGGACGTATGGCAACTTACGGCCGTGAAAGAGGCAAGTGCGGACTCATAATTGCCGTCTTTGAATTTCTTGACGCCTTTCTGGAATTCTACGCGCCAAACCTCTGTCATTTCTGCGACAAACACGGTCGTGAGTCGGAGTTGACGCGCTTGTGTTTGGCTGCACCAAACAGAGGGTCAGAACCGCACATTTAAAGGTCATATGACGCGCTCAAGTGTCCGTGTTGAGCCCTCAAGAGCTGTACAAGAGCATAAGACGGCGCACTGTCAGTGACAACCAACCTCGTCTTTGAGCCCTTTCCACATTCTCATGACACGCATTCCGCTCCTATCGCGTCCTCTGGACGCCTTCTAGTAATAGTCTTGTACTCTCCAAACACTCTCGAAGCTGACACCAACATAGCTTCGGCTTTTTTGCCCTTCATCTTTACGCATATCTCGCCATGGACTTGCATGCCGTCTACTTGTCACACTATGGCCTCACTCCAAGCTTTCTTCAAAAGCTTACAGATACCTACATAAAGATGACCAATGACCCTTTCGTTGGCAACGTGTCAAGAATGAAGAGCGCAACCGAGCCGATCGAATGGGTCTGGATGTTGACCTTCTTTCACATCGAGACGTATGTACCTTCTACGGTGTATTGTAATTGGCTCATTTTTGGCCCGGTCCAATTAGGTTGTTCCAAGTTCCGGCGTTCCTTATAGGCATGGTCACAATGTATAAAGGTAAGGGGCTACAGACCCTCATGGTACATAAGCTCTAATGTCATACTGCTAGATTGGAGGGTCATATATCCATTCCTCATCGCCTATGGAGCGTCGGCTGCCTCCACCACCCTCCCGTGCGTTGCAGTACTCTTCGCAATTCCGGATGCTGCAACCTCGGCATCTCCTCTCGCGCTTACTTTTTCTCAACGAACCATACTCCTTGCATCTTATGTGCCGTTTGTCTTGATGCCTTTTTGCCTTGCTGTAGATTTGTCCATGCGCACAGTCAAGTTAATCCGTACTGGATTGGTGGCACAGGATAAGAAGAAAGCTCATTGAGGGGAATGCTTCATGCGTATATAGGGTATAAGATGTAAGGGAGCAGGGATTGTCATTACCTCTAGTAGTAACCGGGTCTTTGGGGATTGTCAACAAATCGATGGTTCTACTGTATAAGCCCATTAGAGTGCCTTCTCGTCTATGGATTCTGCATATCCCCCTGTGTTAGTCGCAGCTTCCGTCCGCAGGCCCGTCCTTCCATCTTTTATCCACCTTAGCACAATCAAATGGCTCTTTTCCGAGCCGGAGGTTTACTTCGTTGTGTACTCCACATAACCATTTTGAAAGTGTGTCCCTCGATGTCACGTCCGGTGGGTTCTTCTTCATTTCTCCACCCAAATGCTGAGCACAATAAGAACACGGATAGAGGGTGGGGAGTGAGTTGAGGAGATTTAGCATATGCCGCCGGTGTTGGGGATTAGGGTTGGTAGGATAATATGCGGCGGTCGTATGGAGGAATGTCCAGGTCGCATGGCCGAGTGCAAGCGAGTCCGGTGGGCACTCTGGAGGTAAATCGATCGCAGTGGGGGCTGCGGGAATAGCAGTCGTGCCAGCTGTTGATGTTGAAACCGCTAGGACAGAGAGTGGAGTGTCTTGAGGGTTCGATGCAGCCGCTCGACGCGTCTTCGAAGATTTAACCCAAGCTTTGAATGCACTCTCTGCTCTGTAAACATTCATAGTTAGAAGCGCGCTTTTTTTCCATTAGAAAGGACCAGCCTACGTGGATGTGGTCCCACAAGCCCTGCACGGCTTGCCATCCGGTCCAATGACCATCCCAGGAGGAACCTGCTGAGTTTGATTCCCCTCAAGCACCATACCCCCTTTGGCTGAGGTTTTAGTATTGAGGCTGGATCCAGGCTAGACAAAGAAAGGCTGCCGGATCATCTTCGATCTTACCACTCCTCGTAAGCCGTTCGAGATGTCGGAACCCACCACGGCAACAGTAGAGCCCACGAAAGTAGCTGAGGCTGCTCAACCGGAAGTCGTACAGAAGGACGGGCCCGTGCCCACGACTGTGGCGAATGCTGCGGAGGAGAGTGGCGACAACTCCGTCATAGTCGAGCCACAGAACGATATAACTAAGAAGTTCACGGACGCTGAGTGGAAGAGCATCAAGGAGCTGAGGGTCAGTAACGTCACCCTTACAAGAAAGCGAAACTTATGTCCAGGTATTTAGGCGCAACTACCTGAAATCGCTGAAGACGTTCATGGATCAAAGGACGCTTGTATTGGAATCTGGGGTGTCGAACTGACTGGCAAACCAACAGCGCGCGGAAGTGTGGTGCTTATCAAGTTTGTTCGAGCCCGGTACGCATACCGTTATATCAAAGTGCCACACTCCTTATCCAATAGCATAGACCAGGGGATCTAGCCGCAGCACGGGAAATGCTCGCTTCGACACTCAAGTGGCGCAGGGAATTCAAAGTCGATGAGATCACCAAAGAAACATTTGACGAATCCGTTTTTGGAAAGGTCGGAGTTATCTCTGGAAAGGATTGCGAGGGGAGGCCCGTACGTCCGACCAGATTCGCCACAAGAACAGTCACAGACCCCTTCCTCGCCAGGTCACTTACAACTTTTATGGTGCTGTGGACCAAAAGGTAGTCTTTGCAGACGTAGACAAGTTCATAAGGTCAGGACTTGCTCCATTTCATAGAGGAGGGACTCATGGACTTATATAGATGGCGTGTCGGCTTGATGGAAAAGGGAGTCGCTCTCATCGATTTTGAAAAGATTGACAGCATGGTGCAGGTGCATGGTAGGTGATTGTCTCTTTCCTCCAAACTACTCTGTGACACGAAGCTTTAGATTACGACGGTGTGAGCATCTTAGGAGGTCGGGACCCTAACTCGAAGGCAGCAGCTTCGCAAGCGAGCAAGATATTCGCTGACTACTACCCGGAGCTCCTCGTTCGTTGACGCCGCTTTCGGGGTGTCAGTGATGCTGACGAAATCCTCTACAGCACAAGAAATTCTTTGTCTCCGTTCCTGCCGTACTCACGTGGATCTTCTGGGTGTTCACGAAGGCCTTGTCCCCTGCTACGCAAGCCAAGATGAGTGTTGTCGGGAGTGGACCTGCGATCATCTCAAAGGAACTCTTGCCTATCATTGACAAGTCACAGTTACCTCAGCGATATGGTGGTGATGGAGATGACATTTAGTCCTATCTCAGCTGAATGATTTCTTACAATAATCATCGCCCTTTCTAACGTTCCTCTCTGTTTGACGGTGTGGACATATCGCGAAGCGCTAGGGAACGACTTTATTGGAATTTCATCCCGATCACCGGCTTTAGGTGGGTGAGTAACGGCGAACTACAGAAAGACAAGGACACAGGTTTCGTTCACGTAACCCATCCTGCACTTTTGTCATGACCTCCAAAGGCGCCGTCAATTCCAGCAACTCCAGGCTGGGCAAACTCTGCATAAGCTCCAAAACCGCTTCGGACTCCAACCGAAATCCATCACTCGGATTGCTCGGGACTGTTAACATAACGACGGTGAGCTGGGTTACAGTCAGATAATCGGTTCGAGCAAGTCCCTCGATCGTGCGCAGGTGGTGCACTAATATTTCCAACCGTTGTAACTTCGGTACCTGGATCATGTCCAGTGGGTGTCGCACAACACATTCTAAATCATTGTCTGCGTAGTGAAGGACTAGGTGCGTAACTTGTTCGAAGATGCACTCTTGATAAAAGAAGAAATTCTGCAACAGGCTACTGTTGTCTTGGGGGCTCCCGATAATATTAAGGCGAAGGAGTGGCACCTTGGTAGCAGCAGAGGCTACTTTGCATAATTCGGGTCGGGATGTCGTGAACCATGAGAAGCAAAGCTCCAGTTCCGACTGAAGGTGGGAGAGAAGCACCACGGGGCAGGAGGGAAGGTGGTCGGGAAGCTCGATCTTCAGACTCTTCAGCTTCGTGGTCGGCTTGAGTTCCATCCCAGGAGGAGGGGGTAGTCGCAAAGCCAGCGTCAAATGTTCGAGCTGCGGGAGCCACTTTGTGACGAGCTCCCAATGGTCACTATGGCGAACAGTTATACCAACACATCTTTCCACAAGTGTTGGTATATGCATTATTTGCTCTATTGGGGCGTCACTCGGGAGCTCGAGATGAATGGGGACTGGATCTGAGCGTTGGCATCGCCTCCGGAGAAACGCGAGAGCCAAGCTGGGTTTTATCGAGAGACATATGGGCCGAAGGTTGGACCACAGAGTGGGAAAATGAAGTGAGACGTCGCGCCAATAACGGCAAACGAGGAGCAAGTTTTCGGGAAGATCCCTGTCATCTGATATGTAAACCTCAAAGATCTTGAATAGTATTTCCGGAGGAAGCGCCCCGATCGGGCATAGCGAGGAATATGCAGACTGAACCGAGAACTGCGTCGATTTGCCGTCAATTCTCGTTCGTTTCTAACCAGACTCATTTAGATGCACGCTTACTGTGGTTGAGCGAAATCTTTTGAGAAAGGAGGGTATTGGCATCCCACGTGGTGGAGTTCAAGTTGCAACGCGCCCAGATCATTGCAACATTGTCGAGTGTAATGTGTAATGTGGACAACTGTACATGAGAGAGAAAAGATCCCCTATTCCTTTCAGACTCTAGATACTACCGCGTGAATGCGCAATAAACTGCCTACATGGTGGTTTCTTCCATATATTTTCCATCAAACTCCCATCTAACCCTTCTATTTCATCCTTGCACACTTTTGGTCAATGAAATGACATAAAGGAAGTCTCTGGTTCCACGAGTCGCATCTTTGAGGAGGCTGCATGTCTCCAAGCGATCAGATCTCCGTTCCTTTCCAGGGTAAATTTGAAGGGTCTTCTGTGCAAGGAGGACAAATGTAATCCCTCCACAGAGGAGATGGATGAAGGAATTGCGATCCAAATTGGTTTATAGCTTGATTATTACCTACACAGGTACTGTAAGCTCAAACTTTTTGAGGATCCGGATTTCCAGTACGAGCTCTGCGCGCTTGCTCAGTCCTGTGTGATGCTGTGGCATCACATGGAAGCCCACAGATATAGGTCGGGGTGCTTCACGCCTGAATTGGACCCACTGGTGGACTGTTCGGCATCATATTGAAGAGCAAGGTGTGATGCTCGATCATTGGTGTGGTAGAAGTCGCTTATGGGATCACCGCCGTGGGGTTTATTGCTGGGGACGAACCATGCAGTGTGAAACCTTTGTCGGGTCAAAGATATAAGAAGACGTAGGACCCGTGAATTGCCGACAGGAAGAACCTTTTTGTTCTGTACCTATTAGATGAGTAGAATAAATAAGCCACACGCAGCCCTACAAGCCTTGAAAGAAGTGGTACTGGCCATTGACTCGCGGAGCTGCGCCCGTGGTGTCCATGTATAGTGACTGCCAAACTCACAGAAAGGGGATGAATCGGTGCGGATACTCCAAGTGCTCCAAGTGCGCGAGTCGACTTTCAACAAGGTCCCACTGTTGTTCAAAGTGAACGGACGCTGGTACATCGCCCAACAGAATTGGTTGTGTTTACTAGGCACTTTGGAAGGCAGATTTCCAGGAAAGGCGAAGTAGGTGCGAGCGAAGACGTTGCATCTGAAATGAAAAGGTCCACTTGGGAGAATTCAAAGTGATTTG
>Ga0307513_10012820_pt1 | contig 10323 bp, 13 predicted proteins | sample 15_EM_MG_FD_202174 | JGI IMG/M metagenome (GOLD analysis project Ga0307513, IMG submission 202174) | Populus trichocarpa ectomycorrhiza microbial communities from riparian zone in the Pacific Northwest, United States - 15_EM | ecosystem: Host-associated > Plants > Roots > Unclassified | place...
GTACACGCCGGTCCGACACAAGCCCACGAAATCTTCGCACTTCTCTATTACACTCTCACTTTTGTCACCCTTGGCTTGTTATCTTCTGCATCAAAGATACCCCTCGACGTCTGTTGGGTGCCCCCATGCCAACCAACGAATGGCGCATCACGGTATGCCTTTGCGACAATGTGCTGTATTATCGTGAGGTAACCCTTATGGTGGTTTGTAGTAAAGTTGGCGTGCAAACCGCAATAAAACCTGACCACACCCTGCGCGACACCCGGTGAGATACCACCCGACAAAATCTACCGAATCTGTCTCCACATCTTTTGTACCTTTGTGTGGGTTACTCGTTTAAGATTCTCTTACGACCGATACCTCCGCACCGTTCCTCGTGACGTCGTGCCAGGGTTTCCCGCGAGGGATCTCCTATATGAAGTAAAATTTTTCTTTGTTACTGGTGCTAGCGATCGTACACATGGTGAAAATAGACCCGTCCCTCTCTGCCCATTACGCTTCCCTGATCTCTTCAAGCTGCTCCAAACAGTGCTATATAAACCCAGATCGTCCGTTGAAATGGCAGTTGAAGACCGGTACCGAAACAGTACGGGGGTCGGAATCCAAGGTCGACGAAGGCGTCCTCCGAGTGCACCCGTCTTAGGCTCTGCCACTAGCGGACCTTGGACCATTTTGTGGCCTTCATTGATCACCCGGCGTGTCAGAGTCCATAACCTCGAACGCGCAACAAAATGTATCCCTGCCCAATAAAGCCATACCCTTGCCATCTGGAGACCAACGCATTACCCTGCATTCAAATTGTACTGTCATCGAGGATTAGTGAACCATCTCCAAACCATTGCTGGGGACGGTTGAGACCCACTGGCTGGAATTCCAACACATTCAGCCATTTCTTCTTCGCCGTCTTCCCCGATCCATTCATCACTCCATGTGTAGAGGCTGGAGCTGCCAGTACAAATCGAAAGAACCCCTTTTCGTACAGGGTTCCAGGAAGCCTGGACTACCGGCTGTTGCTGGATCAATAAGCTTCGCAACCGGGGGACATCCGTCAGGTTCAGGTTTATCTCTTTTGATAACGTGTAAGGGAACTCGTATATGTGGATGACTGTTGGCGCATTCTCTATGGGTTTTACGGTGAGAACGTTCCGTACAAACGGGCGGGACCCACTGACCATATCTGGCAAGGAGCAAAGACCCTGTTTTATTCCATTCCAATTGGACGGTGCCGATCTTTGGCTTCGGTTTGGTCAGGTCTGGTTTCTTCGTAGGGAGCCATATCACTTTTGGACGTTCATCTGGCAGTCGATTAGGTAAGTGATGGGAGTCACGAACCGACACGTACAGGAAAGGAATCCTCGACCGTGAGTTGCTTCCAACCAACCAGTAGGTTCTCTCCACACATTCTGCGGGTAAAGTCAAGGTTGGAGCAAGTTCCGTCTGCGGGTTCACTCACGACGTTGGGCGGAACTCGAGCCTGAAACTCGAATACTGTAACGGGTTTCCAAGTAAGGTTGTCCAGGATATAGATCTGACCACGTCCTCGTCAAGTAACCCCCTACCACGCGGATCCTCACCCACCTTGTCATCCCACCCGCCTACAGCTAGATAAGCACCAGTTGGGTGCCAAGCAACACAACGGATCCCGAATCCAGGGTCCTCCGTCGGGCTGAACGAACCTTGCAGCGTGCCTGCCAATGTGTAGATGAAGAGTTTGTACTGTTAGGGCGAGTTAGGACATGCGCCAGGATGGACAGATACATGACGTTCACCTCCAGTGAACCCTCCCAAACGGCGAGGTAGTTTCCGGTTGGAGCGAGTGATATCGATGCTAGACAAGACGTCGGTACGGGAAAGTGCTGTGGAGGTTTGTGCCGGTGCCACGCGGCAGAAGTAGCCTGGCACTCACCTTCACCACCCGATACGATCCTACTGTCTCATAAACGCCGATCGTGTCCTTGGATTTGTGGCGCTCGGCCAGGATGAAGTACCTCCCATCGGCACGATAACAATAGCCTTGTAACTTATCAAGCTAGTGAAACTTGGTAGGGGGGTTGGCTCACCCTTATCTGGGTGAATTGGAAACTGGATATAGGTTGCAGAACCGGTTGTCAACGACCATATTGTAACCCTAAGCTGTGAACTTTGAACATCGTACGGACGCGTAAGTAGGGTGCATTGACCTACGCCCCACTCAGAAAAACAAATGATAGATCGACCGTCTGGTGCCCATTCCACCCTTGCTAGTCCCTCCGCGCCGGCTACTATCCGTGCATCCCATGTTTCATCGGTAATCTTGAAAACGTTGACGACGCCCTGCTTCGAAGTTGCCCCAAACACGTATTCAGAGTCCCAAGACCATCCAATATGAGTGATCGGTGCGGAATCGACCACCCAAGTCCGTTCAATGAGGAAGGAGTCGGCGCGTCGGACGATGAGTCTGTCGTCCACTGCCGTCAAAATCCATTGAGCGCCCTTGCTGAACTCCACGAGGAAATTAGATTGTTTGTACGCTTGGGTGAAATCCATCGTCGATGCAGATGTGGCAGGTCAAAGAGCGTATGCGAAGGTCAATGAGACGCGCCAGTGGTGCGTGTGGTGACAGCTTCGGAACAAGCGTGAGCGAGTGATCGGTTTGCCACGGCAATCAAACCCGGTGGCCCAGGCCTGATGACCCCCGGCAAATCCGACGACCTCCAAGATGAAAAATTATGTCCACCATGAAAAGCATCGACTGGGAGAAGATCGTCCGGCCGTACACCCCTTTCCAGCAATATGCTAGTAGGAGGTCTGTGGTCTACGGCACGAAAGGTTAATCCAGATCGTCCGCGGCGGTACCTCACTCTTACCTCTCGCCCACACTAGGAATGGTTGCCTGTTCTCAACCATTAGCCGCTGAGGCGGGATTGGAGATTCTTCGCAAGGGAGGTAACGCAGGTAAGCCCTGATTGGGCCTGTATATCACAGACGAATTAATAAACTGTGACTTTACTTCACAAGCTGACGCTGCTGTTGCGGTCTCCGCCGCGTTGAACGTGACCGAGCCCAGTTCCTGTGGGCTTGGGGGGTAGGTCTTGTGTCATTTGTATGAGATCTACGAGGAAACATGAGATCTTACTTCCCATCGTCACCAGTGACGGATTCTGCCTGTTCTACGACGCGGCGAAAAAACAAGTGAAGGCATTAAACGGTTCCGGCCGTTCGCCTGAGAAGCTTAGCATCGATTACGTTCGGCAGCGGGGCGTTACAGGTCCTCGCATCCCCTCTCACGATTTGAATTCGGTTACGGTGCCAGGTATGTTCACATCCGGGGTGGGTAAGGAAATGCCGACCATCGACATCAGGATGTGCCGCCTTGTGGGTGGATACTGTTGAGGCTTTTGGAATCCTCAAAATTGCGGATGTTTTGGGACCTGCGATTGAATTGGCAGAGGGAGGGTTCGCTGTTCGCTCTCCATACCCCCACTACAACCTCACTTTAAATTGTTTCCAGGGTCCCGGTCTCGGAGATACATAGTAGTACGGTAAGTGCATGTGATGGTGCCACAATTAGCGGTTTGACACGAGGGCACTAGTGGCAGCGTTCAGAAAAAGCCATCAAGGAGGCATCACCGGATGGAAACGAAATGCTTCTCAATGGACGCGCTCCACTCCCTGGAGAGCTCATGACGTTCCCCACACTTGCACAATCCTTCCGTGAAATAGTCACACATGGAAAGGACGGATTCTACAAGGGGCGGATCGCCGAGGAGATTGTCAAGCTCGTGAAGAGCAAGGGTGGTGTTATGGAACTTGAAGACCTGGCTAAGCACAAAACGGATTTCGTGGAGCCAATCAAGTATACGTATAAGAATGAAATGACCGTGCATGAGGTGAGTGGTATCATTCTCTAAGACACGTTAGCCGACTGAGTAGACCAGTGTCCTCCAAACGGGCAAGGTACATTCCTTCAGACATCCACAATCCAAAACATGGTATACATTCGTTATGCGATTTCTAGGAATTACCGCTCTGATAGCGTTGGGTATCCTTGAACAACTCGAAGCCCAAGGGTTGGTGAGACCATTGCATGCGATGGCTCACAATTCTGCAGAATACCTCCACACCCTAATCGAAGTCTTGCGGTTCGTGGCCACGTTTTGCTTTTTTTCTGTCTCCCGTTCTGACTAAATTGGGCATTATCGCAGCCTCGCATTCGCAGGTGCAGTCTGACCGTTTGAACAGTTATTCACTTCTAACATGGAGTAGATTCTTTGTGGTATGTTTCGGACCCGGATAAGGAGAAACTACCCGTTAAGGAACTCCTTGGAAAGGTGCGAGCTCTTTCAAGGCCTGCCCCCCAGCTTCTCCGACAGCAATCATTAGGAGTATCTCGCACAACGCGCGAGGCTTTTCGACCCATCGAAGGCCACTCGGTTTGACCATGTATGAAACACCCGCAATCCAACCCTCTGCGAATGCTGATACACAGCTTTCTAGGGCAACCCTGTGACATCCTCGGATACAGTCTACTTCACGGGTGAGATTCCTCTCCGCAGATGGGTTGCCAAATACGTTGACATGGCTACAAAGTTACCGACAAGTGGGGTAACGCTTGTAGCTTTATCCAAAGCAACTATTCTGGTTCGTATAAAAATTAGCCGGATTTGAATTCATCACTCACTAGTTCTGACGATTCATGCAGGTTTTGGCACAGGAGGTACGTGTATTTTTACTTAATTAAGGATGACCGGCTCGAAGCGAATTCATGCAGCCGTTGCTCATGGGTGTGGATTTACCCTTCAAAACCGTGGTTCCTGCTTCGTGTTGGAGGAGGGACACCCGAATGCCCTCGAGGTACCTTCGTCTCCTAACTTATAGAGTTGAACCTGACAGGTCATAAGGGTGGGAAACGGCCGTACCATACAATTATCCCCGCATTAGTCACACGCCATGACGAGCTCTTCATGACTTATGGTGTAATGGGGGGCTACGTGCAACCGCAGGGACATGTTCAAGTCTTATTGAACATCTTGCGCGGTTTCAACGTGCAGGCTGCGTTGGATGCCCCTAGGTTTTGTATTGACGCAGAGAAAATTGGTTACGAAGGTTCTGTAACCAAAGTGTTCATTGAAGAGGGAATTCCTCCGGACGTAGTTGACGAATTGAGGAGTGAGTCACCTTGATATACGGTTAATCCGTAAGCGGTCATTAACTTCGACAGGACTCGGACACCACATCGAATATTTGACAGGAAGTTCAAGGGGACAGTTCGGTCGTGGACAAATCATCCAGAAGAGACCTGACCCCAACGGACGCCTAATTTGGGCTGCTGGATCTGACCCTCGCGGGGATGGCCACGCAGTACCCCAGATCTAACGTCGCGTCATAGAAGTATATGGAGAATCTAGTTTAGGATCTACTTACAAAAGCAGTGGGAAACAGTTCGAAGTGAAGAGGTACAAGTTAGAGAGCACACAGGAAACAGGATAAAAACTAAAAACAACATGGTGCACAATATAAGCGGTGATGGAGGGGTGGGATTGTGTACGAGGGAATAAATTCAGGCCGTCTTCGATACTCGTACCCTAGTGGTTCTGGAACTGCCGCGGGCGGGTACACCAGTCTTCCGGGCATATTGGCCTGTGGAAAACGGCCTGCTGGGAACAGAAGTCGGTGAATCCGCCACGGAGTGTGCTTGCAGCTGATCCTGATCCTGTTGTTGTGGTTGTTCTGCTGGTTCCTTTGGCTTTGGATGTAGCTTCGCCATCTTCTTAGCAAATGCTTCGTAGCCGATTGACTTTTCCAAGGGCCACTTGGTTGAGGGGATGCGGCCATGGGGATCGAAAGGCATAGAGAGAAATTCAGCCTCTGTGACGGTCAACTTCTTTTGGAACTCGATATGACAATCTTCTATACCGAGCGTAAGTTGTAACATCTCTTCATCTGCTTCGGATTCGGAGGTCTCGTCTTCTTCGGGTAGCTGAATGTGCTGTTTATGAGGATGAAGGGGTAAAGCGCGGGTGGCAAAAACTGGTATGGATTCGGAGGACAACGGGGCTAGAGGGGTGACTTCCGGTTTGTAGGGGTGAATCGAATGGAGTTCGCCCTGGAGTTGCGAGAAGGGTTGATCTAGGAAATCGCCATGTTCAGACCTAAAATGATGTCCAAGTCGAGTTTCTCGGAGGACATCGGTGCAACCTCAAATTGAAAACAGTGAGTTAGAAGGATGTGGGTGGAAGTAATGATCAGCACCTTTAATCGGACACGGCAGTTTGAGGTTATTCAAGTGGCCAGTGAGAATATGTTCGCGAAGTTCGGCCGTATCTTGCGTGATCTTATTAAGTAGATTACATCCGGATAATTTGCATTCCTGGACTGAAGTCGGGGGGCCGAAGATAAGGTTGAGAGGCTGAGACTCACAGTTTCGTCCCAGCGACAATGAGCCGTCAACATATGCTGCATATCGTACAACACCACGTCTTAGTTGAAACAGAGCGGCTCCTGGGACACGTGGATACGAGCCACTGACCTGTCGTAGGCTGTGCCAGCTGTTGAGAGTAATTTTACAGGGACCGCCAGGAGTTCGACCAGATCGTTTGAGCGTCCAGCCGCATTGGAATGCCCACAGCCTTTCCTTTGCTAGTCGGATTACGAGAGGAAGCGTGACCGGTGCTTCATTATCCACGTCCATCTTGGTTCATGCAGAGGTTGTTGGAAGAAAGCCGCGACGAGCCACTTGTGTGTCCTGGGCGACTTGCGCCGGTAAGGCGATCAGAGCCAACCAGAATTCATCCGTTCGCGACATCACACATCCACGTGGTCCAGCCTTTGTTCCGTCTCCGAGCTTTCCCACGTTCCCACCTTCTCCGAACGCAAACGTCATGGCAAACCCGTGGTCCACGCTAGCCGACGAAAACCTCACCCCGGAATCCGTCCACGCCCACCTGGACTCTGTCACCAATGACCACTGGGTCGCCGCTGCTTGTTTTGACCGACTCGTGTCCGACATTGCCACACAACGCACGCTCATCGACATCGGACTACAACGGACTGCGTTCGCACTGACACAGGCCTACAACATCTATTCCAATACCGCATCGACCTCTCAGTCGCAGGGGGCTACGAGCTTCCTGTTCGATCACTTTCAGAGGGAGCCACTTGACGCCCAAGTGTGCCACATCAGAGCCTGCCTGCGGGAGCGGCTGGATAGGCTGAACACCTATGTCGAGTTGCAAAAGGAGTTAGTGGTGAGGGGCTCCGAAGACGAGGTTGATGATGAGTGGGAGGATGACCCGTGGATAGACGAGGAGGACTTGCAACAACAGAAGGGGAGCCCGGAGGATAAATCGGCTATTCTCCCTCTCCCGCAATTCTTGACGGATGATCTGCTCGCCACCGCGTTATCCCTCGCCGCACAAGAACAGTTCCCTGCTCTTGGCCTCCTGGTAGGGCGTTATGGCGCCGTCTTATTTCCCCACCGGTTCACCATTCTTGAATCCATTCCCGAACACACATCCCCTTCCGATTACCGTCAACTCCTACCGACATACGACCTTTCCAAAGACTCCGAACAACAATGGACATCCGATCTGTCCCAGCCGGACACATATTGGACAGACAACCCTGATGTACGGTCAGCTCTGGAGCAAGCCGGAGTCAGACCCCCCCCTTCTCAGGAGCATATCCCAGGCGCAGTCGAGGCACCACTCTCTTCCTCTACCCTCCTTCAATGGTACCATAACCAGATCGACAGAATAATCTCGCAAACTGGAATAATCGACACCGCACTTGTGCTCACGCAGCATGGTGCTTCTTCCGGCCTCTCTGGGCTTGACGAAATCGGGGAGGATCTCAGTCTGTTGTCCCGTTTGGTCTATGATGCCCCTCGGCCCCCAACAGTAGATGATGATCACACATTGAGCGGCTGGTCCAAGATGAACCCTTCGGAAGTTATTCGATCGTACCTCTCCCACTCCACCCCCGCGACTATCGTAAAAAATATCCAACGGCTAATCATCCCTTACCTCTTCGTCCTTGAATCCCGTGCGGAACGTTCTGGCGACCCGGATCCTTCCTTGCGAAACAGGCTTCTCTGCGAGTACATCGTAAATGCTCCGCTCGATATTGCTGCTCCTATCTTCGAAGCATCAAAACCAATCCTCCCTGTGGTAGAACGCCTCATCAAAGACGACGAAGATCTCGCCCGGGTAGCCCTTGCGCTCTTGTATGGAAGTAGCAGCCTAGACGAATGGGCCACTATGAGCCGCATCTTCGAGTGCATGCCTGCGTGGGACCCTGGTTATGTAGCTGACGCAGGTGAAGAGGACGAGGCAGATACAACAATCGCGTCCCTCGGCGCTTTCGTTACACCCTCAACCACGCAACCCCATGTCACAGCTTCCGACCTCCTGCTGTTCTTCCAGCCCCTTCACGCCTCGTCTCTCTCACGTACCCTCGACCTTCTCGATGTGCATCTTGAGTCGGGAGAGATCCTTTCGAGGTGGGGCGTTCCGGCAAGGTTATGGTGGTTCCTGCAGAGCGCTAATGACGGAGGCGAACAACGGTCATGGGCGAGAAGGATGGCTCGTCGCGCTGGAGGATCTTCGGACGAACCTGATTCTCCAGAAGAATACGAGTGGTTGTTGGAGGATATGATCAAACTCTCGAATACGGGTGAAAGCGGATTGCGGAGTGCCTTTGGTCTCGTACCTAAGGATGAAGTTATCTCCATTTTCCTCAGCGGATTGCTGAATTCTGGAAGTAAGTGCTCTCATTCCGGTAACAATTACATAGAGCTTAGCCCCGGCTACCCCCTACAGAGTTCCAAATTGCTAAAACGCTTCTTCATACACCGCACAGTAAAGTTACACTGAGCCCAACCGCCATCGAGGACATATGTCTGTCGTGTTCCCGTGAGTTCTACGACAACGCCGCAGACGGCAACTACAAAGTTGGCGACATGAGTCTCGCATATAACTGGTAGGTGCCGTATCGTGTCGCACCAAACCCGAGCATGCATACCGATTATGTCATCACAGTTTGACCGTGCCCAAACCTTCGGATCGAATTGTCAAAGAACAGGAGTTTATCGAAGCCACTTCTCGCATCTGTTCATTCAACGTCGCGTCACGGCCAGGAATCCCCATCTCCCCCATCGAGATCCGCCTAACAAAGGACCGCCTCTCCCTGGTCTCGCGAGTTCTTTCAAGTAACAGCGAAGCCTACAAACACACCGAAGTCATTCTCGATCTCGTCCGCAAACTCGGCTTCAAAGGCGACTCGACGGCAGAGGTCAAGACACTTGGGATGATTTCCGACGTTGCTCTGCAAAATGAGGATTTTGACAGGGCCTACAAGATCGACAAGCAGATCATTGATTTTATCACTGGTTTAAGGGACGGCGGTCAGGATGTGGGCATGGAGGTGAAGGAGGTTTGTTGGGTGGCGTGTTACCAACTCGGAAGGCAACCCGAGTTTGAAGACGTGTCGAAGAAGTTGTATCTCCTCGGACACGCACTTGAGCTTTGCCCTCCAGAACGGATCGTCGATATCCTCGCAGCGTGGCGCCGGGTTGACCAAGAAGATCTCGAGGTTCGCACCGAGGAGTTGAGCAGCAACAAACCCTTCCCTTCAAGGACAAACGGGCGTAGCCAAACGAGACGGATCGAGCCGGGGATCGCACTCAGGTCGATCGCGGATCGCCTACAAAAGCACATCCCACCTTCACCTCTGGTTCACACCCCTGACGCGGCGCTATTGGCGAGCAAAACCTTCAGTCACATCACAGCCAGCTTTCCGTTTGCAGTTCGGAGTAGCAGTCGGGCGAGTCAACGATCTGCCAGTCCCGCCAGTCCAATGCCCAATCGAGTGAGTTTGGACCAGGACGATGACAGACCGTCGACTCAGGCGAGCAGGGTATTCCAGAAAGGTATCGGATGGCTCATTGGGGCGGATGGAGAGTAGATTCGGACTTTCGTCATGTTCTGTTTTAACTAATATATATTATATCCTCGTTCTTTCTGAACGGGGCTCGGGATCATTCCGTTTTCCACCATACTAGAGTGATCTCGCCGTGTCTTACCTTTTCGTTGTGCAACCTTGTTGCCTGCTGTTAATTAATAATTAGTCAATAGTCATGGGTACTCCTGTCTATCCAGGATACTGCTTAGCACGCAGGATGCCAAACCCCGACATGGGGCCCGATTGTTGACGTTCTCCGACTACCTTCAAAAAGACCGGCAACGCCAAGTTGTCGTGTACACTCCTCTGTTCTCTCTTGTTCCGTGCAAACCTCGAACCCTCCATTGTGCCGGTGTTATCGATTGCGTGTAGGGGACGGCCTGG
>Ga0307513_10012821_pt1 | contig 10323 bp, 14 predicted proteins | sample 15_EM_MG_FD_202174 | JGI IMG/M metagenome (GOLD analysis project Ga0307513, IMG submission 202174) | Populus trichocarpa ectomycorrhiza microbial communities from riparian zone in the Pacific Northwest, United States - 15_EM | ecosystem: Host-associated > Plants > Roots > Unclassified | place...
GATCACGCCGTCGCGGATGACCACCTCGCCGCGGATCTGCCCGGCGGGCGTGACGACGGCGTCGCAGAAGATGCGGGTCTCGCGAGAGGTCATGGTCATGCCGCCGCCTTGTAGTCGGACACCGGAAACAGGCGGGTGGCCACCGCGTCGCGGACGTCCTGGTCGTGGAAGATGCCGATCATGGCGGCGCCGGCCTGGAGCGCCTGGCCGATGAGCTGGACCACGATGGCGCGGTTCTCGGCGTCCAGCGACGCCGTGGGCTCGTCGAGCAGCAGGATGGGATAGTCGCGGATGAAGCTGCGGGCGATATTGACCCTCTGCTGTTCGCCGCCGGAGAAGGTGGCGGGCGGAAGGTCCCAGTGGGCTTGCGGCAGGCAAAGGGCCGACAGCAGGGCCTCGGCGCGCGCACGCGCCTCGTCCTCCGTCGCGCCGTTCTCGAGCAAGGGCTCCATCACCAGGCGCAGGGTGGAGATCCGGGGAATGACCCGCAGGAACTGGCTGACATAGCCCAGGGTCCGGCGGCGGATGTCCAGCACCAGGTGCGGGCTGGCCTGGGTGATGTCCACATAGGCGCCGTCGTGGAGCACGCGCACCGCGCCCCGGGTCGGCAGGTAGTTGCCGTAGATGGAGCGCATCAGGGTCGACTTCCCGATGCCGGAGGCGCCCGAGAGCACGAGGCATTCCCCCGGCCGCGCCTCCATGCGCAGGCGCTCGAACACCGGGATGGCGGCGGCGCCGGCGTTGTGCAGCACGAAGGTCTTGGCGAGGTCCTCGACCACGATCACGGGCTTTGAAGTGTCGGTCATGGCGGCCCCTAGATCTGCAGGACGGAGGAGACGAGGAGTTGGGTGTAGGGGTGCTGGGGATCGTCCAGCACCTGGTCGGTCAGGCCGGTCTCGACCACCTCGCCACGCCGCATCACCAGCAGGCGGTCGGCCATCAGCCGGGCCACCGCCATGTCGTGGGTGACGATGATCACGGCCAGGTCCAGGTCGCGGACCAGTTCGCGCAGCAGGTCCAGGAGCCGGGCCTGCACCGAAACGTCCAGGCCGCCGGTGGGCTCGTCCATGAAGACCAGCTTGGGCCCATGGATCAGGTTGCGGGCCACCTGGATCCGCTGCTGCATGCCGCCCGAGAAGTGCCGCGGCTTGTCGTCGATCCGGCGGGTGTCGAGTTCGACCCGGTCGAGCCATTCGATGGTGGCCCGGCGCATCTTGCCATAGTGGCGCTGGCCCAGGTTCATCAGCGGCTCGGCGACGTTGGCGCCGCCCGAAGCCCGCATCCGCAGGCCGTCGCGGGGGTTCTGGTGGACGAAGCCCCAGTCTTCCCGCTGCATCCGCCGCCGGTCGGGTTCCGACAGGGCGTAGATGTCGGTCAGGCCGAAGCGGCGCGTGTCGAACTGGATGGCGCCCGACGAGGGCTCGAGCTTGCCCGACAGGCAGTTCAGCAGAGTGGTCTTGCCCGAGCCGCTCTCGCCGACGATGCCCAGGACTTCCCCGGAGCGCATCTTGAACGACACGTCCCGACAGCCCACGATGTGGCCGTACCACTTGGTCATGCCCTCGACCTTGAGCAGCGGGGCGGCCTGGATCTCGCTGTGCGCGTTCATTGGGCCGGCTCCGTTTCGGGGCGGGCGAGCTGGTGGCCGGCCATGGGGCCGACATGGCCAGCCGCCCGTCGCTCGGCGCAGTGGTGGCTGTCGGAGCAGACGAACATCTTGGCGCCGGCGTCATCCAGGATGACCTCGTCGAGATAGGCGTCGTCGGCCGCGCAGAGGGCGCAGCTCTCCTCCCAGGTCTGGACCTCGAAGGGGAAGTCCTCGAAGTCGAGGCTGCGGACGCGGGTGTGGGGCGGCAGGGCGTAGATGCGCTTCTCGCGTCCGGCGCCGAACAGCAGGATCGCCTCGTTCGCGTCCATCTTCGGATTGTCGAACTTGGGGATCGGGGAGGGCGACATCAGGTAGCGCTCCTCCGCCATCACCGGATAGCCGGCGGTCGCGGCGATCCGCCCGTAGGTGGAGACGTTCTCATAGAGGGAGACGTACTGGAGGCCGTACTCCTCGTAGGCGTGCATGGCCCGGGTTTCGGTTTCCCGCGCCTCCAGCCCCCGCAGCGGCTCGGGTTGGGGCACCTGGAAGACCAGCACCTGGCCCGCCTTCAGAGGCTGTTCGGGGATGCGGTGCCGCGTCTGGATGATGGTGGCCTCGCCGGTGTCCTCGGTGGTGGCCACGTCGGCGACCTTGGCGAAGAACTGGCGGATGGAGACGGCGTTGGTGGTGTCGTCGGCGCCCTGGTCGATGCACTTGTAGACGTCGTCGGGGCCGATGATGGCCGCGGTCAGCTGGATGCCGCCGGTGCCCCAGCCATAGGGCACCGGCATCTCCCGGGACCCGAACGGCGCCTGGTAGCCCGGGATCGCCAGGGCCTTCAGGATCGCGCGGCGGATCATCCGCTTCGTCTGTTCATCCAGATAGGCGTAGTTGTAGTAGCGCTCGGCCGTATTGGGCCGGCTTGTGGAAAGCGTGGTCATTCCGCGGCTTCCTTCAGGGTGTCACAGCGTTCGAAATGCTCGCGGCGCAGACGGCGGATCAGCTGCAGGTCCGCCTGGAAATCGACATAGTGGGGAAGCTTCAGGTGCTGGACGAAGCCTGACGCCTCGACATTGTCGGAGTGGTAGAGGACGAACTCCTCGTCCTGCACCGGGGCGTCGGCCTGCTCGCCCACCTCCCGGTGACGCAGGGCGCGATCGACGATCGCCATGCTCATCGCCTTGCGTTCGCAGTGGCCGAAGGTCAGCCCGTAGCCGCGGGTATATTGCGGCGCCCGGTCCGCCGAGCCCGAGAACCCCGAAAGCATCTGGCATTCGGTCAGGGTGAGCTCGCCGATCTCGATCGGGAACCCCAGCTCCTCGGGGATGAACGCCACGCTCACCTCGCCCATGCGGATCTCGCCGCAGAGGGGATGGGTGGACCCCCACCCGCGCTGGGACGAATAGGCCAGGCTCAGCAGGAAGCCCTCGTCGCCGCGCGCGAGCGCCTGCAGGCGCTGGTCCCGCCCGGCGGGGAAGCTCATCGGCTCCCGCGTCAGGTCGAAGGGTTCCTCGGGCTCGGCCGGGCGCTCGTCGGTCTCCAGCAGGCCTTCGTGCGCGAAGACCGAGCCGATCGTGGGCATGGGATAGGCCTGGGGCTCATCGGCCAGGGGTGCGGGCGGCGGGGGCTGGCCGTCCGCGACCAGGGCGAAGTCGAGCAGGCGGTGGGTGTAGTCGAAGGTGGGGCCAAGCACCTGGCCGCCGGGGATGTCCTTGAACGCCGCCGAGATGCGGCGCCGGACCGACATCTGTTCGGCCTCCACCGGCTCGGACGCGCCAAAGCGGGGCAGGGTGGTGCGATAGGCGCGCACCAGGAAGATGGCTTCCGGCAGATCGCCCCGGGCCTGCTTGACGGCGAGGGCGGCCAGGTCGCGGTCGTAGCACGAGCCCTCGCTCATCACGCGGTCCACGGCGAGGGACATCTGCTCGCGGATCTGCGCGACCTCGACCTCGGACACCGCAGGATCGCCGCGCCGGTCTTCCGCCAGCCATTGGTGGGCGTTGGTGATCGCTTTTTCACCGCCCTTTACCGACACATAGGCCATGGATCAGGCTCCTTCGAATTGGATGCGCGAGGACCGGGGAAGGGCCATCAGGGCGCCGTCGGCGACCAGCAGGACATCGATCCCGAACTGGAACCTGGCGTTGTTGGCGATCAGCTGGCTCCAGAACCCGGAGGGCAGGCCCCGGGGCGTGACGACGGCCTCGCCCTTGACGCCGGGCCCGCTGAGCACCGCCGGCGGCCCGCCGGTCAGGGCGGCGACCTGCAGCACGACGGTGGTCGACCGGTCCGGATACTTGGCGTCGCCGGCGTTGAAGGCCGAGAGCGGCGGCGAATTGGCGACGTCGCTCACCACGGCGAACGCCGCCGACTGGGTCGCTTGCGTCAGGGGGCAGCCGCAATGGAAGCGCAGCCAGGCCTCGGCGTCCCCGGCGCGCAGGGCCGGATCGAGCCAGACCGGGGTCTCGAAGTCGAACAGGGTCAGGGCCACGGCGCCCGCGGCCCGGTGCAGGCCGTCGGGGGCGTCGGGGGCGAACGACAGGTCGACGATGTCGCCAGGCCGCGCCACGGCGTCCATCACCTGTCGGAAGACGATCTGAGAGTCGCGGGTCGGCTCGGCGAAGGCCGGGCGCACCTGGGTCAGGTCGAGGGCGGCGGCCATCAGGCGGGTCCCCGGTCGCGAACCATGGTGAAGAAGTCGACCCGGGTGGCCGCGGCCTTGCGCGCCGCCACGGTCCTGCGGGCCTCCTGGGTCATTCGCAGGCGCCGCACGACGTCGCCCTCGACGGCGGGCCGCAGCCGGGGCGACTGCATCATGGCGTCCACCGCCGCGGCGATTTCCGCATGTCGCCGGTCGCGTCCGGCGACATAGGCCACGCCCGTCTCACCGGTCTCCAGGCGAACCGCCGCGCGGGTGACGGACATCTCGCCGAGATTGAAGGCGCCGCCGGCGCCGCCCATGCGGCCGCGGACCAGCACGAGGCCGAACTCCGGCGCCCGCAGCGCGGTGTAGACCGGACGCGCGTCAAGGCTTTCCCAGGCGGCGATGACCTCCCCGGGCGGCGCCTTGGCGAGGACCGACATCCAGGCCTGGCGATCCCGGGGGACCTCTGTGGTGGATGGGGCTTCCAAGATAACTCCTCCGACAACTCAGCAAGATGTTGTGCTCATCCATGTATATTGGTAGTGTGCGTGCGCATTCTGGGCAACATATCAAGTATGAAGCTTATTTGACGACAGAATAACTTGTCTAGACGACCGCTTTTTCGCTTGGAAGAGGTAAGTAATGGCGACACCTTCAACGCTGTGGCGGGAGATATCGAGGTCTCTCGAGCGCCGCATAGAGGAAAAGGAACTCTGCCCGGGAGATAAGTTGCCCACGGAGCACGAGCTTTCCCGACAGTTCATGGTCAATCGACACACGGTGCGGCGGGCGCTGTCCTACCTGCAGGACAAGGGGATCGTTGAATCGACCCAGGGGCGCGGCACCTTTGTTCGGCGCCCCCTGCGGCCGGCCACCCTGATCCGACGGCCGCGCTTCACCGAGGCGGTGATCCGGCAGGGACGGTCGCCCAGCACGCGTATCCTGAGCCTCGATGTGCGGCCCGCCGACGCCGCCGTGGCGGTTGCGCTCGGCCTGGCGGTGGGACGCCCCGTCGTCTGTCTGGAGCGGCTGCGGTTCATCGACGGGGAGCCGACGGCTCTGGGGCGCCACCACTTCAGCGCCGAGCGCTTTCCGACCTTCGCCGAGATGTACCGCGCGCGCGGCACCATTACCCAGACACTGATCGACAGCGGCGTTCCCGACTATACGCGCCGGCGGACCGCGATCTCGGCCCGCCTGCCGACCCCCCACGAGGCCGAGCTCCTGCATCTGCCGCGGCACGTCTCCCTGCTGGTCCAGCGCTACCTGAACGTCGACGGGCTGGGGCGGCCGCTGGAGTACGGGGAATCCCGCGGCGCCGGCGAGGTCATGGTCGAGTTCGCCGACCCCAACATCGATTAATCAGGAGAATCTCGTGGAGTTGGCGTTCAGGAACGCGCGGATCGTGACGCGCGACGAGGATTTTATCGGTTCCATCCTGCTGCGCGGCGGGAAGATCGCCGCCATCGACCGGGGGGCGGGCGGGGTCGGCGAGGACCTGGACGGCGACGTCCTGATGCCCGGGATCGTCGACATCCACACCGACAACCTGGAGAAGCACTTCTACCCGCGGCCGAACATCGACTGGGATCCGATCTCGGCGGCCGTGGTGCATGACGGGGGCTGCCTCTCGGTCGGCGTCACCACGGTCTACGACTCGCTCAGTGTCGGTTCGTTCAACGGCACGGCGGCCCGCGGGCACGAGAACCTGCTCCGCCTCGCCGGCGGCCTGACCACGGCGCACGCGGCCGGCATGCTGAAGGCCGATCATCGGATCCACTGGCGGTGCGAGACCACGTCCGACGTCATGGGCGCCTGGCTTTCGGACCTGGCCGACCACCCGCTGGCGACGATGTTCTCCCTGATGGACCACACGCCCGGGCAGCGGCAGTACCGCAATCTGGAGACCTATCTTCGGGCCTGGCGCGCCAACGGCATGACCGAAGGCGAGGTCGAGTCGCGGCTGAGCGAGTGCCTGGACCGGCAGAACCGCAACACCCAGGCCAACGGCAAGCTGGTCGCCGAGGTCGCCAAGGCGCGCGGCGCGGCCTTGATCAGCCATGACGACGAGACCGCCGCCCACATCGACGAAGCGGCCGACCTGGGCGCGACCGTCGCCGAGTTTCCCGTGACGCCCGAGGCGGCGGCCCGAGCCCGGGCGCGGGGCTTGATCATCGTCATGGGCGGGCCGAACCTGATCCGCGGCGGCTCCTATTCGGGCAACGTGCCGGCCGCCGATCTTGCGGGGATGGATCTGCTGGACGCCTTCGCCTCGGACTATGTGCCGCGGAGCCTGATCGAATGCGCCTTCCGCCTGGCCTCGCCGGCCTTCGGCTGGCCCCTCGGCCGGGCGCTGGCCACCGTCACCGCGACCGCGGCCCAGGCGGCGGGCCTGAACGACCGGGGGGCCGTGGCGGAAGGGCTGAGGGCCGACCTGCTGCGCGTTCGCCTGGTCGATCAGATGCCCATTCTGCGCGGGGTCTGGACCGAGGGGCGCCGCGTCGCCTGAGGGTCGCTCGGTCAGGCCTCGTCGCCGTCCTCCACGCCGATCGCCTCGGTGACCAGGCGCCGCCAGACCGGATCAGTGTCGTCCACCAGGTCGACGTCGTCCAGCAGGGCCACGACCCCGCCGCCGTCGGGCAGGATCAGGCCCAGCACCTCCATGGTCTCGCCCTCGTCGGTGTCGTGGGCCTCGGCCTGCACCGCCACGGCCGCCTGCTCGCCGTCGTCGCTCCACCAGATCACCGGCTGGGGCAGGTCCATGTCGATGACCCGTCCGTTGGTCGTGTCGCCCAGCGCGTAGATCGCCGCGCGGCGCTCGACGTCTTCGAACGTGGCCAGCGCGCCGGCGAAGGGCCGCAGGCGCGCCCAGTCGTCGACGTCGAAGCCGCCGCCCTCCAGACCAAGCTCCTGGCCGTCCTGGGTCATCGTCCCGCCCTCCATGCCGCGGCGTTGGGATGTTAGCTCGTTTACCGGGAACCCGCCGCCGCTATAGGTGTGGCCACACATCCGACGAGGGCAGGCGCGTGACAGTGACCATCTACGGCATCAAGGCGTGCGACACGATGAAGAAGGCGCGCGACTGGCTGGAGGGCCACGGCGTCGCCTACGTCTTCCACGACTACAAGACCCAGGGGATCGAGCACGGCCGGCTGGAGGTGTGGATGGAGGCCGTCGGATGGGAGCGGCTGCTCAACCGCGCCGGGACCACCTTCCGCAAGCTGCCCGACGCCGACAAGCAGGGGCTCGACCAGGCCCGGGCGCTGGCCCTGATGCTGGCCCAGCCGTCGATGATCAAGCGCCCTGTCCTGGACCTGAACGGCCGGCTGCTGGTGGGCTTCAAGCCCGAGGAATACGCCGCGGCCCTGGCCTGACGCGAGCGGCCGACCGCGCGCGCCGCGATCATGACGAAGATTTCATGGCCCGCCCCGCATCCGTAGGGGATGCTCGCAGCCTCTTTCTCATCAGAACGGGCCACCGAGGCCCGCACGGGAAACAGGAGAAAAGGCCATGGACGGCGGAATATTGGTTCCCATCAGCTTCTTCGCGATGATCGCGGCGATCGTGCTGGGGCCGCGCTATCTGAAAAGCGTCGAACGCCAGAAGCTGCTGGAGACGTTGAGGCTGGCGATCGAGAAGGGCCAGCCGGTGCCCGCCGAGGTGATCAGCGCGATCTCCGCCGAGGAGCGCAAGGCGCCGCCGTCGCCGGACCGCGACCTGCGCCGAGGCATCGTCTGGCTGGGCGTCGCCGTCGGCCTGGCGGCCTTCGGCTGGGTCGTGGGCTTCGAGGAGCCCGACGCCACCTTCCCGATCCTGGGGTTCGCCGCCTTCCCAGGCTTCATCGGCCTGGCCTTCATCGCCATCGCGCTTCTCGGCCGGGGTCGCAGGTAGGGCGCCGGGGCCGGGGGAGAGAAGCCCATGCCGGGCGCTCATCAACACAAGCTCGCCAGCCTGCACGATGTGGAGCTCGCCGCCCATGCCGCGACCGGCGAACGGCCGGCCTTCGGGGAGCTGGTGCGGCGGCACGGCTCGGCCGTGCGCGGCCTGCTGCGCCGGATGGGCGCGAGCGGCGCCGAGGCCGACGACGTGGCGCAGGACGCGTTCCTGGCCGCTTTCGAGCGGGTGTCGGAATTTCGCGGGGAGGGGACCTTCGCCGCCTGGGTCAAGCGGATCGCGGCGCGCCAGTACCTGCGCCGGTTGCAGCGCGAGCGGAAGCTCGCGGCCCTGGCCGCCGAGACCGAGGCCGAAGACGCCGTCGAGCCGGCGCCCGAGGGGGCAGCCGCCGGGCGCATCGACCTGGACGAGGCGCTCAAGGCCCTGGGGCCGGCCGAGCGGCTCTGCATCACCATGTGCTATGGCGCGGGCCTCTCTCACGCCGAGGCGGCCGAGGCCTTGAACCTGCCGCTTGGAACGGTCAAATCGCATGTCAAACGTGGTCTGGAAAAGCTCAGAACGCGACTGGCGCCGCCCGACGGCGCCACGGCGGAAGGGAGGCGGGGCAATGGCTGACGATTTCGAACGCCGGCTCGAACGCCTGTTCTCCGAGGCGCCCTATTTCTCCGACGCCGAGGTCTTCGCGACCCGCGTCGAACGCCGGCTGGACCGCGGCTGGACCGTGCGGCGCCTGCTGATCGGCTCGGCGGGCCTGGCCGGCGGATTGATCGGCGCGAGCCAGCTGATCATGTCCAACTTCCTGCACCGGGTTGGCGTCGCCTCCGAGGACGGCGTCCAGGTCGTCAGCGCCGGCTGGAAGCAGGTCGCGCCCGGCGCGAACCTGCTGGCCTCTCTGCCGTTGTCCGCCGAGGGTGTATGGGTGGCTGTCGCCCTGGCGGTGGTCGCCACGGGCTTTGCGGTCTCCCGCATGATCGAGGAGTTCTGACCCCTTGTCTGCTCAACGCCAGGAACTGGTGAGACGCCTCGCCGCGCCCGACATCACCGCCCGCAAGGGCCAGGCGCCCGTCGTCTGCCTGACCGCCTACACCGCCCCCATGGCCGAGCTGCTCGACGAGGCCTGCGACCTGCTGCTCGTGGGCGACTCGGTCGGCATGGTGGTGCATGGCCTGCCCAACACCGTGGGCGTCACCCTGGAGATGATGATCCTCCACGGCCAGGCGGTCATGCGCGGCTCCAAGCGGGCCATGGTGGTGGTCGACCTGCCCTTCGGCTCGTACGAGGGCTCGCCCGAGATGGCCTACGCCAACGCCGCCCGCGTGATGAAGGAGACCGGCTGCCAGGCGGTGAAGGTCGAGGCCGGCCCCACGGTGACCGCCAATATCGACTACCTGGTCAAGCGCGGCATTCCGGTGATGGGCCATGTCGGCCTGCGCCCGCAGTCGGTGATGGTGGACGGAGGCTTCAAGGCCAAGGGCCGCACCGAGGAGGAACGCGCCCGCATCCTCGATGAGGCCCGCGCCACCGCCGCCGCCGGAGCCTTCGCCGTGGTGGTGGAGGGCGTGGCCGAGGGCCTGGCCCGCCAGATCACCGAGACGATAGAGGTCCCGACCATCGGCATCGGCGCCTCGGCCGGCTGCGACGGCCAGATCCTGGTCACCGACGACATGCTGGGCCTGTTCGACTGGACGCCCAAGTTCGTCCGCCGCTACGCCGACCTGCGCGGCGAGATCGCCCGGGCGGTGGCGAGCTATGCCGACGACGTCCGCAACCGCCGTTTCCCCGGGCCCGCCGAAATCTACTTCGCCAAGACCGCCTGAGGTCTCGCGGAGAGGGCCCGAGGCCGTCGTTGCGGCGCGACCGCTTGCGCTATAGGTTCGCCGCCCATTCACGTCGCCCGAGCGCGGAGTCCCCTTTCGTGGCCGATCTGTTCGAAGAGGTCGAGGAGCAGCTTCGCTCCCACCGCTACAAGACGCTTGCGCTCAAGGCCCTGCCCTGGGTGGCCGCCGTGCTGGTCGCCGCCCTGGTGGCCGCGCTCGCGATGTGGGGATGGCAGAGCTATACCCAGCGGGCCGCCGCCAAGGCGTCGGAGAACTACGCCGCTGCGCTGGAGGCCTTCAGCCAGGGCCGCAACGACGAGGCCGTCCGCCTGTGGGGCGAGGTCGCCAAGTCGCCCGCCAAGGGCTACGCCTCGCTCGCC
>Ga0307513_10012822_pt1 | contig 10322 bp, 13 predicted proteins | sample 15_EM_MG_FD_202174 | JGI IMG/M metagenome (GOLD analysis project Ga0307513, IMG submission 202174) | Populus trichocarpa ectomycorrhiza microbial communities from riparian zone in the Pacific Northwest, United States - 15_EM | ecosystem: Host-associated > Plants > Roots > Unclassified | place...
AATGGTGATATACTTTATCCCTAATCATGACTGTTCCACACGCAGTTGTTTTGACTGAGCAGGAGGTAGTCGGACCAATGACGTTACGTGTGACTACCTAAAATGGGTTTTGACTACTAAGTAGTCAATGTGACCGCGTTTTCTATCCACAGTGAATACTTGTGGGACGTAGAACGGACTGGAAAGGGAATAAAATGTAGAGATAATAGAAGCAAAGTACCATCAAGGTTTATGAAGGCTCGGGTCGCATTTTTGGGGCTGTTCTAACAATAAATGGTCACAAAGGTATGAAAAGGAGTAGAGGCGATCATAGAGAAAATACGAGTGAAGTGAGAAATTCGTAGTGAGAATCAGGCATTCACACGGAATGGTCTTGAGCGCTCATTTGCTCGAAACCCTTGCTGCTGGGAAGATCGGGGGAAGTTGTACCTGGATTGGGCCTTTCATTCAAAGCTTGATTGTCCTCGAATGGTTTCAAATCGACGAAGTGGTCGCGGACGTAATCCAACATCCCTTGACTTTCTGACAGGATGTTTCGATAACGCCCATCAGGTTCGTCGTCCAGGACAGGCCTGAATTTAGGTAACTTATGTATCAAACCAAAGGTTGAGAGAGGCTTGGCGCCTGAACTCCTCGTCAGAAAACCTCGGCAATACGGAAGAGCGTGTCACTCGTGACTCACCAAAGAGAACAAACAACAGAGTCGTCCCAAATATCATGGCAAATAACCCGCTGAGCACCGTCCAGAAGCCTCCCACTGCGGATATTCCAGCCAAGACAGATTTCTCTCGATACTCGACAGAGAGACGCCAGTCAGAGTAATCGTCTTGTAGGTACAGGCGTAGTGTGGCAGTGTTGTTGTCTCGAGGAACTTGCAAGGAAGGGTCTGGGGACAGGAATGGGACAGCACATGTATAGAACACCCTTGTCTGGCGTTGCGACATGGTTTAATAAGGACGTGAGTGGAAAATATAAACTGAGGGACATACATCACTGAAGACACCCAAAGATGCTAATACCGGCCTCTTGAACTGCTCTCGGACAGTGCGAATAACCCCTCCAAAAAGATGCGCATCGGGGAAGAGAGGAATCGGCCACGTGTTGTGGATTACGTCCAGGGTATTCATGTGCAAGCCAACCACTATCGATACGGCGCTAAATAGAGAATTGGATGGAAAAGTGGGGTCGATCCCGAGAGTAGTGAAGTTTACGGTTATCAGAAGGTCGGGCCATACACCAAAGGGACAGTCGAACACGACCATTGTAATATTATTCTGATTCATAGAGGAGATAGCAATGTCGGTCTCTTCAGGCTCGAAGTTTCTGATAGTGCAGAAAGAGTCAGTGGTAACTATAGCAATTCAGACGGAATGTCCTGCTCAATGGGGAGACAATAACACACCGTCCTCGTCGTCCTCCCAAGCGTTGACATTTATTGCGTCACGAAGTTTAGACTCGTCATAATTTCTAGCAAACTGCCGATAGCAAGTTGTCACTGTCCCGAACAAACACAGTTGCCAAACAGGGATTTTACTTACAGCAACGATACTCCAATTCCCATCAACAATGTTATCGAAAAAAACTGCGTTTGTTGGTGTCGTATATATTTTCTGAGGCATCATACCTGCCTCTTGAACAGGTTCAAGCACGAGGTTGGTGAAAGAAAATGCGAGGAGAGCCAGCGCAATGGCAATGGTGAAGATGCGCCTGAGAAGGAAGACAAACCAATGCCGGTCGTGGCTGCGCAAGCGGTGAACATTGTAAATATCCAGACAACAGAACTGACACACCTAATGGCGACCCCGGAAACCATGGCAGAGATGGCGGGCTTGTCGCTGTCCTTTGTCAAGGCATAAAAGTCAAATGGTTTGGTCACCACCCTCGAGGATTTATCGACGGCCTGTGTAACGACCACGACAAAACGTATCACCAAGAGCAGGCAGAGGCATACTACCTGGACATAAATCGCGGAAATGAGAGTGATAGCCGGGGCCCGCTGATAACGGCTGATGCGAATGGTCCAAGGTCTCAAGAAGTAAAGGGCTAGCAATATCCCTGTTAGGGACACAAACACATTCACAAAAGGTATTGCTCACCTAAGGTGCATTCAGCCGTGGTGAGGATAAAGTCGACGAAGGATCCAAACCGGGGCTTGTCCTTTAATACCTCACGTCTGCGTGAGCGGGGCAGTCAGCTATGGTCGGACTGATTGCTGATTGAAGGGACGGGGCTTACTTTGTCATGACGTACCAGTGATGTAAAAATATGGTGACACTGAGGACCACCAGCGGGATCAAAAATCCGGATCGCAGAGAGGGGAGGAGTGAGGTCGCGATACACGTGCAGCATGACACCAAAAGCAACAGAGCTAGCAAGAAGCGAAGGGTACTACTGAGGAATATGTTCAGTACACCATTCAACAACCGTCGGAGGGGATTGTTTGCAGGGGACATTGTCACAAAGGAGCGCGTCTGGTCAGGCGCCATACCTTAAGTATTTATAGCGAGCATGAAGGTCATCCTATCCCTTCCGATCCCTTTACGCACCCATCAGCTGTTCATGTTCAAACACTGTGTCACCGCGGTCACTAGCCAAATTAAAAAAGAAGACAATTGCGGTTACTTACTTGCGTCCAAAACAGTTCAGTTGTGGGCAGTTTGAGGTGAGTGACATAACCTCCTTCCCACTGTCGTATATTTCCAAATCATTACCATATACTTACGTACAGCGGGAACGAGGCTTGAACGAGACTAGTGACATGAGTATCTCCACTTTTCTGGGACCGCATGTTGTGTTGAAAATAAGTATGTATTTTCGTTGTTTCTATGCGTGAAATCAGAAGAATGTAGCACAGGCTTTTCCTTTTTGAAAATCTTCTCCTTCTGTCTTCAAGTACTGAGAGGAACAGCCTAACCTTCCCCGAGGTGTCGTGGATATCATGATATCGTCTATCTTTAGGTACAGCTAATCTATGTACGTAGTCACGTCCAGACGCCAATGATCAGATAGGAGTACCAGCCAATCAAGAGCTCTTCTTCATGACTCGCTCTCCTGTCAACCGACTATTTTGCAGGGTGCAAATCCTATTGTTGACGATGAAAACAATTACCGTTGGGAAACTTTTGGGAAAATCCATTCAAATCCCGTGACAAAGGCTTTCGATATATGGAAATTATTTGAATTTTGTTGATCTCGCTCTTTGAGGATTACAATAAGGCTGACACTGCCTGACAGGTCACAGCCACGATCAATCAACATGCGCCTAGCACCCAACTCGGATCTACAGCGCGATTGGGCCGAAGTGTGCACCCCAAGAAGGCATGCCCATGTGACGAGTCACTTGGGTGTTTCCAAATTATATCTCATCCTTCACTATCACAGACCATGGTAGTATTCAGTCGCCATTCTCCAACCCTCTTTCCTCCGGAAACGCTCAAGCTTATGATATCCCATCACTGATCAGGAAAACGTGGTTTGATCTCAGTCCGCTTTAGGAAGATGACCTGATGCCAAGTCAGTACTAAGCCTCCCACAGTCATCAAGGTGACAAGGTCCCTGTGCTTCTCGTCCCTCAGCTATTTTTATATCTTCCCAGCGCATCTTAAAGCACTCCAGGCCCCTTCAGAGCTGGCTCATGCTTGGACACAAGGGAGGTGGTGGCAGACACGTCAAAAGACATTTACAACATATAAAATACATTAATGAATAAAATACATATTGTTTACTAAAGAAAGAGAGAAAAAAACGAATGGGGCGGCGTGTGGTGTGAACGCCGCCCTTTCATCGAGGTCATAGGAGAGAATCTCCTCACAAATCAGAGGGAGGGGCTAAACGAGTTGGAATGGGACGGTGTGTGGATTATACACCGTCCTGTCGTTGACGCCGCTAGAAGCTTTGCGTCCATCCCAATCATCCTGCTCGCCCTCCACTTCCTACATTCCTTTCGTCACCTCCCCCCCTCTCATCCATTTTCGCCGTCGTCGATAAGTTGTAGGTGGTGATGACATGGCGGCAGCGGCAGCGGGTGACGTGGACGCGAGGTGGTGGTGGTGGCAGTGGTGTTGAAACGGCCGAAAAATCCACCTCCAGCTCGCGTTTGGACGCGAGGGAGGTGGTGGTCGTGGCAAACGAGTCGAAAATGTTGAAAAAATCCACCTCCGTCTCGCGTTTGGACGCGAGGGAGGTGGTGATGGCAAAGGCATTGAAAACGTTGACGATTTCGAGCCAGCTGTCAAATTTCGGGACAGCGCCGTCAGCTGAGCGGAGTTTTAATCGAGATCAACTGTGACTCACACATTAAAAGGTGAGTAATTCGTTTTTAACTACTATATATATCATAATGTATGTTTATTGCAACCTATCTTGCTTTTTTTAGTTCTCAAACACGTTGCCACCTGTCCTCTCTCTTCATCGGATGCAGGACTCACTCTCAATGTTGATGGATTTCGGGCAGGTGTAGGAGTTTGGCCCGTTCGGGGGAGGTAGGACAAAAAGGGGAGACCCGCTAGGTGCGTAAGGCGTGAATCATTTCGCCGCGAACTCCTGACAACCACACCGTAGAAATCGACAGGCCACTGTCCGGCCAACGCCATGCCCCTAATAACGAGGACTCCACTACTACGCTATCAACGAAAGCCACCACCCCACGCGAACGAGTGACGTCAAACGCAGACGTGTTGAGAGTCGAACCCCCAGCATCGGACACGGACACGTTACATCGAAGGCAGATGAATTGAACGCCCGTTTGGTTTCGCACCGCCACCCACATTCACATTCACGCCTCCACAAACCACACCCCCAGGCGGCTTCGGGCTTCAAGGTGATGAGCATCGGCAGGGTCGTCGCCATCATTGTCGTGCTCATCATCGTTAACGTCGACATCGGCATCAAATGCAACTCGCGCCACCACGCCATCTTTGAACTTCGGTTTCGATTTCCAACCGCGTTCGGTCAACACACCGGCAGGCATCACCGTCCTCGGCATCACCGTCCTCAAAGATGAAGAAATTTACGATCTGGCGGTTGTCGACCCAGTTCCGCGGGTTACGAGGCGTGCCACGCATAGGACAATTTCTGATTCGACTTGATGAGGAGGATGGGGGTGATAATTATAGTGGTGGTGGTTGTAATGGAGAGCATGAGGAGAGAGCGGTCACGGTTACTTCAGGAATCATAGACGACGGTGTAGGTCAATGAATACATAGTTCTAGTTTACAGCAAAACTTGTACGAAATCTATGATTTTCTTCGTTTCTTGATGCGGGTACCCATGGGTATACCTGTGAGTACCTGTGAGGATCCGTCATGGGCAATACCTGTGGGTACCTGTTGACCCATGGGTTTTTGACTCGCAGCTCCGGGTGATCCGTGGGAAAGGATCTTCACGGATCTGGGTGTGAGATTTGGCGCCCAAATACCCGTGGGTACGGATCCAGGTCACCCGCGAGTGCACTCGTGCCCAGCCCTAGTACTAATTGTATCGTAAGGGTTCGGTTCGAAGACTGCTTGAGATGGGCGATAGGAGTCAACAGTGTACAGGACTATCCGTTAGCCCCGTCCACATGTGCGGATTGTCATTCGCAACGGAGAAGGCATCCGGTGCGTGACCTCACAACCACTTATCTACCGACCACCGAAGTTCGATCTGACCCACTCCGCCACTGGAGCATATGACCTCAAGCAGTGCTCTGGTTTGCATGGGATAGAATTTTGAACCATACTAGAGAGTCATATCGCCCCCACGTTCAGCGCTAGTGTTCAACTTCAGATGGAACTCGGTTAAATGGAATGGCCTATTTGTTCTATCTACAAACCATTGTTGGAAGGATCTGCATTATAATAATATGAGATCGGTTCATCTCCGCCGTCTTTTCCCCTGACAATGATTCGAAATCCGGGTGGTACTAAACCACAAACTCTCTCCAAGTACTTTGCCAATATCTGGACCGTTGTTTGAAGATCAGAAATGCCCAGCCTGGGGAATAAGGTCCTCAATGGCTGTTAAGGCGTCATGAACATACCAATGACTATGAACTCATTAGCTTGGGCGGGTTCCGGTCAATGATTAAGGCACTTGCCTTTGAGTATCCTTGTTATCTGGTGGCCGGACCAAATAATCCAGCAGTATTTTGGCAAGGGTGGCCAATTTTGTCCCATCAACAACGTATTTACCGGCTCGGATGGGATCTCCAAGGAATTCCAGTAGAAGTTTTCGATGCGTTGCGTCGGATGCGTAAAAGTAGTCAGCTGAAGTGGTTTCTAACCACATACAGACATCTGGTACTAGTGGTGTCGATGTTTGAAGTTTAAACATTGTGACAAGGATCGCAGAAATGCCGTCTGGATAAAGACTATCAGTGTATGCAGAAGCGACGATTGCGTTGGCAATGGTATCCGACTCAATCTCGGCCAGTCTTTTGTGTAATATTTCGTCCCATACTCTGCGATGATGGAGGTAGAGTCCGTCTGCATTGGAAAACCCCTGCAAATGGTAGATTATAAATGATTGTAGTGAAAATTCTCGAAGAAAGGCGCACAGATGTCTTCAGACCTGAGAGAAGCCTAGCTACGATCTCCGCACACTCCCAGTCATCGAGTTCCCGCGAGTCTGATACGGAATATATACACTCGATAAAGGGTGCTTTAAGGACCTTTTCCCGTAGGTCATCCGTAGCGTTTGCAAGGAATAAAATATCCTTAGCATTGTCGAACCACCAGGAAACAAACCAAATATCTTCCGATTCTAGTTAGAAGATATATGGCAGTAAGAATCAGTAAAGTGCTCCCAGAAAACACTCACCGTCTTGACCATCTCGACCATATTGATTAATATGACGCAAACCAATATAGGCAAGTTCTGTGAACATCGACTTGGAGTTGATGTAGTATTCTTTTGACCTGTCTTTATCCGAAAGGAAATCTCCGAAAGAAGCGTGTAAAACCTTTATATGGCCCCGTTCGATCGTAATAATGGAGGAGAGATCGACCAGAAGGCGAGTTGCGTCGCCCTCATCAAGAAACATGAGCTTCTCAATCATGTCAGTATCCATGACGAAGAATTCCGAGTAAATAATCCCCCCCAAAAGCCGTAGAGTTGCGTCTATATCGCGAACTTGAATGCGGGAGAGAATATCACTGTACAAAGCATCGAGTTCCGCAAAAGGCATATCGTTTCGAGTGGGACGCAGACCGAGGATTATTTTCAAGCTGTCAGTGGGATTATATCGACTAGAAGAGATATATCGGATGACAGTGGCAGCATATATGAACTGTCCGGATGATTTGTCGACGAGTAATGAGATATCTTCATCTGCTGGCCACATTGAAGGAATGTGTCCTTTCTGTAGATGGGTCTTCTTGATTTCGGAGAAGGAACCGCTAAAATATCGCCGGATGTCGGCTTTTGGTTGATATCCATCGTCTAGCGCTAGGCGTGATGTAACCCTCTCAAGAGGTGGAGTAGCAAAAGTGAGATTGATATCCCACTCTGCTCGACTGGAAAATAGGAACATTAAAGGGACGGAGTATTGGGAACAGGAAAGAGCTTCAGAGATGGTATTGAGGATATGGCGTTGAACATTTGGGCCATTGCATTCGTCTAGACCATCGACAATTATCAAGTACGGAACTTGAAAATAACGGAATATCGCAGTTTTAGAAAGCTGCATCAGAGGCTCTAGAATCAAGGCGTTGAATTGGGCTTGAAATGTCTGTTGGAATATTGCAGGTCCGTCGGAAAAATCCCAATTAACATATTCGTACTTGCGGCGCTGACGGTTTTACATGTGTTAATCAGTCTCTGCGCGCAAAAATATCAGCACATTATCAGGTCACTGTAACCTCACGCTAAGTGTTAATACCCATGGCAAGTGGGAACATGTTTCCGCCTATGAACTTGTCAGGATCTGACCAGGTTGTGTCTCCACGAAATAATCTTTGGTTCGCTATGTAAGTACGGCAAATGTCATAATTAATCTATCCATAGTAAAAGTGAGTACAATTATATATGGGAACCAGGAGGCCAAAGTCAAGGATACATCGATAATAATATGCCAATATAAGAGAAAATACGTCTAGATCAGTTTCAAGTAAGTTTTATCTGTGCATAAAAATTTCCATATCAATGCTGGTTCAGCAGGTACCTCGTAAATTGGCAACTTATTGGCTACTGATACTGGCTGATTTCTACAAGTTCATTGACAATATGTTCATGTAATTTGGCATAAAAATAGTGGTTTCACCTTCGTTGACCTCAACGGATACAAAAGTAGAATGCAAAAGCCCATATATTAAGTATCTACATGTACATGCAATAGTTAAGGGTACTCATAACCAGCAATTGGCATGCCTGTCAAAAACGGCCGCAAGCAGGTCGCCGTCAAACCACGCAGAAGGCCAGCAAGCCGAACTGGGCTTGGGCCTAGACAAGCCCTCCTCCTCTTTGTCGTTCCATACAACTGCAAAGAACTGGAGATGTTATCAGTGAGCTACCAATTAATAACAACAACAGAAACTTACAGCCAAAGGTAGAAGAACATTTCAGACAACGAAGAGCTGTGCAAAAAAGGGTGTGAGCGGGTTTAGCAGAACGTACGGCGGCACTGACCATATGATAGTACATAAATTGTTGTCACATGTGGCGCCACCTGTAACAATGACCGCATGTCGATTCTCGAACTGGTCTAAAGGAGAAGCTAAAAATAGGTTATCAATATCACGAGAGAAGTCGGGCGTTTACCTGCTTGGAATTAACTACCGCCCGACCTGCCACAGAACAACGTTAGTGATAGTGTTGGGCACATCGTGAAGGGACGTACGTCGCCGTGAATTGGCAGGAACCATGCCGTCGAGGTCTGGACGGTCCTACGCAGGCATCGACGATGACTGACTTGAGGAAAAACTTCGCCGGTGGACTCAGCAGGTGCGAGGTCGGCGAGCTTGTCAGTGACATTGGCGGTGACTTGGTTGACAAGGAAGACAGCTATCTTGTCGCGGAAAGGGGTTAGGCTGCGCAATGTACTTTAAAAACCAAGACAATTTCTGACATAAACGCACGGATGAACTGGTCTTCGTTGTTATACGATAGGGTGACCAGGCTTTCGATATCGACAATGGATAGGTTGCGTTTGAGGAGGTAAGGTCTGAGGGTTAATGTCGATCAGCTGTGAGGATATCGATTATGGACTTACCTGTCGTGTAAGAACCTGCCCTTCCAGCAGCGGCGGTCAAAGTGGTGATCTAGGAGGTGGCGTCGGCGTCGGCTTGCTCGACGTAAAATCTGGTGGCAGAATGGGTCAGGGTGCTCGATGTCCTTGGAGAAGAAACGAACGCACAGATGTATTGGTCATTCCTTGTCGCAAGAAGGCGACCAGATTTTTGACAGATGTCATTTGTGGAGGCCTGAGTCGAGATTCATCAGCTGAGAGGATATGGGTCCACCTTGAACTCGACCTCCTCGCCCTACTAGCCTTGAATACTGATCCCCTGACACAGACATTGCAGTCGTCATTACTGGTTGCCGACCAAAAGTGTCGATGGCGAAATAGACAGGGGGAGGCAGGTGCGTGGAAACGCTTCAACATTCAACAAAACAAGCACGTGCCTGGGCTGAGTTTAAATGGACTTGTATCCGAATTCCAAATCTTTGCGTCTGTCCGACTCAGTCAAGATCGCCCATGCCACCGTTTTCAAGAACACGATGCCAGTGGCGTGAATTCATGCCAACGTCTTCCTCTATGACCTTTACAGTGCCTTCGATCTCACAAATCTGGACGCCCTCGACAGGCCTGCACAAATTGTTATTGCTCAGGCTGGGATTTGTTGGCGAGGGCGACCGTGTTGCCTCAGCTTGAAGTTGGTCGACAATTGCATGTGTGTGCTTGACATCTTGGAGTTCCTTTTGGATCATCCAAGTTTTCTTACACCAAGCTTCGTGCTTATCGAAACGCCGTGCGCTTCGATGGGGTTTTACAATAGCGGCATTTTCGTTCAAGCTTGTCGACTTGGATCTTCCCAGACTTCTTCAAATATGTCGGACGACGCGGCATTAATAGGTAAGTTCAATGAACTTGGGCTGCGACCATCAAATTTCAATGTTGTAGCCGACCCCCACAGCCCCATCTATTTTTGTTTGGTTGGCATAACGCGTCACTTTGTTATTAATTCAAGGGCGCAAAGTGTCAAGGTGGAGCGGCCCCACACTGCTGGCAACAGGTTATTTAAGTAGACCAAAAATGATTAGGAAAATAAATTAAACATGTTTATGTTTTTGGTCCACTTTTCCGTCACCTAAAATTTATTTTCAACCCAACAATTTCTGGTACA
>Ga0307513_10012823_pt1 | contig 10322 bp, 8 predicted proteins | sample 15_EM_MG_FD_202174 | JGI IMG/M metagenome (GOLD analysis project Ga0307513, IMG submission 202174) | Populus trichocarpa ectomycorrhiza microbial communities from riparian zone in the Pacific Northwest, United States - 15_EM | ecosystem: Host-associated > Plants > Roots > Unclassified | place...
TGCACACCAACAGCGCGCCGGAGACGGTGACGCGGCTGCTCGACATGGGCATGGACCCGTTCAACTTCGCCGATTCGCTGCTCGCGGTGCTGGCCCAGCGCCTGGTGCGCCGGCTGTGCGGCAACTGCCGCGAACCGCATGAAGCGAGCCAGGACGAAGTCGACGAACTGCTGCGCGACCATCGCCGCGCGATGGGCGAAGCGCCCGGCGTGCCGGCCGACGAAGACGTGCTCGGCGACTGGCTGCGCCGCTTCGGCAACAGCAGCGGCCGCTTCACGCTCTACAAACCGGTCGGCTGCGCGAAGTGCGAAAACACCGGCTACCGAGGCCGCGCCGGCATCCATGAACTGATGCCCGTCTCAAGGGCGCTGCGCCAGTTGATCCAGACCGGCGCCCGCGCCGAGGAGCTGCAGCGCACCGCGCTCAGCGAAGGCATGCGCACGCTGCGCCAGGACGGGCTGGAGAAGGTGCTGGCCGGCGTGACCACGCTCGACGAGGTGCGCGCGGTTTCGAACTGAGCGGCTGAGCTGGGCACGGCAAGCTTTCAATTCCGTAACCCTGGCGTGAACTTCCGGTAGGCGGCCAAGGCCTAGATTTCGCATGCACCGACAAGCCGGTGCGCCAATCCGATCTACGCCTCATCCGGAGACAAACCATGCGTGTCATTTCTGCCCTTGCTGCACTTGGCGTCCTTTGCGGCGTTGCGAACGTCACCGCCCAGACCCAGGCGGCCTCCGCCGTGACGAACGTCGTGCTGGTGCATGGTCTTTACGCGGACGGGTCCAGCTGGGCCAAGGTCATCCCGCTGCTCCAGGCCAAGGGGCTTCGCGTCACCTCGGTGCAGAACCCGCTCACGTCGTTCAAGGACGACGTGGACGCCGTCAAACGTACCCTCGAAGCACAGGACGGCCCCACCGTGCTGGTGGGGCATTCCTACGCGGGCATGGTCATCAGCGAAGCCGGCATCGATCCGAAGGTGAAGGCACTGGTCTACGTCGCAGCCCGTGCGCCCGACGCCGAGGAGGACTACCCCGCGCTGACGAAGAAGTTCCCGGCCGCCCCCGCCGGCGCGGGGCTCCGGTGGGACGCCCACGACTACGGCAGGCTGACCGAGACCGCCTTCGTCGAGGACTTCGCAGCCGACCTGCCCAAGGACGAGGCCAAGGCCTTGTTCGCCGTGCAGCAGGCGTTCTCCAGGACCATCACGATGGCGAAGACCAGCGTCGCCGCATGGCGACACAAACCGAGCTGGTACGTGGTGGCCCGGGACGACAGGACCATCAACCCCGACCTCCAGCGCTTCATGGCCGGCCGCATGAACGCGAAGGTGACCGAAGTGAGTTCCAGCCACGTGCCGCTGCTGTCGCGCCCGGCTGAAGTCGCAGACGTCATCCTGAAAGCGGTTGAAGCGGCCCGATAAGGTCGCCAACCAGCCCCGGCCGCCGATGCGCATCCTGTTGATCGAAGACGAACCGCGACTCGCCGCCTCCCTGAAAAAGGGGCTGACCGAGAACGGCTACGTCGTTGATACGGCCGGCGACGGCATCGAAGGTCGGCATCTGGCCGTGACCGGCCGGTACGACGTTGTCATTCTCGACGTCATGCTGCCAGGTGTGGACGGCTTCGGTGTGCTGGGCGCCATCCGAGCGTCGACCGACGTCGCGGTCCTGATGCTGACCGCCCGCGATCAGGTGGAAGACCGCGTGCGTGGCCTGCGCGACGGCGCAGACGACTACATGGTGAAGCCCTTTGCCTTCAGCGAGCTGCTGGCGCGGCTGACGGCGCTACGCCGCAGGGGCGTGCGATCACAGCCGGCTGACGGCGCCATGCTCGTGCTGGGCTCGCTGCAACTGGACCTCGCCCGCAAGCGCGCGTTCCGCGAGGGACAACCGATCGACCTGACGGCCAAGGAGTTCGTGCTGTTGTCGCTGCTGATGCGCCGCCGCGGCGAGGTGCTGTCCAAGGCCGTCATCGCCGAACAGGTGTGGGACATCAACTTCGACAGTGACCTGAAGGTGGTCGAGGTGGCCGTCCATCGCCTCAGAGCCAAAATCGACGACCCCTTCGAGAAGAAGCTCTTGAAGACCGTGCGCGGCCTGGGCTACGTGATCGAGTACGACGAATGAGGCTGCGGTCTTCGATCGCCGCCCGGTTGATCGTCTCCTTCGGGGCTATCGCCCTGATGACCTTCGCAGTCTGCGCGCTGCTGCTACACACGGCCCTCGAATCGATCCTTCTCGACGACGAGGTCTCCGACCTCCATGGCAAGGTCGCCGTCGTCAAGCGCTTCATCGCGGAAACGACCCGCAGCGACGAGCTGGCCGCACTGAAGCGCCACCTCGACGCGACGAGCGTGGGCGGCCGTTTCAGATGGAACGTGTGGATCGTCGGCGCCGACGGTCGGCCGCTGTACGGCGGCGACCGGCCTCCGACGCAGACGACAGCCGTGGACGGCCGCATCCTCATCCATCGCGCCGACGGCTTGCAGCTGCGCGGTGCGCAGTTCCAAGTCGACAGCCCGGGGCCGGCCAGTGGCGCCAGCGTGATCATCGGCATGGACCCGCGGCCGCGCACGCAAATGCTGGATCGGTTCGACGGACTGAGCCTCCTGATCTGCGCACTCGGCGTGGTGGCCACACTGGCGTTGTCGGTCCTGGCGGCACGGCGCGGGCTATCGCCCATTGCGGATCTCTCTCGGCGTGCCGAGGATATCGGCGCTCAGTCGCTGTCCCTGCGCCTGCCGCTGCCGGCCCCGGACTCCGAGCTGCTTCCGCTTGCGCTTCAGTTGAACGGAGCGCTGGGTCGCGTGGAAGAAGCCTGGCATCGCCTGGCCGGCTTCAGCGCGGACGTGGCACATGAATTGCGCACGCCGCTGGCTGTTCTCATCAGCAGCGCGGAAGTGGCGCTTTCGCGGCCGAGAAGCGCCGACGAGATGCGTGAGGTCATGGCCATGCAACTGGATGACCTGCGCGGAATCAGCACCATGGTCAACGACATGCTGTTCCTCGCCAAAGCCGACAGCGGCACAGCGCCGGAGGGCCTGGCCGCGGTGTCGCTGCGCAGCGAAGCGCTCAAAGTGGCCGACTACATGGAGGCGCTGCTGGCGCAGAAATCGCAGTCCTTGCACGTGGTGGGCGACTGCGAGGTCATGGCCAGCGACTCGTTGGTGCGGCGAGCCCTCGTCAACCTGGTGATGAACGGGATCCGCCATGGCCCGATGGACAGCCGCTTGTTCGTCCGAATCGCGGACGACGACGACGAGGTCACGCTCACCGTCTCCAACCCCGGCGAGGCCATCTCCGAGGCAGACCAGCGCAGCATGTTCGACCGGTTCTGGCGTGGCGACGCTTCTCGCTCCAAGGCCGGCGAGCGCAGCGGGCTGGGGCTGGCCATCGTCAAGGCCGTCGCGACGATGCACCGCGGGCGCACCTTCGTGTCTTGCGCGGGTGGCGAGACCCGTGTCGGGTTCAGCATCAGGCGCTGAATTCAGGCGCTGCGTCGCTGCGCCAGGACGGGCTGGAGAAGGTGCTGGCCGGAGTGACCACCTCGCTGTGCCGTCCCGGCACACTCGCGGTTTCCCTGATGCGCGGCCCCGGCAGTGGCCTATGCTGCTGCGGCTCAACCCATAAGCATCAAGGAGACCCGATAAATGGCTCAACTCAGCCTCACCGTCAACGGGACCAAAGTCTCGCGCGAGGTCGCGCCGCAGACCTTGCTGGTCGAATTCCTGCGCGAAACATTGCGCCTGACGGGCACCCACATGGGCTGCGACACCGCCCAGTGCGGCGCCTGCACCGTGCACCTGAACGGCAACGCGGTCAAAAGCTGCAACATGCTCGCGACGCAGGCCGCCGGCATGAAGGTGACGACCATCGAAGGCATCGCCGCCGCCGACGGCACCCTGCACCCGATGCAGGAAGCCTTCAACCAGTGCCACGGCCTGCAATGCGGCTTCTGCACCCCGGGCATGGTGATGAGCGCAATCGACCTCGTCACCCACCACGACTGCAGCAGCGAGGCCAAGATCCGCGAAGGCCTGGAAGGCAACATGTGCCGCTGTACCGGCTACCAGAACATCGTCAAGGCGGTGACCCAAGCCGCCGCAGCGACCAAGGCCATGGCCTGAAGGAGCGAAAACAACATGAACGCACGTCAAGCATTCATCGGCCAGAGCGTGGTGCGCCGCGAGGACGCCCGCTTCCTCACCGGCAACGGCCAGTACACCGACGACATCACGCTGCACGGCCAGACCTACGCCGTCTTCCTGCGCAGCCCGCACGCGCACGCGAAGATCAAGTCGCTGTCGACCACCGCCGCCGCGCAGGCGCCCGGCGTGGTGGGTATCTTCACCGGCGAACACTTCAAGGCCGTCGGCGGCCTGCCCTGCGGCTGGCTGATCAACAACATCGACGGCACGCCGATGAAGGAGCCGCGGCACCCGATCCTGGCCCACGGCAAGGTGCGCTACGTCGGCGACCGCGTCGCGCTGGTCGTCGCCGAGACGGTCGACCAGGCCAAGGCCGCGGCCGGGCTGATCGAGGTCGACTACGACGTGCTGCCCGCGGTGATAGACCTCGCCGGCGCGAACGGCGCGCCGGCCGCGGTGCACGACGAAGCGCCCGACAACCGCTGCTACCTCTGGCAGATCGGCGACAAGGAAGGCACCGACGCGGCGCTGCAGGGCGCCGCGCACATCAGCAAGCTGACGTTTCACAACAACCGGCTGGTGCCGAACGCGATCGAGCCACGCGCGGCCAACGCGCACTGGAACCCGTCCAGCGACGACTACACGCTGTACGTCGCGAACCAGAACCCGCACGTCGAACGGCTGCTGATGTGCGCCTTCGTGCTCGGCATCCCCGAGCACAAGATGCGCGTCGTCGCACCCGATGTCGGCGGCGGCTTCGGCTCGAAGATCTTCCTCTACGGCGAAGAGACCGCCCTGGTCTGGGCGAGCAAACAGCTCCGGCGGCCGATCAAATGGACGGCCGAGCGTTCGGAGTCGTTCCTGTCGGACGCCCACGGCCGCGACCACCTGACCACCGTCGAACTCGGGCTGGACAAGGACGGCAAGTTCGTCGGCCTGCGCGTCGACACCACCGCCAACCTGGGCGCCTACCTCAGCACCTTCGCGACGGCGGTGCCGACGATCCTCTACGCCACCCTGCTGGCCGGCCAGTACACGACGCCGAAGATCTGCTGCACCGTCAACGCCGTCTTCACCAACACCGCGCCGGTCGACGCCTACCGCGGTGCCGGCCGGCCGGAGGCGACCTACACGATCGAGCGAATCGTCGAGACGGCGGCGCGCGAACTCGGCATCGACCCGGCCGAACTGCGCCGGCGCAACTTCATCCACAGCTTCCCGTACGCGAGCCCGGTCGGCCTGACCTACGACACCGGCGACTACGACGCGACGATGAACCGCGCGGTGGAGCTGGCCGATGTCGGCGGCTTCGAAGCGCGCAAGGCGGCGTCGGAGGCCAAGGGCCTGAAGCGCGGCCTCGGCTATTCGGCCTACATCGAAGCCTGCGGCATCGCGCCATCGAGTGTGGCCGGCGCTCTCGGCGCACGCGCGGGGCTGTTCGAAGCCGGCGAAGTGCGGGTCCACCCGACCGGCAAGGTGACGGTCTTCACCGGCAGCCACAGCCACGGCCAGGGCCACGAGACGACCTTCGCCCAGGTCGTCGCCGACAAGCTGGGCATCCCGATGGAAGACATCGACATCCAGCACGGCGACACCGGCAAGATCCTGTTCGGCATGGGCACCTACGGCAGCCGCTCGCTGGCGGTCGGCGGCACGGCGATCGTGAAGGCGCTCGACAAGGTCATCGCCAAAGGCAAGAAGATCGCCGCCCACCTGATGGAAGCGGCCGACAGCGACATCGTCTTCGAAGGCGGCCAGTTCAAGGTCGCCGGCACCGACAAGTCGATCCCGTTCGCGCAGGTCTCGCTGACCGCCTACGTGCCGCACAACTTCCCGCACGACAAGCTGGAGCCGGGGCTGAACGAGAACGCGTTCTACGACCCGAGCAACTTCACCTACCCGGCCGGCAGCTACATCTGCGAGGTCGAGGTCGACCCGGCGACCGGCGTCGTGCGGATCGAACGCTTCACCGCCTGCGACGACTTCGGCAACGTCATCAACCCGATGATCGTCGAAGGCCAGGTCCATGGCGGGCTGGTCCAGGGCATCGGCCAGGCGCTGATGGAAAACTGCGTCTACGACCCCGAATCGGGCCAGTTGCTGACCGGCAGCTACATGGACTACGCGATGCCGCGCGCCGACGACATCCCGCACCTGACGGTCGAGACGGCCAAGGGCACGCCGTGCACGCACAATCCGCTGGGCGTGAAGGGCTGCGGCGAAGCCGGCGCGATCGGCTCGCCGCCGGCGGTGATCAACGCGGTCTGCCATGCTCTGGGCATCAAGGACATGCCGATGCCGGCTTCGCCGCACAATGTCTGGAAAGCCATCAAGGCCTCGCGCTAAAGCTGAAAGCAGGAGCAACAGAACATGCAAGCATTCGCTTATCAAACGCCCACCTCGGTGGCCGACGCGGCGCGCGCCGCGCTGCAGGAAGACGCCAAGCTGCTGGCCGGCGGGCAAAGCCTGTTGCCGTCGATGCGGCTCGGCCTGGCCGCACCGTCGGCGCTGGTCGATCTGGCCGGCATCGCCGAGCTGAAAGGCATCACCGTCGATGCCGGCAAGGTGACCATCGGCGCCGGCACGACACACGCCGCGGTGGCCGCATCACCCGAGGTGCGCAAGGCGATCCCGGCGCTGGCCGACCTGGCCAACCGCATCGGCGACCGCCAGGTGCGCAACCGCGGCACGCTCGGCGGCAGCCTGGCCAACGACGACCCGGCGGCGTGCTACCCGGCCGCCGTGCTGGGCCTCGGCGCCACGGTGCAGACGAACCAGCGCAGCATCGCCGCCGACGACTTCTTCAAGGGCATCTACACCACCGCGCTGAAGGAAGGCGAGATCATCACCTCGGTCAGCTTCCCGGTTCCCGAAGCGGCCGGCTGGCAGAAGTTCAAGCAGCCGGCGTCGCGCTTCTCACTGGTCGGCGTGTTCGTCAGCAAGGGGCCGGCGGGTGTGCGGGTGGCGGTCACCGGCGCCGGCGCCAACGGCGTGTTCCGTGCGACGGCGCTCGAAGCCAAGCTGGCCGCCGACTGGTCGGCCGCTTCGCTGGCCGGCGCAACGGTCAGCGCCAGCGGGCTGAACAGCGACCTGCATGGCTCGGCCGAGTACCGCGCCGCGCTGATCCCGGTGCTGGCGGCGCGCGCCATCGGCTGACGACAGAAGCTGCTGCCCCTTGTTCCGAACGCCGCACGCCGTGCGGCGTTTTTGATTCGGCTTCGGCCAAAAATCGGACCGTGACGACACCATCCCTCCCGAACAACATCCCGGCCAGCATCGACGAAACCGCCGCGCGCCTGCTCGCGCTGGACTACGTTCCCGAGCGCGCGCTGGCGACCACCGTCTTCCTGGCGCTGCGGCTGCAGCGGCCGCTGTTCCTGGAAGGCGAGCCCGGCACCGGCAAGACCGAGATCGCGAAGACGCTGGCCACGATGCTCGGCCGCCCGCTGATCCGCCTGCAATGCCACGAAGGGCTCGACCTGGCCGGCGCCGCCTACGAGTGGAACTACGCGCGCCAGATGCTCGAGATCCGCCTCGCCGAAGCCGAAGGCAAGGGTCGCAGCCAGCTCGCCGGCGAGCTTTTCAGCGACCGCTTCCTGATCCGCCGTGCGCTGCTGCAGGCCATCGACCCGGCGCAACCGGTGCCGCCGGTGCTGCTGATCGACGAACTCGACCGGGCCGACGAGCCTTTCGAAGCCTTTCTGCTCGAAGTGCTGTCGGACTTCCAGATCACGATCCCCGAGTTCGGCACCGTCAAGGCGACTACGCCGCCGATCGTCGTGCTCACCAGCAACCGCACGCGCGAGATCCACGACGCCGTCAAGCGCCGCTGCCTGTACCACTGGGTCGGCTTCCCCGACGTCCAGCGCGAATTCGCGATCCTGCAGCGCCGGGTTCCCGACGCGCCGCAGAAGCTGGCCGAGCAGATCGTGCTCTTCGTGCAGAAGCTGCGCGAGATCGAGCTGTACAAGCTGCCCGGGATCGCCGAGACGATCGAGTGGACGCGGGCGCTGATGGAACTCGACGCCTTCGTGCTCGACCCGGAGACGATCAACCACACGCTGGGCGTGCTGCTGAAGTACCAGGACGACATCGCGCGCGTGCAAGGTTCAGAGACGGCGCGCATCCTGGAGCAGGTGCAGCGCGGGGCGCACGGCTAGTTCGAGCCGCTGGTGCCCGTGGCGTCCCATAGCCATGGATCGAGCGCTTTGATGACAGAGGATGCCCGTCGGTTGCCCGGCCTCGATCTGCTCCGCAGCGTGGCCATCGTCTGGGTCATGCTTTTCCATTCGTTCGTCGTCGGCGGCCTTGGCCCCGACTGGGCATGGCTTTCACGCTACGGGTGGATGGGCGTGGATCTGTTCTTTGTACTCAGCGGCTTCCTCATCGGTACTCAGGTTCTGAATCCGCTTGCCCACGGCGGACGATTGGCATTCAGGGATTTCTACCTGCGCCGAGCGTTTCGAATCCTCCCCGCGTACTGGGCTGTGCTGGCAATCTATCTGCTCTGGCCCGGCTTGCGCGAGGCGCCCGGCATGGAGTCGTGGTGGAAGTTCATGGCCTTCGTCATGAACTTGAGCATCGACTACCTCAAGAACACGGCGTTCTCGCATGCTTGGTCGCTGTGCGTCGAGGAGCACTTCTACTTGCTTTTCCCCCTGCTGGCTTCGTTGATGGCGCGCCGGCCGTCCATGCGCAAATTTGCCGCTGTCTGCGCGATCCTGGTTTTCGCCGGGGTTGCGCTGCGCAGCTCCGTTTGGCTGCACAACATGGCTTCCGATCCAAGTCTCGAGCGCAACTGGTTCGTCGAGGACATCTACTACCCAACGTGGAATCGACTCGATGGTCTGCTCTGCGGCGTCGCCTTGGCCGCGTGGAAGGTGTTTCATCCGCAAGGCTGGGCGAACGCTCGGCGCTACTCAAACGTGTCCTTGCTGGTTGGCCTGGCTGTGATGGCGCTGGCGCTTGGGCTCTTCCAGGATCGAATCGGTCTCCTGGCCAACGCGATTGGCTGGCCCGTTCTATCCGCGGGTCTGGGCTTGCTCGTGTTTGCTGGCGCAGGTCGCGACAGCCTGATCGGGCGCTGGAAGGTGCCGGGAGCCGAGTGGTTGGCAGCCGCTTCCTACAGCCTCTACCTGGTCCACAAGGCGCTGTATCACGTCGTGCAGGCGCAATGGGGCGATCAATTGGCAGGCAAGGGATTGTTCGCCTTCTTCGCGTACGGGTTTGCGGCCCTCGCAGCTGGCGCAGTGCTGCACTACACAGTGGAACGCCCGCTACTGCGGCTGCGGGATCAAGTTCCGTTCCTTCAGCGTCACAACGCCGGTGCCGCACCAGCCTGATGAACGACGACGGCACCCGGCTCGCGACGTAGGATGCCGATGATGGAAGAGCCTGTCGCCGCCGAGCCGGGGCCCGCCGCCGACCGGGGCCGCGCGCCGCCCGCAGCCGATGCTCTGCCGCGCTTCATCCACAACGTCGGCCAGTTCTTCGGTGTCGGCGCGTCGGCGCCGCCGGCCTGGCTGAGCAGCAGCGACGTTCTGCTGCTCGAAGCGCTGCATACCGTCGACCGCCGCCTCGTCGATCGGGCGCAGCGGGTCGCCTTCGCGGCCGAACTGTTGCGCCGACGTGCCATCGCGCAGTGGCAAGCGGTGCGCGGCGCTCACACCAACCAGCAGCGGCTCGGGCGCGACGATACGACCCTCGCCCCGCTGCGGCGGCTGTCCGTCAGCGCGCGGAAGTTGGCCCTCGCGCTGAAAGTCGAACCGCCGGCAGCTGGCGTCGACACGGTATTCGAGCGCGCCGTGGCGCTGCTGAAGGCCTTCGCGAAGGCCATCGAGACCGAGAAGCTCGCGCTGGACCTGCGCGAGGACATCGACCGCGCGCTCGAGGTCGCCCACCGGCACTTCGTCGTCTGCGGGCCCGGATCGCAGAACGAGGACGCCGCCGGCGTCGAACTGCAGAACCTGCGAATGCACGCTGACGCGATGGTCGGCCTGGCTTTGTCGGGCGGCGGCATCCGCAGCGCGAGCTTCTCGCTCGGCGCGATCCAGGCGCTCGCGCAGCGCGGGCTGCTGTCGAGCTTCGACTTCGTCTCTTCGGTGTCGGGCGGCGGCTACGCCGCGTCATTGCTGTGCGCCTGGGCCTACCGCCACCGCCGCGGCATCGCCGGCGT
>Ga0307513_10012824_pt1 | contig 10322 bp, 9 predicted proteins | sample 15_EM_MG_FD_202174 | JGI IMG/M metagenome (GOLD analysis project Ga0307513, IMG submission 202174) | Populus trichocarpa ectomycorrhiza microbial communities from riparian zone in the Pacific Northwest, United States - 15_EM | ecosystem: Host-associated > Plants > Roots > Unclassified | place...
AGCGCCTCGCCGTTGAGGAAGATCGATAGATGTGTGTGGACGTGATAGGTCTCATCCATGGTTGGAGCGCATTCGATGCCGGCGACGGGTTGTCCCTGTCCGCCGTCACCGGTGTCGCCTTCGCCCCAATGTGCGGAGCCAACCATGTGGTTGTCGTTGAGGTTGATGGCGGTGGCAGCGAGCGGCGGCAGCGCGGGCGGATCGGTGGGTTGCACCGGCGGCGGATTGCTCGGCGGCGGATCCGATGAATCAGATCCGCCGCCGCACCCCGCGAGCGTGGCGCCTAACAGAGAGACGACGCAAGCGAGGCGCGCATATTCGAACGACCGAGTATTCGGTTTGCAGATTCTGCTCATCGGAGATTCCCTAATGTGTGGTGTGTGACACTTCAGCAACTGCAAGAGCCACGCCATCGACCCCGTCAACTCGCCCGTAGAGGCGTCCGGCTGGCTTGTTAGGGAGTTGCTGCGCAGCGATGTCGCCAATCGCACACGTTTCGTCGCGCGTTCGACACGAATGGTCGCCACGGACACGAAAGTCACGGGAAAAACTGCCGCGTTTTCCAGCGCGAATTACAAGCCGTCGACGCGGTGTTTTCGCCTCCGACAGATTCGTCAGCCGACTCGTACAATACCTGCGGTCATTCGGGCGAAATTCTGGTGTCTAACGCGGACTTTTGTTATGAAGCCCGCGAGGGGCCGAAGAAGCCACCGGGAGTCTCATGAATCCGTTTCGAGCCGTTTTCATTCTCGCCGCCGCCTGGTCGGCCGCGTTTTCAGGGGCGCATGGAGCCGAGTTGCCGGCAGGCAAGTCACCCGATTCGCCCGCGCCGGTCATCGTGTTCATGACGGATTTCGGCACGCTCGACGATGCGGTCGCGATCTGCAAGGGCGTGATGCTGAGCATCGCGCCCGCGGCCCGCATCGTCGATCTCACGCACCGGGTGCGGCCTTACTCGATTGCGGACGGGGCGCGTTTTCTCGCCCGCACCTCGCTCTACTACCCTGCGAACACCATCTTCGTCGGAGTCGTCGACCCGGGCGTCGGCACCCAGCGCCGCACCATCATCGCCAAGACGAAGCGTGGGCAATATTTCGTCGTACCGGACAACGGATTGCTGACTCCCATCGAGGACCGCGACGGCATCGAGGAGGTGCGCGAGATCACCAATGCCGCGTGGATGTTACCCGGGCCGCATTCGGCGACGTTTCACGGCCGTGATGTTTTCTCGCCCGCGGCCGCGCATCTCGCGCGCGGCGACGACTGGACTAAGGTCGGTCCCGCGCTGCCCAGGCTCACGCGCCTCACGATCCGGGCGCCGGTGCTCGATACCAGCGGAATCACCGGCCACGTGATCGGCCTCGACGGGCCGTACGGAAACCTCATCACCGACATCAAGCCGGAACAATTACACGCGCTCGGCTACACGACTGGCGACACGGTGACGATCAAGGTGTCGGGCCAGGAATTATCACTGCCGTTCGTCACGACGTTTGGCGACGTACCCGAAGGCAAGCCGCTGCTGTACGTCGACTCGAGCGGTTTGGTGAGCGTGGCCATCAACATGGGAAATTTTTCACAGGCCCATGAAGTCACTCCACCGGCGGAATTCTTCATCGCCAGGCGCGCGTCAATGCTCAAGTGAGCGGCCGGCCGGCGTTACCTCATTTCTTTTCACGGGTACCACCGAATATCTCGGGCTCGAGCGTGATCGAATTCACCTGTTTGTCAGATCTCGTCTGATATCGTCGATTGCGAGGGCACTGGTTAGCGGAGAGAAGTGTGAAGACCAAACAGCCCAGACATTTTCTGCTGGCGTCGGATTTCGACCAGACACTGAGCCACAACGATTCCGGTTTCGTGTTGAGTGAGCTGTTAGGCATCCCCGACTTCGAGCAAAAAGTCGCCGGCCTCGCGCGCAGCCATCTGGTGCAGCAGGGCGGCGAGCTCGCTTACCTGATCCGGCACGACCCGGCTTTTCGCGGCGTCCGTCGCGAACATCTGATCGAGGCAGGCCGCCGCGTGCGCCTGAAGGACGCACTGCCCGCATTCGTCGAATTTCTCGAGCGCGGCGTCGACGGTCACAAGTTTTCCTTCTACGTCGTCTCGGCGGCGCCGCGCGAGGTCGTGGTGTCGGCGCTCGCCGGCATCGTGCCACCCGAGCACATCTTCGGAACCGAGCTCGATTTCGATCCGCATACAGGCGAAGTTCGCGCGATCAACAGCGTGCGCGCCGGCTACGGCAAGGTGGCGGTGATCGACGAACTCGCAGAGCGACTCGGCATCACCACAGATCGCGTCATCTACGTCGGCGATGGCAGCTCCGATATCCACGTAATGCTCCATGTGAACAACGGCGACGGGTTCACGATCGCCGTCTCGGAAAATCGGCAGCTGGCGCGGATCGCAAGAAGCACCGTGCTCAGCGACAGCGCAAGCAGTGTGTTGGTGCCCGTGCTGGACCAGGTATTGGGCCTGCGGCCGTCCTACATCCGCGAGTTGCTCGAATCGGAAGGGCTGGTGCTCGACGACTGGCAGCGGGATCGAACCGATCGGGTGATGATTCGCGAATTCCGCGAGTCGATGTTTGCGCCGGTGCCGGCATGAACGACCTCTTGGGTTGGGTGGCCACCGCTCTGTTCGTGTCGTCGTATTTCTTCAAGCACCCGGCGTTGTTGCGCGCGGCGCAGATGTCGGGCGCGGCGTTGTGGATCGTCTACGGCGTGATGATCGGCGCTGTACCTGTGATCGTGGCGAACGCGCTGGTGTTCGTGGCGGCCGCCTGGACCTTGCTGCGCGATCGGCCGGCTCCCCTGCCAGCCTGAGCGCAGGCTCCCTCTTCCGGTAGGCGCATTTCCACGCGGCCATTCGGCACAATGCGCCGAGCATGGCAGACGCGACGACAACTCCCGCCCGCACCAGCGGAACGAGCACCGGAAACGGCCTCACGGCCGCGATCTCCGCGTTCGTCATCTGGGGGTTCTTCCCTCTCTATTTGATGGGCCTGACTAGCGTGTCGGCCATGCAGATCACCGCGCACCGTATCGCGTGGTCTTGCCTGTTCGTGCTCGGCTGGCTGGCCGTCACCGGAGAGCTGACAAAGTTGCGCGCGGCGGTGACCCGCAAGGGCGTCCTGATCCGCCTGGCGGCCAGCGCGTTCTTCATCGCCGCCAACTGGGTGGCGTTCGCGTGGGCGGTGAACCAGAACCGCGTGCTCGACGTGAGCCTGGGGTACTACATCGGCCCCCTGATCAACGTCGTATTGGGCATCGTCGTATTGTCGGAACGGCTGGATCGAACCCAGTGGGTCGCCGTTGCCTTCGCGGCCGCGGGAGTCTCCTATCTGTCGATCATCGCCGGGCACGCGCCGTGGGTCGCGCTCACCGTCGCGATCTCGTTCGCGCTCTACGGGTTGATTCGAAAGACCGTGAGCATCGACGCGTTGGCGGGGCTCGCCGTTGAAACGATCCTGTTGGTGCCGTTCGCCGCCGGCTACCTGATCTGGTGCGAGGCGGAGGGCACCGGCGTGTTAGGCCACTCGAATGCCGGCATCACCACACTGCTCCTGCTGAGCGGCGTCGTCACTTCGGTGCCGTTGTTCCTGTTTGCCTACGGCGCGCGGCGGATTCCTTATTCGACGATGGGGGTGTTCGTCTGCGGACTCGTCGTTTTCAAGGAATCGTTCGGCTCTGCGCGCGCGATGGGGTTCATCCTGATCTGGATCGCACTGCTCATCTATGCAGTGCACGGCCTGCGAAAGGCCGCGGTCCTGCGGACGGCCTAGAGCGCGTCGGCAATATCCTGCAGCAGCCCTGTATCCCGCGGTGACGTCGCCGGCGAATACCGCTTGAGGACTTTGCCGTCGCGCCCGATCAGGAATTTCTCGAAGTTCCATTCGAGGTCGCCGGCCACTCCCGTCTCGGGAGATGTGAGGAAGCTGTACAACGCGTGCCGGTTCGCACCGTTCACATCGAGCTTCATGCTCATCGGAAACGTCACGCCGTAGGTCGCGCTGCAGAACTGCGCGATCTCTCGTTCGGTGCCGGGCTCCTGCGCGCCGAACTGGTTGCATGGAAACCCGACGACGGAGAAATTCTCGGGTTCGAGCTCGCGATGCAGGTCTTCGAGGTCGGCGTATTGAGGAGTGAGTCCGCAGCGGCTGGCCACGTTCACCGCGAGAATGACCTTGCCGCGCAGCGGACCGAGCACCTCCGGCTCGCCGGCGATGCCCTGCACCGGGATGTCGAAGAAGGATCTCATGAGCTCAGGGCGCCACCGGCAATATCACCGCGCTCGAAGTCGCGCCGCCGCGCCAGATGCCCTGCGTCGCCTTCCGGTAGTCGCCGGGTTTGGCATACATGATGTTCTCGGTGTAGGTCTGCGGATTGCGATCGTACAGCGGGAACAGGCTCGACTGGATCTGCACCATGATCCGGTGACCGGGCAGGAAGACGTGATTCACGTCGGGCAGCGCCCAGCGATAGTTCTCGACCTTGCCCGCCTGGATCGGGGCGGGCTTCGCGAAGCTCTTGAGATACCGCCCGCGAAAAATCTCGATGCCGATCGGCAACTCGTATCCGGCCATCCCCGGCTTCGCGCCCTGCGAAGCGGCTTCCGGAACGTCGTTAGGATAGACGTCGATCAGCTTCACCACCCAATCGCTGTCCGTGCCCGTGGTCGACGCGTAGAGATCCACAACAGGTGCACCCATGATGTGCACCGCCGTCTCGAGCGGCGCGCTCTTCCAGGAGGCGACGTCCGGCCGCTCCGACACGAACCGCTGGTCTTTCACGAGCCACGGCTTCCACTGCGTCGGATCGTTCATGTTCACGGGACGCGGGATGAACGGCACCGGCTTGGCGGGGTCGCTGACATATTCATCGTGCCCGGCCGCTTTCGGGCGCTCGAAAGTCGCCGCGCCATTCTCCGCCAGGTAGATAGGCTTGGCCGTGCCCATCGGCCAGCGCTGCGAAGTCTGCCATTTGTTCACGCCGGTTGCATACGTGAGCACGGGCGGCGTGTGCGGATCGGGGCCGCCCTTCAGCCAATGATCGAAGAACGGCTTCACGTACTGCGCGCGCCACTCGCGCGCCGTGTCTCCGGTGAAAATCAGGTCGCCGAGGTCGTAGCCATAGTGGTTGGCACCCGAGTGCCGCCACGGCCCGATCGCCAGCGAAACCATGTCGTTGTTCTTGTCCTTGGGCTCGAGCGCGCGATAAACCGCGGGCGCGCCGTAACTGTCTTCCTGGTCCCACTGCCCGACCTCGAGCATCGTCGGCACTTTGAGCGGCTGCGCCGCGAGCCACTTGTCGACCGCCTGCAGCGACCAGAAGTCGGTGTACGCGGGATTGTCGAGGAACTTGCGGACGCCGGGATAATGGGTGATCCCTAACTTCGTGGCGAAATCCGCCATGGACCCGGCTTCCAGATATCGCGTGTAGTCATCACCCGCGCCGAGTGCGAAATCGCCACCGCCGTCGCCCTTCTTGGTAGACAGGCCGACGGCATAGTCGAGCGAGCTGACGCGGAAGGCGCCGTTGTGAAACCAGTCGTCGCCCATCCAGCCGTCGACCATCGGGCTTTGCGGAACGGCCGCCTTCAACGCCGGATGCGGATTGATCTCGGCCATCAGGGTCGTGAAGCCGAGATAAGAAGAGCCGATGACCCCGACCTTGCCGTTCGACTCGGGCGTGTTCTTCACCAGCCACTCGATGGTGTCGTACGCATCGGTAGATTCATCGATGCCGCTGTCGTTGAGCGGCCCGGCCAGCGGCCGGTTCAAGACCCACGCGCCCTCGGAACGGTGCAGGCCGCGGATATCCTGGTAGACGCGGATGTATCCGTCTTCCACGAATTCGGCGTCCATCACTTCGACGATGTCGACCAGACGTTGGCTCGCCACGCGATGAGTGGATTTGTACGCGTCGTAAGGCGAGCGCGACAACAGGATGGGCGCGTTGCTCGTGCCTTTTTTCATCACGACTGTGGTGTAGAGCTTGGTGCCATCGCGCATGGGCACCATGGCATCCCGGCGGATGAACTCGGCCGAGGCAAGCGTCGATTCGTATTTTTCGACGACGTCCGGCGTCATCGGCGTTACGCGGGGCGGGTCTTGGGCCATGGCAGCCATGGCAACGGCGGCGGAGAGAAGCAGCGCGAGTGAGCGCGTGAGCGTGTGTTTCATGGCCGGTAGCCTATGAGCCGGCCACCGCAGCCGCAAGGCGCCCGCGCAGCTGCGCGCGTGAGAGACTCGCGAGCGTCGTGTCCGCTTCCGGCTGTCAGTCGGGACATCGGGTGCCCGTAATCGCAAGCCGACGCGGAGGGAACGAAAACTCGCGGGAATAACCGAATGAATTCAAAGGATCGCGTTTTTTGCCGGGTTCATTCAGGCGTCGTTAATAGACCAGGTTCCACCATGAACAACATGTCACAAAACTCACTCCGTGCCCTCGCGGCACTGTCGCTCAGTCTGGTGTTTGGCCTGGCTCACGGTCAGGACGAGCAATCGTACGATGCCGACCCGCCGGATCGCGCCGCCCGACTCAGCTATCTGCAAGGCGAGGTGTCGATGCAGCCTGCCGGCGAGGACGAATGGGCGGATGCCATCGTCAACCGCCCGCTGACCACCGGCGACAAGTTATGGACCGATCAGGATGGCCGCGCCGAAATCTATGTCGGCGAGGCCGCGGTCCGGCTCGGCAGCAACACCGGCTTCTCCTTCCTCAACGTCGACGACGACACGATCCAGATGCGCATGACCGCCGGCGTCATCGATGTGAACGTGCACGCGCTCGACGGCAACGACCAGATCGAAGTCGACACACCGAACATCGCGCTGTCGATCCTGCGTCCCGGCAGATATCGCGTCGAGGTCAACGACGCGGGCGACGCCACCGTCGTCAAGATCAGCGAAGGCATGGCCGAGGCGAGCAGCGGCTCGCGAAGCACCGTCGTTCACGCGCAGCAGGCAGCGACTTTCCGTGGTGAGGGCGACCTCGTTGCGCAGTTGGGCTCGTTAGGCGCCCCGGACGAGTTCGATACGTGGAGTCTCGAACGCGACCGGCGCGATCAGCGTGCGGCGACTTCGCAGACGGCTCAATACGTATCGCCCGAAGTCACCGGTTATCAGGATCTCGACGACAACGGCAGCTGGAGCTCCGAGCCCGAGTACGGATATGTGTGGACTCCGCGCCGCGTCGATGTGGGCTGGTCGCCCTATCAATACGGCCGGTGGGTGTGGGTCTCGCCGTGGGGCTGGACCTGGATCGACGATGCGCCGTGGGGTTACGCGCCGTTTCACTACGGTAGATGGGCGCACGTGCGCGAGCGCTGGTGCTGGGTTCCCGGGCCGCGGCACGTACGCGCGGTGTATGCACCCGCGTTGGTGGGCTGGGTCGGATCGCCGGGCCTGAGCGTGTCGGTTTCGATCGGCGGCGGCGTGGGCTGGTTCCCGCTCGGGCCGCGCGAGGTCTATATCCCGGGGCGCCGCTTCAGCCATCGATACGTGGAACGGGTGAACGTCTCCAACACGGTGATCGTGAACCGCACCTACATCACCAACGTGTACAACAACCGGGAAAGGAACGTGACGTACCGCAACCGCGGTGTGCCCGGCGCGGTGACCGCCGTGTCGCGCACGACGTTCACGTCCGCGCAGCGGGTTGGCAATCACCGCGTTCGCATCGACGAGCGTGAGGTCAACCGTACACAAGGCACGGCCGTGGCTCCGCAGATCGCGCCGGTGCGCGAGAGCCGTTTGGGCGCAGGTTCGAACGCCCGCGTGAACGGGCGTGCACCGCCGCGCACCGTCGTCGACCGCCAGGTGGTCGTGAAGCGCGACCCCCCGCCGGCCGCCAGACACTTCGTGCGCCGGGAAGGCACTGACAATCCGGCGCCCGATCGCGTGGATCGTGCGCAGCGCTCGCCGGAGGTTCGCCAGGACAATCGCGTCGAGCGCGGTCGCGTGGTGGATCAGGGCAACACGCACGAGGCGCGTCCGTCGCGCAACGATCGTCCGCAGCGCGAGCGGCCCGATTCGCAGATCGAAAACGGGCAGAGCAACCGCGACGCGAATACTCAGCCCCGTGTGGATCGCCAGCCGCGGCAGGATCAGCCGCGGGTCGCGGTTGCACCGCCGGTGCAGTCGGCGCCGCCGGCGCAATCGGCACCGCCGGCATCGACGGACCGACCGCGGGAAGACCGCCCGCAGCGCGGGCAACGGGAACGGGAGCGTCAGCCACAAGCCGACGACCCGCAGCAGCGCGCCGTTGCAGTTCAAGAACAGCGGCAGCGCCAGGAACGACGGCCCGAAACTCCGCAGCCGCAGCAGCAGCAGCAGCGCGAACGTCAGGTCGAACGTCAGGTCGAACGTCCGCGCGCGGAACGTCCGGAGCGTCAGGAGCGATCGCAGCCGCAGGAACGTCAGGAGCGTGCCGAGAGGCAGAGGCCCGAACCCAAACAGCAGAATGAGAAGAGCTCGGCGCGCGAGGCCAAGCGGAATCCGGACGATCAGCGGAATTGACGGCGTCAGGTCCGTTGGCGGTCGAACCAGCGTAGCGACATGCAGGAGAGCCCTGCATCGACCTTCGCGATTTCTGCCGCGGGCAAGGCAATCACATTCAGGCCGTGCTGCGCGAGCATCGCGGACGTGCGCGGGCACCCTGCCCTGACGAATACGACCTCGTTCACGCGCAGCGCGTTGCACGCATGGCGTTCATCGGCCGGCGCCTCGAGCACGCGGAACCCGTCGAACAACCCGGTCTTTGCCAGCGCCTCGGTGGCAAGGATCGTGTCCTCGTCGACCAAGGCGCAGTCGGTTTTCAGATGCAGGGTTCCTGGCGGGACACCGACGACCTCGGCCGTCAGGTCGACGCCATTCAGCAGGATCTTGAGGGCGGCGGCACCGGCCCGATTGGTGCGGGCGGAGAGTCCGATGAAGACGCGGCCTGGAGTCACCAGGACGTCCCCACCATCGGTGTAGCCATCGCTGACTTCGAGCACGGTGGGGAATCGTGCCTCCAGCTCGGCAGCAAGCTCGTTTGTTTCGGCCGTGCGGGTGGGCGCTCCGGGCCGCAGCAGCACCGCGACATCCGTGAAGACCAGCGCTGGATCCTCGACGAAGATCGAGTCGGGAAACTGCTCGAGCGGCGGAAGCGTCGTCACCTGCACGCCCGCGGCCTGCAACGCGTCGATGTAGGCCTGGTGCTCGGCCACGACGGATTCGAAAACCGGCGCGGGCCCCGCATTGGCGCGCAGTCCGTTGACGACGTTTTTTCCGGGACTGCGGACGATCGCTGCATTGAAATCGAAAACTCTCAATGGCACTCCGGAATCGTCGTGTCGATGAGAACGGGGAAATGATCGGACGGCCAACGCCCGTCGATCACCTGTGAAAGAACCAGGTATCTGTCTACTTCCAGCCGCGGTCCTAACAGAAAGTGATCGATGACCCGAGCTTCCGCCGGAGCGGGCTCGAAACCGTTGAAGGTATTGGCGGGTCCGAACGGTGCGGACTTCGACAGGGCGCGCGCGTCGCGCAGACCCAGCGAGGTCCTGATGGACCGAAGTGGCTCCTCGTCGATTCCGGAATTGAAATCGCCGAACAACATCACCTGCTCGCAGCGCTTCGCGTTCGATTCGATCCAGCGCGCGATCTGCAGCGCGGATTCCTGGCGGGCGATCGTTCCGACGTGATCCCAATGCGTGTTGACGGCGAGTAACACGTGTCGCGTGCCGTGAACGCGCAACCGGGTCCAGGTCGCGACGCGATTGTAGGCGGCATCCCAACCCTTCGATGGCACGGCCGGCGTGGGAGAGAGCCAGAAGAGTCCGTTGTCCAGAAGATCGAAACGCTTCGGGTCGAAACCGATCGGTGAGGCCTCGCCTTTTTCTTTGCCGTCGTCGCATCCGCCGCCGAGGATCCGGTATCCAGGCAACGCGCCGATGAGATCGGATTTCTGATTCGGCAACACCTCCTGCATGCCGAAGATGTCGGGATGCAGCCAGAGAATCTGCGCGGCGACCCAATCGCGACGATGCGGCCAGGCATTGGCGCCGTCGGAGGCGAGATCCAGGCGGATGTTGTAGGTCATCAACCGAACCGGAAGGGGCTCGCGCGCGACCGCTGACAACGACAGCAGCGCGATCGATGTGGCCAGGAAACAATGCAGCAGACGCTGAAGAAGCGCGCGTGGATTACGAGAGGTCATGGGTTCTCCTGATGTCCGCAAGCACGGCCGAGGAGTCGTCACTCCGACTCGTCCAGGACCTCTATCGCAGATATCGTTGCGTTGTTGACGACCGGCTCGAAGGTGAGGTTGATC
>Ga0307513_10012826_pt1 | contig 10321 bp, 3 predicted proteins | sample 15_EM_MG_FD_202174 | JGI IMG/M metagenome (GOLD analysis project Ga0307513, IMG submission 202174) | Populus trichocarpa ectomycorrhiza microbial communities from riparian zone in the Pacific Northwest, United States - 15_EM | ecosystem: Host-associated > Plants > Roots > Unclassified | place...
TTCAATTTTTTACCAATTGACTCTCAAATTTAATAATCTCATCCTCAAACTTAAAATTTTGTGTTGTCTTAACCCCATTCTCAAATATATTTTTATCAATTCATTTTTTATTATTTATTCAAAAATTGAGTTATGACACAAAGAATCAGTTTCGTTGCCGAATTGTGTTGTCTGCAGCGAATGAGTTTTCGCTGCCGAATTGTGTTGTCTGCAGTGAATGAGTAGCGAATCCGTTTCGCTGCCGAATTGTGTTGTATGCAGCGACTGAGTTTTCGCTGCCGAATTGTGTATTCCGCAATGAATCAGGTGTTCACTGCCGAATTGTGTTGTCTGCATCAAATGAGTTTTCGCCGCCGAATTGTGTCAGCAGCGAATCAGTTTCGCTGTCGAATTGTGTTTTCTGCAGTGAATGAGTTTTCGCTGCCGAGTTGTGTGTCAGTAGTGAATCAATTTCGCTGCTGAATTGTGTTGTCTGTAGCAACAGAGTTTTTGCTGCCGAATTGTGTATTCCGCAGGGAATCAGGTGTTCGTTGCCGAATTGTGTTGTCCGCAACGAATCAGGTTTTCGCTGCCAAATTTGTGTGGTGCACAGAGAATCAGGTGTTCATTGCCAAAATATGTTGTCCGCAGTGAATCAGGTGTTCCTTGCCGAATTGTGTTGTCCGTAGCGTATCAGGCTTTCGCTGCCAAATTATGTTGTCCGCATCGATTCAGGTTTTTGCTGCCGAATTTGTGTGGTCCGCAGCAAATCAAGTGTTCGCAGCTGAATTGTGTTGTTCGCAGTGAATTTGGTGTTCGCTGCCGAATTGTGTTGTCTGCAGTGAATTAAGTTTTCGCTGCCGAATTTGTGTTGTCTGCAGTGAATTAGGTGTCCGCTGCCTAATTGTGTTGTCCACAGCGAATTAGCATTTGCTGCCGAAAGGGTGTTGGCTGTAGCGAATTAGCATTTGCTGCCGAAGTTGTGTTTTCTACAGTGAATCAGCGTTCGTTGTCGAAGCTGTGTTATCTACAGTGGAAGTGTGATTCGCTGCCAAAATCGAGTTGCCTGTTGTGAATTAGCATCCGCTACCGAAAGCGTGTCGATTGCAGCGAAGTAGCATTTGCTGCCGAAATTGAGGTGCTTGCAGCGAACCAGTTTTCATTGCCAAAGTGTGCGGCCTGCAGGGAACCAGTTTTCGTTGCCAAATTGTGTGGCCAACAACAAATCAGTTTTGCTGCCGATTTTTCTACAATAGTCCCCTGGGCAGAATTGACTTAAATGCTTATAACAATTTCATTGTATGACGGTGTAAAATGTGGAACACTTGAATGCGAACATATGAACTCTTGAAATAAGTATGGTGATGAATGTGATTTAAGGATGCAAATGTACTGATTTGTGACCATTGATGTCTTAGGTGGTGTGGCCGAGATCAAACCATCGCCAGGACAAGGACAACCCACAAGTGGAGCAGGTAGGTGGTTTCCACCTTTTTCTCGTGTAATGTTTATGTTTTGAAATGATTTACTCATAGTGATATTTTATTAAATCCTTGTTGAATGATGAAACGACGAATGAAGTGTTTGATTGAATTCTTGATGATTGTCGAAACGACTATGAAATGTCGATTGAGTTTTTGATGAATGTTGAAACAATGATAAAAATGTTAATGTTCTGAAATGACCTGTTTGAGGTAGATATATTATTGTGTTGTGATGAATATTAGATCGACTATGAGGTGTTGATTGGGCTATTATGAATTTCAGCTACTGATGAATGGTTGTATGAGTATTACAAAGGATCTACTGTTGTATTTTATTGAATATAATTGTGACGCATGGTTGCATGAGTATTACAAAGGATCTATCGTTGTATTATATGAATGAAATTGTCACGAATGGTTGTATGAGGACTACAAAGATCTATCATTGTATTATACTAAATGTTAATTATCACGAATTATTGTATGAGTATTATAAGGGATTCATTGTTGTATTGTATTGAACATTAACTTTCATGAATGGTTGGATGAGTAATATGAAGGGTGTACTGTTGTGTTATATTGAATGCTAAACTTTTATGGAATGTTTGTTTGTGTATTACAAAGGATGTATTATCTTGTTACTAAATGTTAAACTATTATGGAACGCTCGTACAAGTATCACGAAGGGTCTGCTATTATGTTGCAGTGAATGTCAAATTGTTATGAACCGTTTGAATGAGCAATTCAAGGGATATTACATGTTATAGTGATTTCATAAACTGCCTCTAGAATATTTGATTGGTTGATTGATTAACTTCAGCTAATGGCATCTAAGCGGATGACCGGGATGAGCAAATGATTAGCTAATGCTAGTGTCATCCAAAGCGGATGACCGTGACAAATGATTGATTAGTTTCGGCTATTGGCATCCAAAGGGATGACCGGGATAAATGATTGATTAGCTACGGCTAATGGCATCCAAAGCGGATGACCAGGATAAATGATTGATTAGCTACGGCTAATGGCATCTGAATGGATGACCGGGACAATTGATTGATTAGCTTCGGCTAATGGCATCCGAACAGATGACCGGAATAAATGATTGATTAGCTATGACTAATGGCATCCTAGGCAGATGACCTAGACAAATGATTGATTAACTTTGGCTAATGGCATCCGAAGGGATGGCGGGGATAAATGATTGATTAGCTTCGGCTAATGGCATCTGAATTGAAGGCCGGGATGAATGATTGATTAGCTATGGCTAATGGCATCCAAAGTGGATGGTCGAGATGAATAAATGATTAGCTTCGGCTAATGGCACCCTAGGAGGATGACTGAGATTAATAAATGATTTACTTCGGCTAATGGCATCCAAAGTGGATGACCAGGATGAATAAATGATTAACTTCAGCTAATGGCATCCAAAGTGGATGGCCGAGATGAATAAATGATTAGCTTTGGCTAATGGCACCCTAAGGGGATGACCGGGATGAATAAATGATTAGCTTCGGCTAATGGCATCTAAAGTGGATGACCAGTATGAATAAATGATTAACTTTGGCTAATGGCATCTTAAATGTATGACCGGGAAGAATAAATGACTAGCTTCGACTAATAGCATCCTAAGTGGATGACCGGGATGAACAAATGATTAGCTACGGCTAATGACATCCAAAGTGGATGGCCAAGATGAATAAATGATTAACTTTGGCTAATGGCATCCTAAGTGGATGACTAGGATGAATAAATGATTAACCTTGGCTAATGGCATCCTAAATGGATGACGGGAATGAATAAATGATTAGCTTAAGCTAATAGCATCCTAAGTGGACGACCGGGATGAGTAAACGATTGGCTTCGCCTAATGGCATCCTAAGAGGATAGGCCGATTTGAGAGTTATGAGTTAGTTTCAAGAATTGATGTGTTCATGTATACTATGTTTTGTATATACTAAGTATATGAAAGAACAATTATTATGCTTTAACTAGAGAATAACGATAGTTTGCCTAACGGTATTGGAGATGACTGATCGGGTTTGAGTATTGTAACTAGCCTCGATAATTGACGAATTATTAACGGTGGTATTTACATAAGTAAGGGGAAATGATAGAAGTATGCTCTTTTGGTCCATGAATGAAATGTAATGCTAATATTGCTTTATTATGTTTTTAGATGTCGCTCAACTCCTTTTATAAATACTAGTAATGAAAAATTCAAATGGAACACGGATGTGAATGTGAGAACATGTTGATATGATGTGTATGAATATACATATGAGGTATTCACCTTATGAGGATGTCATATTGTGAAATTACATGAGGTCAGGATAACGAAAGTACTAGTTGTGTAACTTGTTGTTCACCACTCTTGTATGAACTTGTGATGATAACGAGACTAGAACAGGAATGTCAATTTCTGAGTATGTCAATATGATGTAATGTAAACCTATGAGTATGGAAATATAATATTATGGGCATAAGCATTGAGAATCCATTTTATAGGAATGTTGGCTTACGTTATCCTACGTAGATCGTGCCTTGTTAATGAACAAAATGCAATGGTAAATCTGAAGAATGATATGGTGAAAACATCCAGATACCGGACGATAAAAAAAAAATTCCATCGATTTTGGCCTTGAAAAAGTTAGGTCTTTACAGTTCCTTTATGTACTTGGTACGCACGACTTGTTGTAAATATATATACATCAATTCTTGCAATCAACCATTATCTTAAATCTAGTTATCCTCTTAAGTCATCATTAGTCGAGGTTAACCATTCATTCGTCTTGACCATCCACTTCGGATGCCATTAGCCTAAGTTAACTAACTATTTGTCCCGGTCATCCATTTGGACGCCATTAGTCGAAGCAAATCAATTATTTGTTCCGGCCATCCATTCGAATGCCATTAGCCGAAGCTAATCAATCATTTGCCCTGACCATCCCTTCGGATGCCATTAGCCGAAGCTAATCAATCATTTGTACCCGCCATCCATTCGGATGCCATTAGCTAAAACTAATCAAATTTTTGTCCCAGCCATCCCTTCGGATGCCATTAGCCGAAGCTAATCAATCATATATCCCGCCTTTCCCTTCAGATGCCATTAGCCAAAGCTAATCAATCATTTATCCCGCCCATCCCTTCGGATACCATTAGTCGAAGCTAATCAATTTTTTGTCAACATTACTCATTTGGCAGTTTGATATTTATACTAACACAATACGGTAACAATTCATGTCAAAGCATTTCATAAATCAACGTTATGAAAAAGAAAGGTGGAAGTCACGTACCGACTCCACTTGCGGGTTGTCCTTGTCCTGACAATGGTCCGATCCCAACCGCACCACCTAAGACATCAATGGTCACAAATCAGTACATTTGTATCTTTGAATCACATTCATCACCATGCTTATTTCAAGAGTTCACATGTTCACGTTCAAGTGTTTCACATTTTATAACATCATACAATGAAATTGTTACAAGTATTTGAGTCATTTCTACTCGGGAGGCCTATTGTAGAAATTGGCAGCGAAAATTGGTTTGCTGCAGGCTGCACAGTTTGGCAGCGAAACTGGTTCGCTGCAGGCTGCATATTCGGCAGCAAAAACTATTTCGCTGCAGGCGCACAATTTCAGCAGCGAATGTTAATTCGTTGCAGACAACTTAATTTCAGCAGTGACTCACCATTTCATTGTAGAGCACAAAATTCAGCAGTGAATGTTAATTCGCTGCAAACAATACAATTTCGGCAGTGAATTCCAAATTCGCTGCAGAACACACAATTCGGCAGCGAATGTTAATTCACTGCAACCAACTCAATTTCAGCAGCGAATTACAAATTCCCTACAGAACGCACGCATGCATTTTCAATTCCAACACATAATATATCATCAAATCCCAGAATGGTTACATGGTTTTAACATGATCACACACATGCATTCTCAATTCCAGCATATAATATATCATCAAATCCCAACAAAAGTTACATGGTTTTAACATGAACACATACATGCATTCTCAATTTCTGCACATAATATATCATCAAATCCTAGCAGAGTTTCATGATTTTAACATGAACACACACATGCATTTTCAATTCCAGCACACATATGTCATCAAATCCTAGCAGAGTCACATGATTTTAACATGAACACACACATGCATCTTCTTACACAATGCATTCCGGCCAGCCCCATTGCTGTGGCCGACCCTCTACCAAGTTTTATTCTTTCCATTTTATTCATTATCATTAGTTAGATGCTCTGGAAATTGGCCTCATTTTGTCTTTGTTGCTTGTCATCTTAGTTGTTTTCAGTTTCCTTTACAATTAGCCTAGGGGTTTGGGTCAATTTTTCTTAGGGATCATTCATCATTTTCAGTTTTGGGTTTGAAGAACAAGGGGGCAAAAGGAGACTACATGACCTATACCTTTTAACTTTAAGTAGGTCTGGACAGTTTGGTAGTATTTTCCCTTCCTCTTTCTCTAGTTTTTCCCCTTCTGCTTCCTATCTCGATTCTTTATTTTTTCTGTTAGTTTCTTCCCACTCATTCCAACCCCCTTTCCTTCCCCCTAAGCAGCTGCCCAACCTTCATTCACAATCTCAACTCTCTCTCACATGTTCAAGAGGTATTCTTTGTTGGTTTTAGTTTGAATTTTTGTTGGGAAGAAGGAGGAAAATAGAGACATGCAGCTGAACATGCAGCTGCTGCAGGCAGACTTTGGAAAGAAGAAGGGTCACCTTTTCTCTCTCTCCTTGCATTTATACTTCATATAAACTGAGGTGGGGTGTTTGGGGTTGGGTTAAAGGTGTTCTTGTCCATGTTTTGTTCTGTCTAAAACTGATTTTACCCCTCCCTTTTGGCTTATTAAGATAGCATGATTGTTTTTTCCTAACTTTCAATTCGGCTGCGTCACTACCGATTCAGAAATCCACAGCAATAACTACGTCGTTGCCGATTCAAAAATTGATAGAAGTAACTGCGTTGCTGCCGATCCAGAAATCGACAGCAAAAATTGTGTTGCTGCTGATTCAGAATTGGTAGCGATAGTGGGGCTGTTTGGACCCCCCCCTTTTTTTGGGTGTTTACAAGTACCATGTTTTCTGTTTCGATTTCAGCATGGTCTAAGATTCTAACAAGGTCATAATTCCTTCTTTACTTCTCATAATATTTGCATTCTGTCCAACCCCCACCATAGTCGGTCTTCCACCTCAGTTTGTGTATTTAGATTATCCATTTTCTTTGTCAAGTGTTCTGGGATTTGGCCTCCCATTTACCCCTGTTTTACATGCATTCTTTAGTCCAGTTTTCCTTAGCAGCTGGTGTAAGGATTCTAGGTCATCTATTTGGGGTTTTTGTTCATCATTTTGATCCTAAAATTATAAGAACTGTGGAGAAGGGTTGTGGTTCATACCTCATGCTTCACAAAATTTTTAAGAAGGAGTTTGGTGGTTTGTTCTTCTCTCTCAATCTAGTTTCTTCCTTTTCTCACCTGTTGTCCAACCAGCCCTCTAGGTTCTCCCTTCTCCCTTGTTTTTGGTTTTTCTCTTCTTCACTTAGCTTACGTCTCACTCAACTATCAAGGAAGACTGTATGCAGGCTAGTCGTGTTTAGTTTTTCTCCTTGAGAAGGAGTGGTTTTGCTGCAACAATGGCTGCAGTCAGTCCTGGGAGGAGGTCTTGGCTCTTTCCTCCTCCAAGTTTCATCACTTCTCTCTCTCATGCCTAAGGAGATAGCTACAGCTAGGGCTTAGGTTTAGTTTTTGTTGGGAATGAAAAAGAAAGGGAAGCATGCAGCTAGACATGCAGTTGCTGCAAATAGATCTTTGGAAAGAGAAAGGGCCACCTTCTCTCCCCCCCCTTGTATTTATGGCCCTTATAAGTATGCTGGGGTGTTTGGGCACTGGACCTAGGCTATCCTTATCCCTCTTTTGGGTTATCTTGGGCTGGTTTCTATTTCAATTCTCTCATAAGATAGGCCAATCCAACACTAATTTTTGTTGGGTTTTGTAGTGTCAGTGCCGATTCAGAAATCGACAGCAAAAACTGTGCCACTGTCGATTCAGAAATCGACAGCCAAAAATTATGTTGCTGCCGATTCAGAAACCGGCAGGTAAGAACTGTGTCCTGCCGATTCAGAAACCGGCAGCTAAGAACTGTGTCCTTGCCATTTCAAAAAGCGCCAGCCAAACTGTGACGCTACCGATTTAGAAACCGGCAGCCAAATGTGACGTTGTCGATTCAGAAACAGTAGCCAAAAACTATGATGGTGCCGATTGAGAAACCGGGAGCCAAACTGTGTCACTGCTGAATTCTGAATTGGTAGCGATGATGGTGTCATTTCCAGCTTTAATTTATTTTTTTGTGTTTATATTCTAGGATGCCATTTGTTGAAGCTAATCATCAAACACAACCTGGCCATTCTTCTAGGATGCCATTAGCCAAAGCTAATTATAATGTTCTTTTTTCCCATCCTTCTAGGACGACATTAGTCGAAGCTAATCATCAAACACATCTCGACCATCCTTCTAGGATGCCATTAGTCGAAGCTAATCATAATGCTCATCTTGGCCATCCTTTTGGGATGCCATTAGCCAAAGCTAATCATAATGCCCAACTCGGCCATCATTTTAGGATGCCATTAGTCGAAGCTAATCATAACACTCATTCAAATATTTCATAATAGATCTTTCGTAATGAATTCACTTCGAAGAATTAACATTATGCTACAAGGGGTGAAAACCACCTACCTGTTCCTTCCATGAGGTGTCCTCGTCCGGTCAAAGTTCTGATCCAGGTTGTACCACCTGACACATCAAATGATCACTAATCAGCATATTCGCATTTAGAAATCACATAAGTCATCACCATACATATCCCAAGAATACACATAATCGATAATGCGTTGAACGCTTGAATGTGAAACTGGTTCATGGCTGGCGCGTGGGACTCAAAATTCATTATTGACAACTAGGTCGCTGGTAACACATAATCATCAGCAAAACTGGTTCACAACAAGCACATGGGACTCAAAATTCATTAGCGACAACTGGGTCGCTGGTAACATAGAATCGTCAGCGACAACTAGGTTGCTGGTGACACAGAATAGTCAACAAAACTAGTTTATGGTTAACACATGGAACTCAGAATTCATCGGCGACAACTGGGTCACTAGTAACACTAAATCATTAGCGAAACTTGTTCACGGCTAACGCATGGAACTCAAGATTCATCAACGACAATTGGGTCGCTGGTAACACAAAATCATTAGAGAAACTAAAATCTACTGTTGACTAAAAAACCATCAATGAAAACTGAGTCGTTGTCGACCCAGAATTCATCAACGAATCTATTACGCTGCCGATTCAGAAATCAGCAGTGACGATTGGGTCAAACTCATGTCTATGAATGTATATTTTTAATGTGAACTTCTAACCATGCAAACATAATAATATGTGTTTATGTAAGATTCATTTTTAAATGAAATGTTGATTGTTGTTGGTTTATGGATTGTATCTTGATGATGTGAGGGAACAGGTTCGCCGATTACCGACACGATGTGTGTCAAGAAGTGCTTAAAAAAAATTTACCGTTGTTTTGGGCTTGAAAATCCAGGTTGTTACAGTTGGTATCAGATCTCTTGGTCTAAGTCCTAAGGATCATTGATAATTGTGTTATTGTGATAAATTTCAGGATGGTGCGCACTTGACAAGTTCTCTGAAGGAGAACTCAGTTCTGCCTTTAAGCCAATCAAAATTGCTCATTAACAAACATTGGACTATTACTGTCCAACCGTTACTGTGTCTTGACATTAAACTATTATTGTCCGACCTCTCCTCAGATTTTTAACTATATCTAGAGTTATAGATTGGTCTCATTGGAAAGCTAAGACACGAGGCTACAAGTTCTCTGAAGGAAGGAGAACTTAGTATTGCCTTTAAGACAATCAAACTTGCTCATCAACAAATATTGAACTATTACTGTCCAACTGTTACTGTCCGACCTTTCCATTTACACACAACACCTGAAGTTATTTAATTTTAGCAACTAATACTTTTTCCTCAATTCAAGTCTAAGAACCCTAATCTATAATTCAACATCTAGGTATTAATTTATAATCGACTTTGAAACGACTCATAAGACCATCTTTAGAACACCTTACCCGGTAAGAATCAAGGTTTCGATCTTCAACTCCCTCCTTTTCTTTCTAATGACAGCCGACCCTCCCCTCTTCTCTTCTTGTTCAAATTTTCTTGTTAATCCCTTGCCCACAAGTGTTTATTCTACCTATAACCCTTAATCTTGGATGGGTTCTTGAAATTTTGGTGTTTCTCTCTTGATTTGCAAAAGTGGATACAAAAACTCCCTCTTTTCTTTCCTTACGGTTGCTGCAGATTGTTTTTTGGTGAGAATATGAGTATTTATGCTCTATAATTATTCTTATTTGTATTTAGGCCTTATTTCCTTTAAGTGCATTATTTTTTCCCCCACATCTTTTTTTCTTCTTATAATTAAGTTATACTTATTTTCTTTTCTTATAATTTTACCCCACAACTTTTAGTTTAATTTATTTTTTTTTAATTTAATCCAGCCTTGATTTTTCCCGGGGCTTACATTCTCCCCTTCTAATAAAAATTTCATCCTCAAAATTCAAGTTACGTACCTATTGTTGCGATGTCGCGGTCGCACAAATTAATTACCCTAGCTTAAAACATAACACACAAGATAGTATAGAGCAAGCAAGGGGTCAATCCCACGAGGAAGGTTCAAGTCAAATTTTTATGCTAGATGATATGCAATTTTTTAGGGGGGGTTTGGACTTTATCTAGGCTAAAGCAAAAGAAAACAGAAAACTTT
>Ga0307513_10012827_pt1 | contig 10321 bp, 6 predicted proteins | sample 15_EM_MG_FD_202174 | JGI IMG/M metagenome (GOLD analysis project Ga0307513, IMG submission 202174) | Populus trichocarpa ectomycorrhiza microbial communities from riparian zone in the Pacific Northwest, United States - 15_EM | ecosystem: Host-associated > Plants > Roots > Unclassified | place...
GGTGCCGAGCGCCGTCATGGCGACGAGTTGCTGGCGGGAACTCAGGCTGTCGTAAAGCTCGGTGAGCACGTCATTGCCGAGCGCGGCGACCATCGCGCGGTGGAACAGCCGGTTCAGCTCCACATGGGCATAGAGGTCGGCGCCGGCATCGGCATCGCGCATCCGCCCGAGCAGTTCCGGCATTTGCGCCGGCACAGCGATGCCGTCGCGGCAGATGCGCGAGGCGACATGGCCTTCGATCATGCGCCGCGTTTCGTAGAGCTGCACCAGTTCCTGCGCCGTGACCTGACGCACGCGCGCCCCGCGCCGGGGCAGCAGATCGATGAACCGCTCGGCCTGGAGCCGGTGGAACGCCTCGCGGACCGGCGTTCGCGACACGCCGATCGCGGCCGAAATCTGCTCCTCCTCGACGAAAGAGCCGCCGGGAAATCTGCCGCGCAGGATCTGCTCGCGCACATAGAGATAGACCCGCTCACGGGCGGGCTGTTGCTCCGTCTCTGGCGTTGTCATCATCGGTCATCTCCTTCGCGTCGCCCTTTTACCCGATCTCCCCTGGCGGCGCCCCCATCGTCGTGGACACTCATGCATCCTTCATGTATACATGATGAACACACAAACAGATCGTACCAATTTGCCGTTGAGGGGTGTGGATGACGGGCTGGCGTGTAGGGGTGGATTCCGGCGGCACGTTTACCGACATATGCCTCTTCGATGAGGAGAGCGGGGCCATCGCGGTTTGGAAGGTTCCCTCGACACCGGATGACCCGTCGCGCGGCATTGCAAGCGGCGTCGAGGATGCCACCCGGCGCTTCTGCCCTGATGCCGGCGAGAAGCCCGCCAGCGTCATTCGTTATTTCGGCCACGGCACCACCGTCGCCACCAACGCGCTGATCCAGCATCGCGGCACGATGGTCGGCCTGATCACCACGACGGGCTTTCGCGACCTGCTCGAAATCGGCCGGCAGAAGCGGCCCAGCCTCTACGATCTGTTCGCCGACAAGCCGCAGACGCTCATCCCCCGCCATCTGCGGATGGAGGTGGCCGAGCGCGTCCGCCACACCGGCGAAGTGGAGACGCCGCTCGACGCCGATGCGGTGCGCGTCGCCGCGCGCAAGCTGGGCGAGGCCGGCGTCGGCGCGGTGGCGATCTGCTTCCTCTACAGTTTCGTCAATCCCGAGCATGAGCGTGCCGCCAAGGCCATCGTCGAGGCCGAGCTGCCGGGCGCCTTCATCTGCGCGAGCCATGAGATTGCCCCGGAATTCCGCGAGTTCGAGCGGCTGTCGACGGCGGTGGTCAACGCCTATCTCGGTCCGGTGATGCACCGCTATATCGGCCGGCTGGCTCTGCGGCTCAAGGAGCTGGGCCTGGGCGTGGCGCCGCATCTCACCCAGTCGAATGGCGGCGTGATCGGCTTCGAGGCGGCGGCGGCCAAACCGGTCCGCACGGTGCTGTCCGGCCCCTCGACGGGCGTGGTCGGCGCCCAGGCCATCGGGCGTCTGGCGGGGTTCGAGGACATCATTACCTTCGACATGGGCGGCACCTCGACCGATGTTGCGCTGCTGAAATCCGGGCAGGCCAAGCTCGCCTCCGAGGCCATCGTGCATGGCTATCCGCTGAAAGCCCCGATGCTGGACATCCACACGGTTGGGGCGGGGGGCGGCTCCATCGCCTATGTCGACAGCGGCGGCCATCTGAAGGTCGGCCCGCAAAGCGCCGGCGCCGATCCGGGGCCGGTCTGCTACGGGCGCGGCGCGACCGAGCCCGCCGTCACCGACGCCAATGTCGTGCTGGGCACGCTCAACCCGGTGCATCTGCTCGGCGGGCGCATGGCGGTGCGGCGCGATCTGGCCGAGCAGGCGATCGGCGTGCTCGCCGAAAGGCTGGGCCTCACGGCGATGGACACCGCGCAGGGCATCCTCTCCGTCGTGACCGCCAACATGATGCGGGCGATCCGCGTCATCTCCGTGCAGCGCGGCCACGATCCGCGCGACTATGCGCTGATGGCCTTCGGCGGCGCCGGGCCGCTCCACGCAGCGCGCCTGGCACGCGAGCTGGAAATCCGCCGCGTGATCGTGCCGCGCAATCCCGGCATCCTGTGCGCGATGGGCCTGCTGCTCACCGATCTGCGCGCCGACTTCGCCGCCACGCGGCTCCTGCCGCTGGTGCCGGACTCGCTCCCCGAGATCGCCGCCGCGTTCGCGATGATCGGCGCGCAGGCCGAAGACTGGTTCGAGGCGGAGGCGATCCCCGCCGAGACGCGGCGCGTCGTCCGCACGGTCGACATGCGCTATGCCGGCCAGAATTACGAGTTGGCCATCCCGCTGCCGGATGGTCCGGTCGGCCCCGGAACGCTGGGCGTGCTCGCCAGCGGCTTCGAGGATGCCCATCGCCGGCTCTATGGCTTCACCGCCGATGGCGAGGCGGTGCAGTTCGTCACGTTCCGCATCGAGGCAGCCGGGCTCGTCCCCAAGGCGGCGTTCACCGCCAAGCCGGCCGCCGGTGCGGATGCCTCCGGTGCACTGCGCGAGCATCGCCAGGTCTGGTTCCCCGAAAGCGGCGGCTTCGTCTCCTGCCCTGTCTATGAGCGCGAGCGCCTCTGGCACGGCAATTGCTTTGAAGGTCCCGCAATCATTGAGCAAATGGACAGCACCACCGTTGTCCTGCCCGGCATGACCGCTCGCATCGACGCCTATGACAATCTCATCCTGGAGGTCGCATGAACCTCGCCGCGCCCCTTCCCGCTGCAACGCTCGATCCCATCACCGTCGAGGTGATCGGCGCGGCGCTTGCCTCCATCGTGGAGGAAACCGGCGAGGCCCTGGTGCGCGCCTCCTATTCCACCAACATCAAGGAGCGGCGCGACTGCTCGACCGCGCTGTTCGACCGCCAGGGCCGCACGCTTTGCCAGGCCGAGCACATCCCGATCCATCTCGGCAGCTTCATCGGCATCGTGCCGCGCGTGCTGGAGCTTCATGCCGAAGCGGATATGCAGCCCGGCGATGTTTTCATCGGCAACGATGCCTATGAAGGCGGCGGAACGCATCTGCCCGACATCGTGCTGGCCGAGCCGATCTTCATCGATGGCGCGCTGGTCGCCTGGACGGTCAATCTCGCCCACCACTCCGATTTCGCCGATCGCGGCCACGCCCATATCTATCAGGAAGGCCTGCGCATTCCGCCGATCCGGCTCTACCGGGCAGGCGCGTTGCAAAAGGACGTGCTCGACCTCGTGCTCTTGAACTGCCAGGTGCCGCGCGAGCGCCTGTCCGACCTGCGTGCGCAGATGGCCGCCAACCGCCTCGGCGTGGAACGCTTCCAGGCCCTGTGCGGCAAGCATGGGGTGGCTACAGTGCTCGCGGCCGGCGAGGCGCTGCTCGACTATGCCGAGCGCAAGATGCGGGCCGGCATCGCCGCCATCCCGGACGGTGTCTACCGCTTCGAGGACGGCTTCGACAATCTGGAGCTGCCCGCCGTGCTGCCGCTTGCGGTGGAGATCACCATCGCGGGCGACGCCATGGGCCTCAATTTCACCAGCCCGCCGCAGGTGCGCGCTGGGATCAACATGACCTACACCGCATTGCTGGCGACGGCCTACTATATGGTCAAGTCGGTGGTCGATCCGACCATCCTGCCCAATGCCGGCCTAGCCCGCCCCCTGACCATTACCGCCAAGGCGGGGACGGTGCTGAACTGCGTCCATCCTGCCGCCGTCAACGGCCGGGTGCAGACCTGCCAGCGCGTCTCGGACCTCATCCTCGGCGCGCTCGCCAAGGCCGTGCCGGACCGCGTCACCGCCTGCACCAACAGCGCCTGCACCGTCGCCACCTTCGTCGGCGAGCAGCCGGGCGACGGCAGCATCTGGGTCTATCTGGAGACCATCGGCGGCGGGGGCGGCGCGCGTCCCACCAAGGACGGGCTCGACGGCATCCATGTGCATACGACGAACACCTCCAACTTGCCCGTCGAGGCGCTGGAGCGCGAATATCCGCTCACCGTCATCCGCTATGAGCTGGTCGATGACTCGGGCGGGGCGGGCGCGTTTCGCGGCGGCATGGGACTGCGCCGCACCTATCGCGCCGAAGCGCCCTGCCGCGTGCGGCTCGATGTTTCGCGCGTCGCCACCGACTCCTGGGGATTGGCTGGCGGGCGAGCGGGCGGGCGCGGCCATATCATCTACAGCCCGGATGTCACGCCGTTCCAGCAGGGCTCCGGCACGCTGGAAGCCGGCCAGTGGTTCGAGATCGTGACGCCTGGCGCCGGCGGCTATGGGGCGCCGGATGCGCGCGATGCGACGCTCCTGCGCGGCGATCTCGCCGCCGGGACGGTCTCGGCCGAGGCGGCGCAAAAGATCTACGGGTTCGAGGGATAGCCGCAGCGATACGGAACAAGAAGGAGAGGGGCAATGCCGTCGACGATTTCACGCCGAAACTTACTGGGCGGAGCCATGGCGGGCGCCGCCGCTCTTCCCTTCCTGGGAGGGCGGCGTGCCGGGGCGGCAACACCGGGCGTGCTGACCTTCGGCCTCTCCAGCTATCCGCCGAGCTTCCTGCCATGGAACCAGGCTGGCACGGCCGCCGGCACGGTGAAGCTGCTGATCCACAGGGGACTTCTGGGCTACGACAAGAATGGCATACTGCGCGGCGAGCTTGCCGAAAACTGGGCGGCCGATGGCCCGAAAGCCTGGGTGTTCAAGCTGCGCGAAGCCAAGTTCCACGACGGCAAGCCGGTCACGTCAGCCGATGTGAAATGGACCATCGAACAGGTGGCAGCCGAGACGTCCACCGCCTATTTCCGCGGCCAGTTCCGCACCATCGCCTCCGTCGAGACACCGGACGCCCGGACGGTCCGGCTGGTGATGAAGGAGCCGGCCGTCACCGTGCCGGAGTGGTTTGCCCATTACAACATGCCCATCCTGCCGGTGAACAGCGACCCCGAAGGCAAGGTCGGTGCCGGGCCCTTCATGCTGAAGGAGCGCGAACGCGGCGTATCGATTACCCTGGAGGCGTTCTCCGGCTATTACAAGCCGGGGCTGCCGAAGCTGAAAGGCATCTCCATCGTCGCATATCCCGACGAGAATCTGCGTGTCGCCGCCCTTGATGCCGGCAATGTCGACCTCATCGAATACGTGCCCTGGCAATCGATGGCCGCGATCGAGGGCAATGCCGGCCTCGCGCTCGATGCCGTGGACGGGCCGTTCATGTATCTGACCTTCAATGGCTCCAAGCCCCCCTTCAACAATCCAAAGGTCCGCAAGGCGGTTGCCCACGCGATCAAGCGCGAGGACGTGCTGGCGGCGGCCTTTTTCGGGCGCGGTGCCCCGCTCGCCCACCTGCCGATCGACAAGAGCAGCCCGTTCTTCAACGCCGGCCTCGAAAACGGCTGGGCCTATGACCCCGAACTGTCGAAGAAGCTGCTCGCCGAGGCGGGACTGTCCGGAGGCGTCACTTGCGCGCTGCTCTCCACCGCGCAATACGGCATGCACAAGGACACCGCCGAGATCTGCCAGCAGCATCTGGCCGCCGTTGGCATCATGGCCGAGCTGAACTTGCCCGACTGGTCGACGCGCATCCAACTCGGCAATCGCGGCCAGTATGATCTCGCCGTGATGGGAACGAGCGCCGACAGCAACGATCCCGACGGCCTCTCCAATGTCATCGACGGCAGCCTGCCGCCCGCTTTCTCGCGCAGCTTCGGCTTGAAAATCCCGGCCATGGAGGAAAAGCTCTCCGCCGGCCGCTCCGAATTCGACCCCGCCAGGCGCAAGGCGATCTACCAGGAGATGGAGACGATCGCGATCGACCAGGTGCCGATCGTCGGGCTCTCCTGGCGCAACCAGGGCTATGCGATGAAGAAGGCCGTGAAGGGCTTCAAGAACATGCCCGGCCAGCTCACCTTCTATTCCGGGCTGACGCTTGAGGAGACCGAACTGGGGTGACGGCATGGCTCTCTACATCGCCAGGCGCACGGGCATTGCCCTATTGCTGATCTGGATCGTCGCGACGCTGGTGTTCATGGTGCTGCACATCGTGCCGGGCGATCCGGCCGAACTGCTGCTGTCGCTTGGCGGCACCGCGCCGGACCCGGCCATTGTCGCCGATCTGCGCCGCCAGCTCGGCCTGGACCAGCCGATCAGCACGCAATATTTCACCTATCTCGCCGGCCTGCTGCAGGGCGATCTGGGCCGTTCACTGCAGGACGGCCATTCCGTCTCCGAAGAGGTCGCGCTGCGTTTGCCGCGCACGCTGGAACTGATCGTCGTTGCGGTGCTGCTGGCGTCGGCGACCGGCATCCCGCTCGGCACGCTTGCCGCGCTGCGTGTCGGCAGCCGCCTGGACGGTCTGCTCTCCGTAGCGGCGGGCATCGCGCTGTCGGTGCCGGTCTTCGTCATCGGCACACTGGCGGTGCTGGTCTTTGCGCAGAAGCTGCGCCTTGTGCCGGCGGGCGGCTACACGCCGTTTCTCGCCGATCCCGTGCGGCATCTGACGCTGGTGCTCATGCCGTCCTGCACCATGGCGCTGTCGCTCTGGGCGGTGATCCTGCGCATCACGCGCAGCTCGGTCCTCGAAGTGCTGAGCCGCGATTTCGTCCGCGCCGTGCGCGCCAAGGGGGTGGCGCCCCGCCGCATCGTCATGTCCCATGTGCTGCGCAATGCGCTGATCCCGGTCATCACCGTGATCGGCCTCCATGCCGGAACGCTGCTTGGCAGCACCGTGCTCATCGAGTTCGTCTTCAACTGGCCGGGGCTGTCCGGCTATCTGGTTCGCGCCGTCGAGGCGCGGGACTATCCGGAGGTGGTCGGCATCATTCTGGTCATCTCCTTCCTGTTCATCTTCCTCAATCTGCTGATCGACCTGCTCTATGCCGTGCTCGACCCGCGGGTGAGGCATGCCGCATGAGCAAGGCGGGGCTGTCCTCCCTCGCTGGTCCGGCAGGCCTGATCGCGGGCGTCGTCCTTGTCGCCCTGGCCGCACCGCTTCTGCCGCTCGCCGATCCGGTGAAGATGGACATCGCGCACCGGCTCGCCGCGCCATCGCTCGCCCATCCGCTGGGCCAGGACGAATATGGCCGCGACGTGCTCAGCCGTATTCTGTGGGGGTCGAGAGCGTCGCTGGCGGTCTCCGTCAGCTCGGCGCTGATCGCCGCGGTCATCGGAACGGCGCTCGGCCTGTGCGGCGGTTACTTCCGGGGGCTGGTCGAGATCCTGACGGTGCGGACGTCCGAGATGATCCTATGCCTGCCGCCTCTTCTGCTCGCGCTGCTGGTGGTGACGCTGCTCGGCCCTGGCGCGGGCACGCTGATCCTGGCGCTGATGATCCTCTACACGCCCGGCTATGCGCGCGTCGTCTACGCCCAGACGCTGGCAGTGCGTTCCCTGGACTTCGTCACCGCGCAGGAAGTGCTGGGCGCCCATCCCTCGCGCATCCTCGCTTGCACCATCCTGCCGAACGTCATGCCGCCGCTGCTGGTCCAGATCTCGCTCACCATCGCGTCGGCGATGGTGCTGGAGAGCGGCCTCTCCTTTCTCGGCCTCGGCGTGGTGCCGCCGGCCCCGTCCTGGGGGCTGATGATCCGCAGCGCCCGCGCCACCATGGATCACGCGCCGCTCCTGCTGCTCTGGCCGTGCCTTGCGCTGACCGGCATGATCATCGCGCTGAACCTGCTGTGCGATCGCCTGCGCGACATGCTCGATCCGCGCATGGCGGGAGCCGGAGCGCCCTGGCTCGGCGGCTGGACGGAGCGCGTCCTCCCAGGCCTCAGGACGCCTTCACCCGCCGCCGGTGATGCACTCCTGCGCGTCGACGGCCTGAGCATCGCCCTGACCTCGGCCAGCAGCCCGGTCAGGCTGGTGCGCGACGTATCGCTGTCGGTGGCGCCGGGTGAGACGCTGGCGCTGGTCGGTGAGAGCGGCTCAGGCAAGACGCTCACCGGCTTGGCGTTGCTCGGGCTGCTGCCGCCCGGCGTGGAGGTGGTGGGGGGCTCGGCATCCTTCGCCGCGCGCGACGGCTTCCAGGTTGATCTCCTGCATCTGTCCGAACCAGAGCACCGCCATCTGCGCGGCGACCAGATCAGCATGGTGTTCCAGGATGCCAGCGCCAGCCTCGATCCGGTGCATCGCGTGGGCACGCAGGTGGCCGAGGCCATCCGCGCGCATCGTACGGTGACCGCCTTCTCGGCGCGGGAGCAGGCCGTTGCCCTGCTGCAGGAGGTGGGCTTTCCCGATCCCCAGCGACGCGCGGGCGCTTTCCCGCATGAATTGTCCGGCGGACAGCGCCAGCGCGTCATGATCGCCGCCGCCATCGCCAATCATCCGCGCCTGCTGATCGCCGACGAACCCACCACCGCGCTCGATACCACCATCCAGCGCCAGATCCTCGACCTGTTCGCTAGTCTGAAGACGCGCAGCGGCGCGATGGGCATGATCTTCGTGACCCACAATCTGGCTGTGGTGACGGAGATCGCCGACCGCGTCTGTGTGATGTATGCCGGCCAGATCGTCGAGCACGGCCCGGTCGCCGATGTTTTCGCCCAGCCCCGGCATCCCTATACCGCCGCGCTCCTGGAAAGCGTGCCCGAGGGCGATGCCGAGCGCCTCGCCGCCATTCCCGGCACGATCCCCGCACCGCAGGATTTACCGCCCGGCTGTAGCTTTGCGCCGCGCTGCAGCCACGCCATCGATGCATGCAGCGCTGCCGAGCCGGGGCTGGAGGCGGCAGGGCCGGGCCACGTGACGCGCTGTCTCCGGTGGCGGGAGCTTGTCGCCGCATGAGCCCTCCACTCATCAGCGCCGAGGGCGTGTCGCGCAGTTTCAATGTCCGGAGCGGTCTTTTTAAACGCAGGCACGATCTGTTCGCGGTCCGCGACGTCGATTTGGTGATTCACCCCGGCGAGGCGGTCGGCATCGTGGGTGAATCGGGCTGCGGCAAGAGCACGCTCGGCCGGCTGCTGCTTGGCTTCATGCGCCCTACCGCTGGGCGCGTGCTGTTCGAGGGGCGCGATCTTGCCGGCCTGCCGCCGCGCGCTCTGCGCATGACACGCCGGAACATGCAGATGATCTTCCAGGATCCATATGGCAGCCTCGATCCGCGCCGGCGGGTCGGCTCGCAGATCGCCGATGGCCTGAGGGTGCATAGCATCGTCCCAGCAAGGGAGATCGAGGCCGAGATCGGCCGTCTGCTCACCCAGGTCGGGCTCGATGCCGCTCATGCCGCCCGGCTGCCGCATGAGTTCTCAGGCGGGCAGCGTCAGCGCATCGCCATTGCCCGCGCGCTCGCTACCCGCCCGGATTTCATCGTTGCCGACGAGCCGGTTTCGGCCCTGGACGTCTCGATCCAGGCCCATATCGTCAATCTGCTCGCCGATCTTCGCGCGCGGCTCGGGATGGCGCTGCTGTTCATCAGCCACGATCTCCATGTCGTGCGGCATCTGTGCGACCGGGTAGCGGTGATGTATCTGGGCCGGATCGTCGAGGAGGGGCCGGCCGCCGCGATATTCCATGCGCCGCACCATCCCTACACCCGGGCGCTGCTCGGTGCGACGCCTTCGCTCCGCCGGCGAGAGCGCGACATCGCCGATGCGCTGTCCGGAGACCTGCCGAGCCCGCTGGATCCGCCATCGGGCTGCGGTTTCCGCACGCGCTGCCCTATTGCGACAGGCGCTTGCGCGGATATGCCGCCACCGCTCAAGAGCGATGGCAACAACCGCCGCGTCGCCTGTCTCCGAGCCGGTGAGAGGCCGGCGTGAGGCGATGGACGGAGCGGCGACCGATGCCTAGAGCGAGATCCGAAAAGTGGACACCACTTTTCGGAAAAATCGAGCGTCAAAACAAGGGTCTAGAGCGGGATAGCCGAGCCAATCCAAAGTCATCCCGCTCTAGCATCGCGAACGCCTGAAACGCAAATGTTCAGATGTCCACCAAACCGGGGCAACACCAAAATTCTCCTGCCAGAACGATGAGGCACCCCGCATTGCTGTGCGGAGTGCCAGTGTTGAAGCGCCGTGTTCCGGCGGGGCCATTCCACTCAGACGAAGTGGAAATCCTCCGGGTGCGCCTGAAGCTGGGCCATGGTGGCGTTCTTGATCAGCAGAGTATCGGCTGCGTCGACGGTGATCAGAACGCCGCCCGCTACATTGGCGCTGTGAGCGTTCACGGCCGCCGCGTCTGCGAAGATGGTGCTGTCGAACTCAATCACGTCGCGATCGGCTCCCGTAACGCGGAAATCGGTTATCGTGTCGTGGCCGAAATTCGGCTTGAAAACGAAGACATCCGCACCGTTGCCGCCGGACAGGCTATCATCGCCCTCGCCGCCGCCCAGCCGATCCC
>Ga0307513_10012828_pt1 | contig 10320 bp, 5 predicted proteins | sample 15_EM_MG_FD_202174 | JGI IMG/M metagenome (GOLD analysis project Ga0307513, IMG submission 202174) | Populus trichocarpa ectomycorrhiza microbial communities from riparian zone in the Pacific Northwest, United States - 15_EM | ecosystem: Host-associated > Plants > Roots > Unclassified | place...
CGACGACTTCCAGCCCACGGCCGCGTTCGACGCCGTGGTCGGCCGCTACGTGCTCATCTACCTGCGCGACCCCGAGCAGACCGTCGCCCACGCCGCCCGGTGGCTGCGACCCGGCGGCCGCCTCGCGTTCCTCGAGATGGACTTCCATCGCGGCGCCGCGAGCATCATCTGGCCCGCGCCCTCGGCCGCCACCGCGCGCGCGATCGCGTTCATCGCCGACGTCATGCTCGACGCTGGCGTCCAGCCCCACATGGCGGCGCGGCTGCCGAGCATGCTGTCCGGCCTCGGCGCCGTCCAGGCGGAGGTCGGCGCGCCGATCCAGCTCGGCGCGCGCTCGGTGGAGCTCCCCCTCGAAGCGGTCCGCTCGGTCCAGCCCACCGCGCGCCGCCTCCATCGCCCCGACGCCGACGACCACGACGTCGATGCCCTGCTGCAAGCCGAGCTCGCGGGCCGCGACGCACGCACCGTCACCGTGCCGCCACTCTCGGTCGCGGCGTGGGTCGCGGTGACCTGATCTAGCGGCGCCGATGCGCGCCCTACGGCGCGTCGACCACGCGGCGGGTGTGGCCGGCGATCACGCGCTCTTCGTCCGCCGCGATGACGTGGATCGCGCACGCCCCGGCGTCGATCCGCGGCCCATGGCGGGCGTTGGCGGCGCCGTCGATCACGACGCCGAGGTGGTCGAGGTCGTCGCAGATCTGCGCGCGGACCGCCGGCGCGTGCGCGCCGATGCCGCCGGTGAACACCAGCGCGTCGAGGCCACCGAGCGCCGCGGCGAGCGCGCCGAGCCAGAGCTTGGCGCGATAGCAGAACACGTCGACCGCCAGCGCCGCGCGCGGATCGTCGGCGCGCCGCGCGAGCAGCTGCTGCATGTCCGCGGTGGTCTCCGAGATCGCGCGCAGCCCGGCGTCGTGGTGGACGAGCTGCTCGAGGCCGCGCGCGTCGTAGCCGTGATCGAGCAGGTAGATCAGCACGCCCGGATCGACATCGCCGGTGCGCGTGCCCATGACGAGGCCGGCGGCCGGCGTGAACGCCATCGTGGTGTCGATCGCGCGGCCGTCGCGGACCGCGACCATGCTCGCCCCGCTGCCGAGGTGCGCGAACACCGCCCGGCGCGGCAACTCCAGGCTCGCGGCCACGCCCTCGTACGACAGGCCGTGGAAGCCGTAGCGCCGCAGCCCGGCGTCGTGCAGCGCGGTCGGCAGCGCGAAGCGGCGCGCGACCTCGGGCATGGGCTGGTGAAACGCGGTGTCGAAGCACGCGACCTGCGGCAGCGTGCCGTAGCGCGCGCGCACCGCGGCGATCGCGGCGAGCTCGACCGGCAGGTGGAGCGGCGCGAACGGGATCGCCGCGGCGAGCTCGGCCTCGAGCGCCGCGTCGAGCAGCACCGGCGCGAAGCGATCGCGCCCGCCGTGCACCAGGCGGTGGCCGATCGCGCGCGGCGCCGCGTCGAGCCGGTCGAACATCTGGCCCACCGCGGCGGCGTGATCGGCCGCGCGGCCGCCGCCGATGCCGTCGATCGAGCCGCGCGTGGTCGCGCGGTCACCCTCGAACATCGCGTACTTCAGCGACGACGAGCCGCAGTTGATCACGAGGATGCCGGTCATGCCGCCGGCCACGTCCAGTCGCGGATCTCCGGGAGATCGTCGAAGCTCTCCGTGATGTAGGCGCGGTGGCGCGCGAGCACGTCCTCGCAGCGCGCGGTCAGCGCCGCGGCGTCGCCGAGCGGCCGGCGCGCGCGGCGGATCGCGTCCATCGCGATGTCGAACCGGCTGGTCTGGTTGAGCACCACCATGTCGAACGGCGTGGTCGTGGTGCCTTCTTCCTTGTAGCCGCGGACGTGGAAGCGTGCGGCGTGCGGCCGGGCGTGGAGCAGCTGATGGATCGCGCCCGCGTAGCCGTGGAACGAGAAGCAGACGTCGACGTCGGCGGTGAACAGCTCGATGAACGCCGCGTCGGTCATGCCGTGCGGGTGCTCGCGCGGCGAGAACAGCCGCATGAGGTTGACGACGTTGACGACCCGCACGCGGAGCTCGGGCGCGTTGGCGCGCAGCCACGCCGCCGCGGCGAGGGTCTCGAGCGTCGGGATGTCGCCGGCGCACGCGAGCACGACATCGGGCTCGTCGCCGTGGTGACTGGCCCACTCCCAGATCGACGCGCCCCGCGCACAGTGCGCGCGCGCCGCGGGCAGATCGAGCCACTGCAGCTGGGGCTGCTTGTCGATGATGATGAGGTTGACGTAGCCCTGGCTCGCCAGGCAGTGATCGGCGACCGAGAGCAGGCAGTTGCCGTCGGGCGGCAGGTAGACGCGCGCGACCGTGCCCTTCTTCGAGATCACGGTGTCCATGAAGCCGGGGCCCTGATGGCTGAAGCCGTTGTGGTCGTTGCGCCAGCACGTCGAGGTCAGCAGGTAGTTGAGCGACGGCACCGGCGCGCGCCACGGCAGCTCGAGCGTCGCCTCGAGCCACTTGAGGTGCTGCGTGGTCATCGACGCGACGATCAGCGCGAACGCCTCGTAGGTCGCGAACAGGCCGTGCCGGCCGGTCAGCACGTAGCCCTCGAGCCAGCCCTGGCAGTTGTGCTCGGACAGCACCTCCATCACGCGACCCTCGGGCGACATGTGGTCGTCGCCCGCGATCGTCGCCTCCTGCCAGCACCGGTCCGAGACCTCGAACACCGCGTCGAGCCGGTTCGAGCTGGTCTCGTCGGGGCACATCAGGCGGAACGTCGTCGGGTTGTCCCGGTAGATATCGCGCAGCATCTCGCCGAGCGCGCGGGTCGACTCGCGGTGGACGCGACCCGGCGCCGGGACGTCGATCGCGTAGCGCTCGCACGCCGGGATCGCGAGCGGACGCGCGAGCTGCCCGCCGTTGGCGATGGGGTTGGCGCTCATCCGGCGCGCGCCGCGCGGCGCGATCGCGGCGAGCGCGGGCACCAGCCGGCCGTCGCGGTCGAACAGCCGCTCGGGCTCGTAGCTCCGCAGCCAGCGCTCGAGCTCGGCGAGCTTGCCGGGATCCGACGCGACCTTGCTGAGCGGCACCTGGTGCGAGCGGAACGTCCCCTCGACCTGCTTGCCGTTGACCACCTTGGGGCCGGTCCAGCCCTTCGGCGTGCGCATCACCAGCATCGGCCAGCGCGGCGTGCCGCGCACCCCGCGCGTGCGGGCGGCGTCCTGGATCGCGCGGATCTCGGCCAGGCAGGTCGCGAGCGTCGCCGCCAGCGCCGGGTGGACGACGGCCGGGTCATCGCCGTCGACGATGTGGACCGCGTAGCCGTGGCCTTCGAACAAGCTGCGGATCGATGCATCGCTGGCCCGGCCGAGCACGGTCGGCCCCGCGATCTTGTAGCCGTTGAGGTGCAGCACCGGCAGCACGGCGCCGTCGCGCGCGGCGTTGAGGAAGCGGATGCCCTTCCACGAGCCTTCGAGCGGTCCGGTCTCGGCCTCGCCATCTCCCACCACGGCGACCGCGATCAGCTCGGGGTTGTCGAACGCCGCGCCGAACGCGTGCGCCAGCACGTAGCCGAGCTCGCCGCCCTCGTGGATCGATCCAGGCGTCGCCGGCCCGGCGTGGCTCGGGATGCCGCCGGGCGTCGAGAACTGGCGAAACAGCCGCTCGAGGCCGCCGACGTCCTGCGAGATGGCGGGATAGATCTCGGAGTACGTGCCTTCGAGATAGGCATTGGCCACCATCGCCGGACCGCCGTGTCCCGGTCCGGCAAGAAACAGCATATTGAGATCGTGGCGCCGGATCAGCTGATTGAGGTGGACATAGAGGAGGCTCAGGCCGGGCGACGTGCCCCAGTGCCCCAGCAAGCGCGGCTTGATGTGCTCCAGGCGCAGCGGCTCGTGCAGCAGCGGATTCGCCCGCAGGTAGATCTGCCCGACGGTGAGGTAGTTGGCGGCGCGCCAGTACGCGTCGATGGTCGAAAGCTCGCTGGCGGTAGGCGTGACGTTCGACATGCGCGCACCATAGTCCCGGATCCTCGCATGCGCCCGCGCCGCGCGGGGTTGTCGACGGTGAATCGCCCGTTCCGGCGACTCCGCGCGCACGGGGTGCGGCACCGCCGCGCCGGCGCTCGTATCAGCGGGCGCGGGCGCTCGTGAGCGCGCGTTAGGCCCACCGCCACGACAGCCGGGCGGAAGTCGTGTTCCCTGAGAACACGGCGCGCTGCATTCAACGTCAGGGACATGGGAGTAGGTAGATGAAGCACACGACCCGATGGGCGGCTGCGTTGTGCAGCGTGATGATCGCCGTGGCGCCCGCCGTCGCCGGGCCGCCGCGCTCGCTGCGCATGCGGCCGCGCGCGCTGGCGCCGACGCCGTGGTCGCCTCACTACTGGGCCCGGCGCGTCGCGCAGGCCGCGGCGTCCGATCCTGCGACGCCCGATCCTGCGACGCCCGATCCGGCGGCGCCCGCGCCCGATCCGACGACGCCCGCGCCGGCGGCCGAGCTCGACGAGGCGGAGCTCGCGAAGCTGGCGGAGCAAGCCGCGCGCAGCGAGGTCATCACGGTCACCGGCTCGACGATCGAGCGCAAGACGCTCACGACGACGGCGCCGATGACGATCCTGCGGCGCGCGGATCTCGAGGCGTCCGGCCGCGCGACCCTGGGCGACATCCTGCAGCAGCTACCGGCCCAGGCCAACGCGATCAACGCGCAGGTCAACAGCGGCGGCGACGGCTCGACGCGCATCGATCTCCGCAGCCTGGGCGTCGGGCGCACGCTCACCCTGATCAACGGCCGCCGGATGGTCCCGGGCGGCACCGGCGCCGACAACTCGGTCGACCTCAACACCGTGCCGCTCGCCGCGGTCGATCGCGTCGAGATCCTGAAGGGCGCCGCCGCGGCGGTCTACGGCTCGGAGGCGATCGGCGGCGTCGTCAATATCATCACGCGCAACGACTTCAACGGCGCGACCGCGCAGCTCTACACCGCCGGCACGCCGCACGGCGACGGCTTCAGCTACGACGCCAGCTGGGTGGCGGGGCACACCTCGCAGGACCACAAGGGCCGGATCGCCATCTCGTTCGGCGCGCAGCGCCAGTACGCGGTGTTCGCCGGCGACCGCGCGTTCGCGCGCGCCGACGTCGACTTCGACTACGCCACGCGCCAGCCGTTCGTCGTCGACTCGCTCGCGAGCAACGGCGGCCGGATCGACGCGCTCGCCATCGATCGCGACCGCGACGGCGTGGGGGATGGCATCCCGCTGTGCGGCGCCGGCGAGCGCTATTGCACGCGCGACGGCGACGGTGCCTATCGCCCGTTCCTGGCGAGCGATCACTACAACGAACAAGCGCTCAGCTATCTGTATACGCCCTCGGAGCGCTACAACTTCTTCGCCGCCGCCAACTACAAGCTGCTCCCGACCGTGTCGGTCATCCTCGAGGCGCTCTATCTGCGACGGACCAGCGATCAGGAGTTGCCGCCCGTCGGGTTCTCGGCCGGCGACACCGGCATCGCGGTCTCGAAGGACAACGTGTTCAATCAGCTCGGGGCCGATGTCACCGACTACAGCCGTCGGCTCGACGAGTTCGGGCCGCGCCACGCGCACCAGGAGATCACCACGTTCCGCATCGTCGCCGGCCTCGAAGGCGCGATCGCCGACGACGCGCCCGTGTTCCGCAACTGGCGCTGGGAGCTGTCGTTCAACCTCGGGCGCACCGAGAACGTGAGCACGCGCCTCGGCGAGCTCCGGCTGACCCGGCTCGCGCAGGCCGTGGGCCCGAGCTTCCAGAAGGAGGACGGCAGCATGGCGTGTGGCCAGCCGCCGAACGGCGTCGAGCTGTGCACGCCGATCGATCTGCTGGGCCCCGCGGGCTCGATCGCGCCGGCGTCGCGCGGCTTTCTGACCTACAACGGGACCTCGGGCGGCCACAACCAGCAGAAGATCTTCCTGGGCGACGCGCACGGCCGGATCGCCACGCTGCCCAACCACGGCGATCTGTCGCTCGCGGTCGGCGCCAACGTGCGGACCGACGACGGCGTGGCGTACCCCGATCCGCTGACCCTGACCGGCGAGAGCACCGGGCAGGTTCCGGAGACCACCGAGGGCAATGTCCGCGCGGTCGAAGGCTACGGCGAGCTGTCGCTCGTGCCGATCAGCGGCCACCCGCTCGCGCAGTGGGTCGAGCTCGACCTCGCTGCGCGCAGCTACCACTACAACTCGTTCGGCAGCGGCGTGACCTGGAAGCTGGGCGGGCTGGTCCGGACCGTCGGCGGCCTCGCTGCCCGCGGCACGTACTCGACCGCGTTCCGCGCACCGTCGCTCACCGACCTGTTCCAGGCCAGCGGCATCGAGGTCCTCGCGCTCGAGGACCCGTGTGACACGCGGCCGGCCAGCGCGGGCGGGACGCCGATCCAGCTTGGCCCCGTCGCGGTGGCCCGCTGCAGCGAGCAGCAGGTCGCGACCGACGCGGCGTTCGGCGCCAGCCAGCTGCGCTCGCTGATCGGCGGCAACACCAAGCTCGACGCCGAGACCGCGAAGGTCCTCACCGCCGGCCTGGTGCTCGAGCCGCCGCAGGTCAAGGGCCTGTCGTTCACCGTCGACTACTGGCACGTCGACGTCGCGCACGCGATCCAGCGCATCGCGACCGCCACCGTGCTGGCGAGCTGCTACACGCGCGATCAGCCCGAGGCGTGCGCGCGGATCCACCGCGATCCCGAGCACGACTTCCGGATCGACTTCGTCGACACCTCGCTCCAGAACGTCGGCGGCACCACGACCTCGGGCCTCGATCTCGCCGCGCTGTTCGACCACGCCATCGCGGGCGTCGGCCGGTTCCGCGAGCAGCTCGAGGCGCAGTACCTGTTCAAGTACAACCTCGACGACGGCACGCGCGTGCTGCACGGTCGCGGCGCCTACGACCTCGGCGTCCTGCCGACGTTCAAGGCCAACCTCGGGCTGGCGTGGGACCACCCGATCGGGATCGGCGCCGGGCTCAACCTGCGCTACGTCGGCGGCTTCGACGAGTGCCGCGACAACGACTGCACCGCCGGCGAGCCGGCGCACGCCGTCGACGCCTGGTACAAGGTCGACGTGATCGGCAGCTACACGCTGCGCACCGCGGCAGGCAAGACCACGCTCGCCGTCGGCGTCAACAACGTCTTCGATCGCGATCCGCCGCTGATCTACGTCGGCCCGCAGGGCAACTCCGACGGTCGGACCTACGACCTGCTCGGCCGGATGGTCTACGCCCGCATGACGCACCTGTTCTGAATCACATCGTACGAAGCGTCCGCGCTTCGCCGCGTGCAACGCTTCGAGGCGGGTTGCGTTCAAGTCCGTTTCTTTTCCCTCGCATCGTGTCGTGCCATGGTCGCCGCGGTGATCCGCACACCGTTCGATCGGTTCGGCAAGCAGATGGTTCGCGACGCAGTCGAAGACTGCTGCTCCGTCGAGAGCGACGCGGAGGTGCCGACCAACACGCGTCGCATCGATCTCTGGGTTACACCCCGCGAGGCGTGTGCTCCCCCGCCTGACCACCTGGGACTTCTCGGGCGCATCACCACCAGCTCGGTGACGCTCGAGTTCTTCCACAATACGCCCAGCGGTGAAGAGCTACACGTGTGCTTGATCAAGCACGGCGAGTTCCGGCATTTCCTGTCGCGAAGAAAGACGCTTCCGCCGCTTCCGATGCAGTGGGTGATCTCCTCAGGCCGCCCGGACGCCGGCATCGATGGCCTGGGATTCCGCCCGATGACCGGCAGCCTACAGGGCATCTACGAGAGCCCCCCGCTCCACTGCACGCGGCTGGTGGTGGTGAGCGAGCTGCCGGTGGCACGTGACACACTGCTCGTGCGTCTGCTCGGCGCTAGCTCGGTGCTGAAGCAGGCGATCGCCGAGCTCCAAGCCCTGCCGGCGGAGGCACCGGAGCGTAGGCTCGCGCTGCCGGTTCTGGTACGGTTACGGTTGACCGTGCCGACCGAGCCTGCGCAGCAAACCAGCGATGACCAGGAGTTTCTGATGAACACCCAGGATATCGTCGAGACCTGGCGCCGAGAAGCGATCCAGGAGGGCGTCAAGCAGGGCCTCGAGCAGGGCGTTGAGCGCGAACGCAAGTTGCTCCTGCGCCTGTTGCGGCGACGCTTTGGAGCCGCGGTCGACGGCGAGATTGAGCGCCGGGTTGCGGCGGCACCTGCCGAGCAGGTCGAGGCCTGGGCCGAGCGAGTGTTATCGGCCACGACGCTGAACGATCTCCTGGCAGGCTGAGCACGGACTACACCGGTGAGCTCGCGCGGCGGCGTTGCGCTACCGGCACGTCGTCATCTTCGTGAAGACACTGCGTGATCGCGAAGGACTCCTTGGGACGCAGCGGCGCGGGGCGCACGGCCGAGAGGGGCGATCGTGTTGGCGAACGGGTTCCCACACCATCAACTCTTCAAGTTCGCCCAGAAGAAGCAGCAGTGGAACGCGCTAGTCGCCGCGACCACGCTCAACGCGCCGCCTGAGTTGACCCGCCAGTCTGCGGTACTGCAGGCGTCCTGGGGCATCTACGTGAAGCTTGAGCCTGCGCGCGGCGCGATGACGCACGAAGGTAAGGTCCTTGTCCAGTCGAACGGGACGATCGAAGTCACCGACCGTCACGGCGCGGTCCATTCGATCGACGATGCGACGCAAGCGGCTTACCTTCGCTTCATCTCGATGTTGATCGCGGAACTTGTCGGACTCGACGCTCCGAACGCCCATCGCGAGCGCCTCCGCGAACATGACCTCGGTAGGCTCCAGCACCTTCACAACGTCTCGGGCTTCAGCACCCGCGGCCTCGTGTTCGACCATGTGACGATTCGCGTACCGGTCAAGGAAGCGTTGTCGCTGAGCCCGTTCGCTGCCGAGATCGATTTCGCGAAGTTCGATGCGCTCACGCGCAGCGCTCGCTCCGATCCGGCGTCCGTCGTCTACGGCTTGGATGTCGTTGCCGAGATGAGCGACAGGACGCTCGTGTGGCGCTTTGCACCAGGATGCGCACCGCAAGGAAGGGTCACGTTGAGCGAGACCGATCCGCGATTTCTCGCCGTGCTCTCGATCACCGGCAGCTGAGTGTTCGCGTTTACTACCAGCTGGCGCGTATGTGCCGGTTGGCACTGCTTCCGGTGCGCACGCCCGGAAGCGCAGCGAGCAGCGTACTGGAGGTACGCGACGAGCGAGAACCTAGGCCGTGCGTCGCGAGTCGCGAGTTGCCCGCGCTGCGCAGGTCGCAGCCGGCGACCTGGCGAATGACTTGGGCTAGGCTGCCGCAATGAAGCGCGTGCTCGTGTTGTTCGCCGTCGCGGGGTGCAACCCCGATCCGGCCAAGTCGACGACGCCGAAGTCGGCCAGCGCCGAGGCCAAGGACCTCGCGTTGCCCGGCGAGAGCCATCTCCACAACGTGCGGCAGCTGACGTTCGGCGCCGACAACGCCGAGGCGTACTGGTCGTTCGCCGGTGATCGCTTGATCCTGCAGACGAATCACAAGCCGTATCAGTGCGACCAGATCGAGGAGCTGACGATCGCGACCAAGCAGACCAAGCTGGTCTCGACCGGCAAGGGCCGCACGACCTGCTCGTACTTCCTGAAAGGCGATCAGGAGATCATCTATGCGTCGACCCACGAGGTCTCGCCCGCGTGCCCGACGCCGCCCGACATGTCGAAGGGCTACTACTGGGGGCTGTTCGACTACGACATCTATCGCGCGGGCGCCGACGGCGCGAACCCGCGCAAGCTGACCACCGAGCCGGGCTATGACGCCGAGGCCACGGTGTGCCCGGTCGATGGCAGCATCATCTTCACCTCGATGCGCTCCGGCGATCTCGAGCTGTGGCGGATGGACGCCGACGGCAAGAACGTCAAGCAGCTGACCAGCTCGCCGGGCTACGACGGCGGGGCGTTCTTCTCGCCGGACTGCACGAAGATCGTGTGGCGGTCGTCGCGGCCGCAGGGCAAGGACCTCGAGGACTACAAGGCGCTGCTCGCGCAGCACCTGGTCAAGCCGACGAAGATGGACCTGTTCGTCGCCAACGCCGACGGCTCGGACGCGCGCCAGCTGACCTACCTGCCGGGCGCGTCGTTCGGGCCGTCGTTCTTCCCCGACGGCAAGCGCGTGATCTTCTCGTCGAACTACCTCGCGCCGCGCGGCCCCGAGTTCGATCTGTTCGCGATCGACATCGACGGCACGCACCTCGAGCGCATCACGTTCGCGGGCGGCTTCGATGGCTTTCCGATGTTCTCGCCCGACGGCAAGACCCTGGCGTTCTCGTCCACCCGGCGCGACGACGCGCCGGACGGCAAGGCCTACCGCGCGACCGGCGCCCCCGCCGGCGCGCACGACACCAACGTGTTCCT
>Ga0307513_10012829_pt1 | contig 10319 bp, 16 predicted proteins | sample 15_EM_MG_FD_202174 | JGI IMG/M metagenome (GOLD analysis project Ga0307513, IMG submission 202174) | Populus trichocarpa ectomycorrhiza microbial communities from riparian zone in the Pacific Northwest, United States - 15_EM | ecosystem: Host-associated > Plants > Roots > Unclassified | place...
CTCCCTGGGCAATGAAGATAAAAGGAACCGCGATGACCGAGCACGATACGATTGCCCATATTGGTACATTGAAACCCAGGGCATCGGTTCCAACACGGACGAGGTAGACCGAGCTGGCGAAAGAGGCAAATTTCCAGCTGAAGAGCTGGTTAAGGATAAAAGTTGGTCCTGGGGGTAGTCTGAACAGAGGCATCGGGCAGGCAGGGGGTCGTAGTGAAGAATCGATATCGCGGCGCGGAGCTCTCTCTATATAGCATGAACCTGGTGGTCACGAGGCTCGGTGTTGCCATCAAACACGAAGGAGCGTTGTAAAACGTATGACGAACAGTTGCGGCACGCAAGCATCTACTTATTGATTAGCGTGAGGGATCTACCAATCCGATCGATGCGATTGCAGCAGTCAATTGAATTCCTCTTGATCGCGTAGCCCGAGCATCACACGTCGGTGGGCTGTTCCCCAGAGGATACGGCTCCTATGTGTCATTCATCATTCGATGGGATCGGTGTCCGGCCCCTGGGATCGCGGCTTCGGCCGAGTCGCACATCGAGCTCAGATAATCGACAACCCGATTTTTGGTCTACAGGGTCGTCAGCGATTCGTGATTTGTGCTGAGGACGTGTTGGCAATTTTCGCGAGTGAGATGATAATGGAAACGGGCTATGCCCGGGGGCCTGGCTCCGACAACGCGCGCAATGCCGGGACGCCGAGCCCCAATGCCATCAAAACTGAGTAACAAATTGGAGCGGTGCCTCCGGGGAACGGCCAGGTATCAGAGCGTTACAAGTTGAAATAAGGGTCGGTGGTCTTTACCGTATTGGCAAATCCCAGCGAAGATGACGAAAAAACCTTGGCGAACCGGTGGGCCGGATCCAGATCAGCGTCTCACCTCGGTCCAGTCAGACCTCGCCGGACGCCCGCGATCGGAGTGATCGCCGGACACAGATTGCTTTGGTCATCCAAAGCCCTTGATTGGCTCGCTTGAGGGCTCCACTATGGTGGGAGGACCCGTCCCGATATTGAATGCGAGAAATTCAGTATAGTCCGATTAGCTAAACTAGTACACGGCTGCCCGCAAGGCCACACCGTGTGTGCACGAGCCAAGACTCGGAACACCCAGAGAATACCCAGGAACTTGTGAAGAAGGTACAAAGATCCTGGCCGCTGTCTCGAGTCACGGGCAACGTGGATCTCAGGTACTGGCACCCATCTACGACGTTTAGAGGTATCTCCGGTCTTACCGATAGTTACCCAACAGTAGTACCGGAATAGATGATAGCTACCTAAGTCTAGATGGACCCGCCTCAGCGTTAACATGTATCTGGGAAATTCCTTCAGCAACACCCGTAACCACCGCATCATCCATCATAACGTCGTTTTCGGGCGGGAGTAAAAACTCCAAGTCCTCGAACAAGTGTGGGAAAAGAATCGCAAGCATGTCCTCGGCGCTATCCGGTAAAGCGGTCAGCGTATTAGCCGCTCTATTGGTGTTTGTTTCATACCTCGAGATGAAATCACCCTTCTGTCCACTCTTGCCTTTGGTTGTAGAAGCCAGAGCAGCATTTGTAAGGTTACCAGCGGAGTTCTCCTTGGTATACAGCGAAAGTCCTTGACGGGCAGCGAGGTCGAGGATGTTCTTCTCAATCGTATCTACGATTCTGTGGGTGAGCATGGCGAAATGTGATGTTGCAGTGAGCATCACCCGTAGCATAGTAACAGAACACTAAAAAAACAAGACGAATCAGTAAACTCTCCAGATGGCGCGGAGCCGGAGGAGCTCACCTTGAGTCGACCGTGTTTGAGACAAGCGATCAATTCGGGCGATGGCTAGAAGGCTCCTTAGCCACAAAATAAAACTGAAACCACACAACCCACGTGCCTTGCACTTCGAATGCATGGTTCACAACACTCTCCAAGAGGAATACACGAGAGGCGCAAACGATATTAAGTCCGGCATTCTCGCGTTCGCCATGTAACAACATGACGCGAAGTCCGGGGTTTTGATCGAACAACTTCGCAGCACTCCCCTTTCCACCTTTATCGATCCTGATTGATGGGATTCCGTTGGACTTGAGTGCGTGGTCGATGACTGGAGCTGTCAACTAAAAGATAATGACAAATAACGATAGGCTCACTATGAAGAGAATCTGCCCAGGCACTGAACACGATGCTCTTAGCGTCTGGCTCGTGTTTCTGAAGATACAGCAAATGACGAATCAGCATCTCGATCTTTGTTCCATAACTTCCGGAGCATTGGACTTCGCTAATTGCTGTGAAGAGATCTGTACTGATATTGTTGTACTCGATGACACGTCGCGACTTGGGAGCCGGTTCTTCAGGTCGCGCGTCTTGGGAAGCAGGGTCCGGTGTATTGTCTTTAACGTGGAATTTCTGTAGCTGGTCTTGATCGATGGGAATACTAAAAATGGTCTTCAAAGAAGTAGAACATCAAGGGGAGGTATCGAACATACCGACAAACGGGGCAGAATTTTCCTCCTTTTCGTAAAAGCCACACTTTCAAGCAACCCTGACAGGCACGTATCAGCATGGGCTCACGCGATCCGGAAGGTCAACCCCACCTCGCAGAAAACGTGTGCGCTGCGTAGCAGGGCGATTAGAAGTAGAGACAGGGACCCTGCAGGGAACTCACCATCGCGTGACGAAACCGGTCAAAAATTCGCACCTATAATCGTAAAGTGAATACCAGAAGGTGGAGGGGGGTGACTGTAACAAACCTGCAAACAATACAGGTATCGTCTTCCTCGCCGGTTGCATTCGTACCCGAAAGGTTGTCAAGGTACCGCTGGTGTGATTGGAGACCATTAATCTTAACACCAAGACCGTCAACGGCCGCCTTCATCTCAATAACCATATCGGTGAGGCTTCCTTCCAACTCGGCTTCAACGACCGAATCAGAGATTTCTTGAAGCTGTCGGAAGTAACTTTTCAAGGAGTCAAAAGAGATGTCTCGAACATAGCGAGAGGACTCACAGAACACGCTCATTGAAGGCGCGTCGGAAATGAACCAAATCAGCGTCAAGTTTGTCGTTGCGTTTGACTACGGATCAGCTTAGTACAACGTTGTCGGTTGGCCGCGAACAATGAGGACATACTTTGGGAAGAGATCAAATCACGCAGCGATGAAGCCGCCTCCGTCGCAACAGCCCCCAACCTCTTGCCGTGATTCGAAGCGAAATTCGTCAGGTCGACCACGATCGACTTGAGTGCACGTCCCTGGAACCGATCGAGCAACATCAACCGTTCCCCCATAAGGTCTCGTCCGAGGACCTGATCCTCTGGTCGGGTTTCGTAGAGGTTATTGATCGCCTCGATATCGTCGTCCGTTACTCCGCCAAGAGTTCTCATCGCGGCCGCGGTTGCGCGCTTGAATCTCCATCGTCCGTCATGGGCAGCCAACAATGACTTCTCCGCAAAGAGGGCCTCCCGTCGATCGTTAAGCAGGACTGAATAGGCATGCAGGGAGGTTTCTGCTTCCCCTTGGGTTTCAAGAGACCGAGCGTACTCCTTTCCATCGGCGTCTTCTCCTGATTCGGAGCTGATGGCTCTGGTCAGGGCCTCAACCAAACGGCCTCTCCATCGCCACAGAAGGTTCGTCTGGGCATTGAGCAAATCAGTGATCATGGTGTTTCCTTCTCGGATCTACTAAAGTGTGAGCCAAAAGCGTGAACAAGGGGCGAATTATCCTACGAGTTCGTTCAAATCTTGTTCGGCCGACTTTGATTTCTTCCTCGGCTCTGGCTCCTTTCCACTCGCGGGTTTCTTGACATTCTCTCGTGCCTTTCCCTTCCTACTATCGTAGTTGACCCCCTCACCGGACCCCGCGGTCTCTTTCTCGGTCACCTCAATTAATTTATAAACTTCGATCTCCTCTGGATCCTCTGGATCCTCCGCAGACACGAAGTCGCTATACTCCTGGAGATAGTTCTCTGGCAAGAGAAGTTCGTCAACCCCCAGTTTTGCCGTCTGCTCTGTCATGACAGCTATCGCGCGAACAGCATTTTCCTCGGTTACTATAGTCACGAAATCAGCGCGATGTGATTTGCGTAGGAACGCGTACGCGGTTCACCTTTCAGCAGCTTCTTTCGAATCAGCTCTGCCTTTGCATACGCTGACTCCTCTTCCTTCGAGTACTTGGCGCCGAGGGTATTGTAGACGTCTCCCATTAAGAACGTGACCTTGTGCAAGAGGAGTTCTGCTTCTCGCACCCTATTCGTAATACCACTGCGCTTTCCAGCGACTTCGCCTTCGCTGGTCTGAGTGTCAGGGGAAGAGTCATTCTCTTTCCCTTTCCCCTTCTTGTCGTTGTCCTGTTCTGGGGAACTGGGCTCAGGCGGTCGTGAAGGAAGTTTTTCTAGCGCTGCGTTCAGGTCTTCGATGAGTGCATTGGCTTCAATCTCCGCTGTGAGCAAGGTCTCCAATGCATGTTGGTAGCGAGCGAGATCATCCTGATTCCTCTGTTGTAGTTGCGCATAGGTGGTCAGGATGTTGATCTATGCCCGTTGTCAGAGGTCAGCTGGGTCAGACTTCAGAGGTTGATATGCCTACCCGACTTCGTCGTTCTTCCATGTAGGATTTCCAGTTGGTCTCGCGCATACTCTACCCCAGAGTTATTACTATACACCTGAGAAAGTATTTTGAAGGGGTGAACATACATCCAAGACTTCCTCAATGCTCTTGAATGTCCCCTTCTTCTCCGTGCTGTTCTGAAGTTGTCCGACTTGGGGATGTGTGCAAATGCCCCGGAGTTTTCGAACCCATGACCTTAACAGAACTGGGTCAAGTGACCTCTCATCGACGGTTACACCACGGGCATCGAAACCCAGGGCAAGGAGAGCCTGTTCCATGCTCTGATCGTAGAACTAGAACAGCTCGCCATTATAAAAGAAGCGGGGAATAATAGGTGGGGCGTACTCACGTGTTTCTCCACTCTGCCCAACTCAACGGGAACGAGATATCTTGTCTGCTCTGGGATTCCGAGCTCATCACGTACCATCGATTTCGTCGTCCTGAATGCGATGAGCGTTAATTGCATCCAACCTAAAGTTCGACGCAGGAAATGAGAACCTGATCGCTAGTCTCCTAAATAGCGACACAAAATCGCCAACGAATTCCGGTCTTTGCAATTTATTCCATATTGTTGCAGGGATTCCTTCGGCGCGTAAAAACCTGAAATATCGCGGGGCGTTAGGGATCTTGGACGAAATGGCGCAAGGCAGCGACCCCACCTGAGGACATGAATGAGGTCTGGTACTTGAGACCGCGCTGGTGTACCAGATACAGCGAATGAGGACAGCCGCGGAATCAAGGAGACCATCTCCCTAAAAAAAGTTGAGATGAGCATTCAATCCAACAGCTGAGAAGCAGAACATTCACTCGGTCTTACCACCTCCAACCATCTGTACTTCGTCCATGATCACCCGATACCACTCGCACGTCACCAACGGGCTCCTCTGTCTCACAATATTCGCATATGATACTCCACCCCGCCTCGGTCGTCTTGCGGGAGGCCGTGCAACGTGCAAGTCGTTTGTAAGAATGTTGTATGTGGTGATGCAGACATCATATTCATTGATGTACAAACACCATTCTTCATTGTTGTCTTCGGGATCGGGAGTTGTATCCTCGTCGGAACGGGACCTGCTCCCCTTGCGTGTAGTGGCTGTGGATTTCTTCAGTCTGTTTCTCGAAGTCGTTGTGCCGGCCTTGGAATGCATGGAGTTAAACTTTGACCACCCTTCATAGAAGAATACTTTAAGAGATGGTGCATGTCGCTTTAATTCATCTTGCCACTGTAAAGCCAGAGCAGCAGGAGTTATAACAAGTGTTGTCTGTAGAGGCTCGGCAGGTCAAAAGAATCCTGAGGAATATATCGAATAGCATATATCCACTTACATGCACTTCCCGAACATGAACTTTCGCATCAGGATCCCATCGTTTGGTAGATGGGTTCCTCCGAATGTCAGGATTCAACAGGATCAACGCCATGCACTCCACCGTCTTCCCCAAACCAGGAGCCTCGTTAAGAGACCCTCCTGGCTGTTCAACATCTGGGGGAGGGGGTTCAAGAGAGAGGAGCTCCCTCAACCGATTCAAATACACCGTCTGACCTCCGAGTTCAACCTCCTCCCAAAATAATGGACGGTAATCTGGCACGAACGGCACAGCCTGGCCGTTCCCATCGAGGGTCTTCCCCTCGCGTTGGAGCATCCACAAAACACTTCGACGTTGGAACGGGAGCAAACTCGGCAGCAGTGCCTTGGGTTGAACGTCTGCAGATGAGATGAAGGAAGGGAGAGATGGGGCAGGTTCAAGACTGGAGTAAAGGAATGCGATATCGGTCTCTCCGCGATAGCCTGGGAGGTTCGCGGGTGGGGGAGGGAATAAGTGCTTGATGAGAGTATTCCAAGCGTCGCCGTGATTCTTCATGAAGTTTCTGGGAGCGTGTGTGATCTCAGGGAAAAGGAGGGAACCTTCCAAGTCGATTGAAATCTTTAGCGGGAGCGCATTTTTTGGAGAGTGTTCGGGATCCAAGGTTGGCCGAAGGCGAACGTAGAATGTGAGCTCAACGCCGTGATAGGCTCCGAGAAGGTGAGCGGCACCGATGGGGTCTAGCGGGCGACGGTCCCCGGATCCCCGGCGTCCGGACGCGTGATCCACGCGGAGTTGCAAGAGAGGGTCTTTGAAACCAGGAATGTACACGGTGAGTGGAAATCGCGAGTGCTCGTCCAGGGGGTGTTTCGTGACAGTCGCAGGGAGGGAGATGTCGCCTCGATCGGAGATAGCCGAAGATTGGGAGCACAGAGAGAGCGTTTTCTTCAGAACCTCCACCTCTTCCCTATAACCATCTGTCACATCTATTTCCCAATTGTCCGGATCGGGAGGAGACAAGGTAAAAGCGACGTCGTGGGTATGTTTGAAAGCGGGGACCTCAAAACCACCCTCTCTCTGGTCCTCTGTCTTCGCCCAAGTCCCGTTCGTGGCACCGGTGAACCTCTGGCGCTTTGACGGGCCATTGTGAGTGTCTGGGTTCTCCGCATATCGCTTTCTCCCAACAACGACGAAGGTGTCATCACCCTCGATAAGACGACCGAGCAATTTGTTGAGGATGTTAGGATTCAGCCCAGGAGGTCCCCATCCCCGCTGATCCAGGGACACTGAATGTTTCGAAGCCGTCTCCTTGATGTCTATCATCGGTGCAACGGCAGACTCCGCTCGGGAGTGATCGTTGGGAGAGGTAGAGTGAGCGGATGTTGGGGAGGGAAGGACACAAGAGCGGTGTCACTCTTTCTTAGGGGTGCGCTCGACCAACGTGGTTAAAAGTAGGAGAGAGCGCTTGATTTCACTCTCCGGTCCGACGCGTCTGAATTCATTCGTTGGTCACGTGTGGGGTTTGACGCGCGAGTCACGTTTCCTAAACGAGGTTGTCCGCACAGCCACAGTTGCGTTAATCGATGTTCAACGTCGTTACGATGTCGCCAAACGGAAACAGAACTGTGGCGAACGAGTGTGTGGTTGGGCTCAGCCAGACGCGGAAGGAGGAGCCGCTGGGAGGGCGGGGCCCCCTTGCGCGATTTTAATATCTCGAATCGCCACGATCTGTCCCCACTGTGACGCACGATGTCGTTATTATAAACTTCAGCCACAACTACCAGACTGGGGAGAGAGAATAAGAGGATAAAGTAGTGGAATGGCGAGAATGTACTGTGTACTCCTGTGGGCGGTCCGGAACTGATCGCCGGCCCGGCTCCGCTAGGGCTCGGGGGGAGCACGGCTTGCCGAGTCATTCAAGTCCCAGGCATTTGTGGGGGGAGATGAGAGATATGGAATCACACAGTACACCACTGTTCAAGGTCGCTGCCCTGAGGACGCGATGCCCCAATCAGACTCAAACCCAGGGGTCCAGCTCACCGCCGTACTGGCACCTACGTAAACGCAGATAACTTGTAAAATGCGGGTGGGATGATAACGAAATTAGGCTCAGGTAGAAGCTCGCTCAGACCAACTGCAGCAGCTCTGCCAGATACCCTCAGAGTTCACCGGCACCCCCAGGACAAACGTTGCCCAAAAATAGACCTCGATTTCCAAATTCGTATCGCTAGCGGGCCCTCCAAGAGTTTGTCTGGGCGTCTCGGACTTGGAACATTTCCTTCGTTCTCAGACAGCACTCCCCTCATTTCGGACCACAACTCCCTGTTGGCTTTCCTCCTCCACCCCTTCAACACGCCATTCGCCTGCGTTTGTCCGTAATGTTTGGGTGCCCCGGCGCATTTTTACTGGAGCCCGCGCGTCCAACGCGTTCAGTTCGCTGAAGTTGACCCTAGTTTTGTCGAGTGAGTATTACGCGTTGCTTCATGACATGCACCCGATTCCCACTCGCATCCTCTTATTTCTCGTGTCCTTTTCTTCTCTCGTCGCAGCGTCCAACTTCACGCACTGCCTGAATGAATTCAGGAATGACCCCACCGCAACCGGCGGTGTTAATTCTCAAGGTCAACCAACGAGCGCTGCAAACGCGACTGGACTCACCTACAGCACCTGCACGGATCGATGTGGGTCAGACGCTGAGAGTTTCAGTTGGAGGGAGTTCACCCAGCTATTTTCCTCGTGGCTTCTTCCCTGGTTGGCTCTCATCAGTCAACTCCCCTTTGGTTCTAGGAACCACGTAGATGACTTCATCTCTGGTTAGTTTTCCTCCCCCTTCATCATCGACCCTCTTGCTCACCCTAACACGTTTACGCACACGGTCAGTTATCATGAGCGTGGGGTCCCCCGCCCTGGCCGCCTATTCTCTCGTCCTCACCGCCTGAACAACCGATTAGTTTACCGCAGGGCGCAACGCATCGATGACAGGGGGATCAAGGATACCGTGGCAAGAGCGTTGATATCCCTTCAGCAGGTTCCTCTCGAGCTCACCACAAATCACCGTCTCCTCGATTTCGCCCCGATCAATGACAAGTGGAAACAGGAGATCGTCGAACGTTTAGATCGGAAGAACTCCTGGTCCCTTGCCACAGCTTCATCCGTCGCATGGGTTGTCGCCGCATTCATCTTCACCCTCATTGACTCTTTCGTCTCCCTCAATGATACCAGTGGCTTATCCCAGGGTCATTCGGTTTGCACCCTCTAGCTGTGGCTGCTATGCTTGGTTATCGGCTGGTTGTGGGTTTCAACCTTCTCCCACAAAGAGCTAAGGTCTGCCATCGATTTTGCGAATAAGAAGGCTGCCAAGAAAGCTGCCAGGAAGATCGAAGTGGGGGGAAGGAAGGTGGTCAACATGACGAAGGCCAAGATTGCCGGACTTTCGAAGCGGGTGAGACCCAAGAAGTTCGACATCGATCCCACCCCTGAAGTCCCTGAAGAGAACGAGAAGGATACGCTTCTCAGCTATAAGGAGCGGTCCAATTCACTCAATCACGACGAATTTCGACTCTCGGCGACTTTCAACTATACCAGGGTCATGGGCTATCTCACCCTCGTAGATGACGTCGTAAAAACCTTGAATGGACTCGCTCATGGGAAAGCCAAGGTGGGTCTTTCGAGAAACCGTCTAATGTTGGAGGTCGTCTCACTGATTCTAAGCAAAGGAACAGGTACCCGATGACCCTATACCGCTCAACCCACCGATGTGTTCCCTTTGGGCGTGTTTTCTTCGATGTTCGGAGCCGCAAGTCTCGCCCTCATTCTCCGGTGTGGAACAGCCGCCGCGGCCGCGATAATCATAGTTTTCACCCCCAGGGTCGGTTTGGGCTGTCGTTCGCTGGGATACATCATTTACGCATTGATTTCCGTCCTGGTCATGTTCTTCACCATTATCTCAACAATCCTCGCCCGCTTCTCAGAAACTCGCCGAAAACCCACCTTTGTCAAAGGTTTCACCGGTTTCATTGCCAGCATCCTCAACTATACTTGCATCTCGCTCGCGTTCATCAACTCAACGGGGTTGATCGTGATATCTTGTTTCCAGTTTTCTCATTTCCTCGACAACTGCTACTGCAACGCCAGCGTCATCGGTCATGGTGTAGGTTCATACGTGATCATTGCGTATGAGGGGTCGACCAATACGATGAGAGATTCCCGCATCGCAGCCGTTGCCCTTTCCACAGTTAGCATGATTGTCTACATGGTTTTCCTTCGGCTTGTGAGCGCTTTACCAAATAGGGTCGATGATGTGTAGAATACCTTTTTCTTTACCACTCGCCCTTGCAGCTTTCAGTACTAGTTTTCAGGTGAAATTTCTCCTGTAGTCACGACAACTTTACTTTAACCGTGTTGGCTGCGATGACGCTCCACGGGTTTCGCA
>Ga0307513_10012830_pt1 | contig 10319 bp, 11 predicted proteins | sample 15_EM_MG_FD_202174 | JGI IMG/M metagenome (GOLD analysis project Ga0307513, IMG submission 202174) | Populus trichocarpa ectomycorrhiza microbial communities from riparian zone in the Pacific Northwest, United States - 15_EM | ecosystem: Host-associated > Plants > Roots > Unclassified | place...
CCGAATAGATGGACTCGACGTTGCGGCCGGTAGAGCTGACAAGCCTTGGGTTACCCTTGTTCAATACCCGGTCGATCTTCTCTGGACTGTATTACTACTTTTCGCGATCGCCGCCTCGAGCAAATCACACCCACCACACGTATTTTCTCTTTGTGGACACCACTCATCATCCATAATTTCGGTGATATCGTACGTCTCCCCATCGGGCTCAATGTAGGAGTACCGGACTGCTTCGTCGGTGGCCAGTCGGGTGCTGCGGAGAGTCGCCTTGCCAGGAAGGAGGATATCTACACATTGCTAGGAATTGACCTGGGCAGAGAGGATAGCTCCCTGCTTAGCTCTGAGAGCCGCGCGTTGAGTGGCGAGGATCTCCTACCTCGAGAGCTGCGCCGGTGGGGGCTTGGATTGAGGCCTGGGAGTGGGTGCAGATAACTCTCTGTCGTCATTCGTGCTGGCCTCTGAAGCAGTGACGGAGCTGCGTTGAGACCGCATATAGTGGAGAGAAAGTTCATCAAGACCCTTGGAGAGACTGTTCCTGTGTGGGTTGGTGGTCCGAGATGAAACCGAATGGCGAAGGATGAACACTGGGTCGTTTGGCGCAACGTCTTCGATGCCTCCATGAAGCGAGTTGACATCCGCAGATCACCATCGGGTATCCTTCAATTTGTCCACTGGACGGAATGATGATGGTCGCGGGAAAGGAATCCACAGCGCGACTTGAAGGAAAGAGCTCGTGTTCTACAAAAGGATATCAATATTCGGGAAGGTTTTGTGTTGACGTTGTGTCTCAACTTGACCATCTACCTGCACAGAAAGCCCATACCGTACCCTCGACTGACTCCTCCACTTCGCGAGCTTATCCTCCTGCGAAAGTTGAGGGGTATCAATGTCTTAGAGGTTGCTCGGGGTCTTTCGAAGTGAAGATGATTGCAAATCCCCACCACGCGTCGAGACTGAACGACACCATTTGAATGCTAACAGGATTTTTCCGTTTCGCCAGGAGCAATTGAGAAAGCTCCGATTTGAATTAGCAACGTTGCTTTATTGGCCCCGCCCGTCTTGATCGGTATTTACGGTGTGTGTGTCTTGCGTGCGAAACAATGGGTTTGTACCCACCATATCTGCTCCTCATAGTTGCTCCTCATAGGATGGCCAGGGGTTGCCGATCTCCGATCTGACTGCAGCGGAAGATCAGTAGGACAAAGGATGCAACTGGCCCACAAGTGACCTACGAGTTTAGACGAAGCGGGCGGGACTGACCAAAATTTGAAGCTTGGTCCTTGAGATTTCCACCCACCACCACCGACAACGACGACGATCTGCGATCGTACCCGGGCCATGCTACGCGCCATCCCAGCGTCGCTCGTCGAGATTCTGCAGTCGATCGAATCGGATCACCCCTCCACGAGCTTCATGGTGGATGGCTATTGCGTCCGTTCCTCCTCCAGCGGGCGCGCGTATTTTGTCAAGCTGGGCGAACCAGAGGAAGAAGAGCAGTACAATGGCGAGGCAGTTTCGATCCAGCACATCACCTGTGCCGCTCCTGGCCTCTGTCCTGCCGTTCTTCATTATGGGATTGCCAAATTTCCGGAGGTTGAAGATGACCAGGCCGCGGAGATGGTTGACAAGCCGTTTTGGGTCTCCGAGTACAAGTTTATGCACCCGCTGGATTCCGACTCAGCCAGCACCCTTGCGCGGCGGCTGGCGCTCGAGTTGCACGCTCATCGGAGTCAGAACGGTGCGTGCGGTGGAGAGGCGAGTCCGAATTCTTGTCGGAGCTTCAAAACATATATCTGGACACTTGGTTGCGGGCCCTAAAAAAAGACGTATTGACCGCGCTTATTTCAGGACAATATGGCTTTGAGTGCCCCACATACTGCGGTTCGACACGGACACAGGGGAAGTGGTTCAATGTACGCCTTCATGGCATAATATCCCAAAGCAACCTTCTGATCTCCTACTTTACATTCAGACTTGGGCCGAGTGCTTCGCAGACATGATCGCTTGCTTGCTACAAGGTCTCCGAAATGACCGGAAATATTCTGCACTGTTTAAACTTCAAGCCGATATTGTAAATCTGTAAGTAGGTTGGTCATTCGGTGGGTGACAAAGTACGCTCTGATAAAATGTGTTCTGTGCAAAGCGTAATACCATTCCTTCTTGGTCCTCCGCTCGAAGTAGAACCCGTATTACTTCACGGAGATTTGTGGGTAGGTTTTGTACCTACTTTTTGCCGTGGGCAGGCCCTCAGAGTTGCTTGACTTCAGGTTGGCAACGTGGGTGTCGATGATTCAACACAAAGACCTACTGTTTATGACCCTGCGTCTGTGAGTAGTACTTTTTAATTTTCAAGAGATACAAAACTTACGGTCCTTTGCAGTACTACGGTCACAATGAAGCGGAGTAGGTGGGGTCCCAATTACTCATGTCTTATTCTGACGGTAGTCAGGCTATCGATCATGCGAATGTTTGGTGGCTTCTCTCCGGCATTCTTCGAGGAGTACCATACGCACAGGCCAAAGTCGAAACCAGAGGGTGAATACGATATGCGCCAAATGCTTTACGAATTATTCCACTATGTGCGCATCATACTTCCGTATACTTGGATTATCGGCCTTGAAACTGAAGCGTACGATGTTCCTAGTTGAATCACACCTCCATCTTCCGGGTAGGCAAGGCAGTTTGTCTACGACCTTGCTGCTGCTGAACAGAACCCCCTAGACTATCTCTTATGCTAAAGAAGCCGAGCATCGTATGGAGGCACTGATCGCCTACGTCAAGGACCACCCTGGTGGTCCTCGCGTCTAAAAGGTGGGCCCGGCGGATACGAATTGCTGCCTAATGCACACGTTCCCGACAGGTACAACCTTCAGTCGTCCACTCTCTGTTCCTGTTTGGTCCTCTGGGTCCACTCTAATCCGGTCGCGCTCTTCGTCTACCAGCAGTTCATTCTCATTCACCTGTCGCGTTATTCACGCACGCACGAGTTGTGATTATGTTCCTGTTTGTTGACTGAAATTATTGGAGTTCTTTTTTTTGGGAGGAGGGGCCCTTGCTGCGGCCGCCACAGCACATAAAAACGTTGGCGGCGAGATATTACGAGAGTACTAGACCTCAGTACATCTTGATCTCAAATACATCTTGATACGAACACGTCAATTTGGCGGTGCGGCTGAGGCTTGGTCCAACTCTGGCTGATACCAAACTTTGAACCAACCACCCCTGGACTTCTCAACTCGCCTCCCATGCGACACCTAGGCTGCTTGCAATGGGTGATAGCTGGCACACTGGTTGCAGCTAGCACACTTGCTTACCAAGTGCCTGTGAGCGACAAGGACGATACACGACAGACATGTAGTGGCATGTACGGAGGAAGTGTAGCCCACATTAATGGCACGCAACTCTCGTTGCTCTATGTCTAATGCTCAAATGCTTAATATTGTGGTGTCTAGTGACATTCTCTGCCGAGTCGCAAGGCGAAGTGTCCATGGTCATCTACGAATGGCAGGATGTCATATATCTCGGGAAACAAACGTCTACAGACGAGTACCTTCCCGTGTGTCGTCTTAAGTTGAAATCCCCTTGCTACGTCGTCTATTCTAATGACTTCGTGGCAGCAGAAAACATACATATGTACAAGTGACGCCATGGCTGGCGGGTCCTGCTCTCGTGAGGATTTAGGGAGCTTTATCATCGAGTTACCCAGCGGAAAGAGCCTTAACGATACGAGTATTTGGTCTAAACGCGTCATTTTCTCCGGCCAACCTTCAACCAATGTCGATTTACACGATACGCCTTCAAAGGTCGCCGCTAAAGGGGGTTCCCCAGCCAAAGGAGGTCCTGGGGATAACGGTAACGGTAACCCCATGCCGACCAATGCGGATGTTGCTCCATGGAAGAGGACGCCAACCCCCGTTGCACAAGGGAGCGAAGATGACACAGATGATGAAACGGACATGTTCCACACGATGGCGGATGCACCTGCTCCCACTTCCACCCCCGCAACCTCCCCAACATCAAAAAACATCCTGAATTACGCCGAGCCGATCACCTACCCAGTCCCGAAGACTGGTTACTACTGTGTGGCCATCATCCCTCTGACGGTGATGGACCAAACCGTTAAGCGACGGTCCGAGCTGACGGACGTCCCAACCCACCCGACGTACGCTGGTACCATCCTGTTCCGTAATGTATTCAATGGTCAACTACCGGCTGCCGAGTATCCCAAGGTCAATTTCTATCTGGCCCTCACGATCGCTTACGTCGTCGCCGCGGGTGCTTGGGGCTACCTATGCGTCCGGCATATGTCGGATCTCCTGCCGATCCAGTATTATGTCTCAATGTTGGCTGGGTTTCTGGTTATTGAGATGCTCGCCAATTGGGGTGAGTAGATTGTCGACACAAATCGTGTATATGCAATACTGACAGGGCGGTCAGGGTACTACCGATACGTCAATGCTCATGGGACTGGAGTGTCTACTACGGCTTTCCTAGTTGTGGTGACTATTCTCGACGCGGGCCGCAACGCCCTGTCTTTCTTCCTACTTCTTGTCGTTTCGCTCGGTCTCAGCGTGGTTCGGGAGAGCCTGGGTCCTGTCATGCTCCGTGCCAGAATTCTTGCCGGTCTCCATTTCACCTTTGGAGGTGCGTCTCTGAGTTTTTGTCCTCGAGTTGACTAACACACGCGTGACAGTCCTTTATGCCATCGGTCTCGTGTACCTGGACATTGAGTCTACCTCGGCCATAGTATTACTTAGCTTTGTAATGCCATTGGCATTCACACTCAGCGGGTTCCTACTTTGGATCATGCACGCTCTCAGCGCAACCATCAAGGAACTCCAACAACGCAAGCAACGATACAAGTTGCGCATGTTCAGGCATCTGCAACGCATTTTACTAGGCGCACTTGCCATCATCGTGGCGTTTTTCGTTCTCTCTTCCATGTCCTTCTCTGACCGGTTGAGCGAAGGTGTGCTATTCATCCATAGCCATCCTCTGATACAACAACTTACCGATTTTCTTCATCGTAACTAGACTTTGCGCCGAACTCCTGGCAATGGCGCTGGTGGCTTATCGATGGCTACCTTGCGATCCTTTATCTCGCAGTCTTCGTCTCCTCGGCCTATCTATGGCGTCCCACTGGCTCTAATCGTCGCCTCGCAATGTCGGACGAACTTGCACAAGACGAAGAGGACGCCGAGGATTACGACATGGATGCTCTGGAGTCAAGGGGTCAACCGCATCCACTCAACGCCGATGGGATTCCTCAGGCACTTCCTGGAAGACGGTCTCTGGGCGAAGAAGATGTGGTATTCGAGATCGGGGAGGAGAGGGACAGCGACGACGAAGACGCGCTCAGGCGGACACCGCGCTCAGGCCGGCCGCAAAGGAGCGACGATCACGAGGGTGGACGAGAAGAAAGGGAAGGGCTGATGTCGGGTGGAGGGCGGTACGCACCCGTGAAAAATCGCACTGATTGATCTATCTTGATCTTGATCGTGCTTTGAGACGAGGACAGGTTTCGAGGTGTGGGTATCGGCTCGGGCTCTTCAATAAGTAACTAATTAACTTGTAATGTACCCTACAACCACGCTTGTCCTTTGTGTATTCATTTATTGTCACTGCGGCGAGCCTGCCACAGCGAATCCGAAGGCTTGAAGGGAGGTTCTATGGTGTGGCGGCCCATGTTCCGGTGGGTAGGTTGCGGGGTTGGCTCCTTCCCCATCCGCGTGCTAGTCATCTAGTGTTGTAAGAACCCATTCATCTCTCGTCCTCTAATCACGAATAACGCGTCGTTTGCAGATTTCTTTTTTCGGTCGACGTTCGAGCCGTGTTCCTGGATGCCAGCTATCGTTCCCGTCGTCCAGCCATGTGCGGCCTTTAATACCCACACCTGTACAAGTGGCAGCAACTGCGCATACCTCCATGGTCCGGATAGTTTTTCAATATCCACGGGGTGAGCCTGCTGAGTTTTTGGGTCTTGTTGGTCGACAGTACCCTGATGGGCTGTACCTTTTATGTATCTATCTGCATGGTCACAGGGGTCGCAATGTCTGCCTCGCATTCCTCGCGCAGCTCCCCTGCGCAGGATGCAGCTACTCCCACCAAAGACACGACGTGTCCACTTTGGACGACGAACTCGAACCTATCGTTCAGCAAAAGCTACAGGAAATTCAGTCATGGCTTGACCGTACTCAACAACGGTCCCTGTCTCCTGCACCTGCATCCTCCATTCCCGTTGCGTTGGCGCCACCCCCCATGGCTAATGGAGATTACCAACCACAGGCGGCGTATACTCCAAACATTCAGTCCTCATTCGCCAATTTGGATCCCAGCAAGGTCGTCGAATTCAAACCGAGGGGTCTTCAACTCCTAACGCCGACTTCGCCACAAAGTCAAGAAATCTTTGCCAGCGCTCCAAATGAAGAGCCAGCTGCGTCTACGATAGAACCTGTGCAGGATAACGCGGCATTCGAGACAGCCGTTGATTGGGGGACTGTCTGGAACGGAGACGGGTGGTCCACCCCCAGGTCCAACCCAGGCGCCAATGCTGAGGATAGGCAACCGGAGGAGAGCACAGAAGGAAACCAGTCGACGGCAAAGTTCGACTGGGCAGAGGACGCCGAGCGAACTCTCTCCGTCTCTCCCCTGATCCGGAACATATCGCTTCCTACCCATCCAACTGTTGAAGGCAAAGCGATGATCGGAAATGCCGCCGAAGAACCTGTTACTGAGATTGTGGAGGAGGTCATAGATGCTTGGACCGCCGAATACTCGCTAAGCGGTGGTGGCTGGTCCGCAGGACCCGAAGACACCGCAAATGGCTGGGATGATCCACCGAAGGTGGCGGAGCCGACTGGAGACATCAGCTGGGACATTCCTCCTAGTAATGAGAAGTGGGATAGCAAGGGTGCCAATGAGAACGATTGGGGCACTGTACCCTGGAAAGGCAAGAAGTCGAAGTCGCTCGTAAAGAAAACAAACCCGAAAACGTTGAAGACACCTCCACTTACTCCAAAGCCTAAGGATAAGGACAACGGGTTCCACAAGGGGACGGTGGAGAAGGATCGGAAGACCTGGGGAAAAGGCTGGAAAGAGGAAAGACTCGTTGAGAGTACAAACCCGTGGAATGGTGGCAAGAAGGGAAAGAACGGTGGCAAACCTTCCTCGACGCCACCTGCTGTAAAGCCGTTTGGGCCTGCGAAGGAAAAGTGTCGGGACATTGGTCCGAAGGACGCATTCACCTTCAACCGCGTCACTCCATTTTCATCGTCCGCTGCTCCTCAGAGTACAAGGAATCACGAGGAAGAACCTGATCTCGATTCGCTTCCTGAACTCCCTCCTGACCTGAAGGCTAAGGGTTATCCTCCCGAATTCCAAAAAGTCCTGCGCCAGGCTATTGTCCCCAAGTGCAAGATGCCTGACCGACCGTCTGTCGCCCCACTTCCCGAGGACACCAACAACGACAAGGGCATGAACTGGGTGAATGGCACTCTCGAGCCGGGATGGAACATGGACACCCCGAAAGAATTTTCAGAGCGCAAGGTTCAGACGGATGAGACGAATGGATGGCATCCCGTTCTTGTCAAGCGTTCCAAAAGCAAGACTTCTCCCCCAACTGTCAACAAAGTCGAAACTTGGCCCAAGCTCGGCAAGTGATCAATGAATCCGACACTAAAGGCGGTACCTACCACATTGAATCAAGAAATTCACGCAAAGCGAACACAGCCGTCTTGTGATCCCCGCGCCTCACGGATTTGTTATGAATCTCTCGAATTGCAGTAACTAGTCTCATTAACTTAGCTGACACGTATGTGCTGTCACTGCGACTATCAAGTCAACCTCCGAGAGGCATTGCTTGCCTCAAGATGATAGTTAAACAACTCCGTTTTAATATCTGATATGTAGCTTGTCTTTGAAAATACTACGGTCCTGTAGATATCTCGTAATAAACGAAGGGGTTCGGGTCCTGCCAATGACGCGCTTGATTTCTGAAGGGCACATAGGCGCCTTTGTCTCGCCACTTGGTCTCGTTCCAAAAATGGAGCACGACGACGTATTCGACAGCGTAACGTGGGAGACACCCACCGTCTTAAACGGCTACGACGCGACGCTCATTGAGGCCTCGCACGTCGATGATACTCCACACTCAGGTCCAGGCTTCAGGCACCTCGGCGACGATGGAGGGACACCACACGAGCCGAAATGGGAAGGATACCTTGTTACCCAGGTCTCAGACCCAATCAAGGAGCTCGACGGTACCAAGGATGTGTATGTGTCCTATCAAGTTTCCGCTAAGGTCTGTGTTTATCAGAATAAAGGGCATTGGTTGGGCTCATTAATTTAACCCATTTAGACCAATCTACCTATATTTATTACCCCAAACCCTTCTACACGACGCCGATTCCAAGACTTCGTCTTCCTCCGGGAGCACCTTGCTAAGGACTTTCCTGCTTGCGTGGTCCCGCCAGTACCTGACAAACATCGCCTAGGTATGAATTTGCGTCTTTAAAGCATACTTATACCTTATCATACACCCAGAATACATCACCGGCGACCGATTTAGTCAAGAGTTTATCGAGCGGCGGCGCCAGGAGTCAGTGTTCTCCAAATATGTGAATTGTTGCAGCTTCTAATGCAACACCTTCTCAGCTTGAGTCGGTTTGTGCAACGCCTTGCCAATCACCCCACGCTGCAACGTGCCACTCTTCTACGTGACTTTCTCGAGTCGACAGAATGGGTACCTATAGCTTCCCCTCGCCTTAATCAAGTGCCCTTGACAGTTTATTTCAGAACGTCAAGATGCACCAGCACATCGCCCACCCTCCTGGACCCGACCCCGCACCCACACTCTTGGACAATATATCGGACACCCTCCTCAACGCTTTTGCGAAAGTGCAAAAGCCAGATGAGCGTTTCCTCGAGACGCGTGACACAATAGACAAGTTTGAAGACAGCTTAACGGGCATCGAGCGCACCTGGGGCCGAGCGCGAGCGCGAACAAGTGGTAAGTCGGCATTCTCAGACCACACAATCTTCTCCCTCATCGAATGACACGCTCCTTACGCTCGGCTATTATTCATAGCTAACGATGAATCCCTCCAAGACTTGGCCTCGGACTACCACGACTTGGCAGTATCAATGCAGGGCCTCGGCTTCCTCGAATCAGGCATCACAGACCCTCTAAACCACTTTTCAAATACGTTACTGGAGTTCTCGGCTCTACTCAGACACACTGTGCGCCCTCCCTCCGCTCCCCCCGTGCCGTCTCGCGCCTCGTATAGAAGGTCATCATTTAACGTTAACCTTAATCTATCCTCGCTATCCTCCTACATCTTCTTCCGTTCCACCGCCTCTTCCGCTTCACAGACGCACGCCTCTACCGACCCATTCCTCGCCCACCTCCAGTCTCTCCTTGCGTACTCTCAAGCACACAAGGCTGTCCTCAGGCTTCGAGACCAGAAGCAACTCGACTTTGAAGAATTGTCGAATTATTTGGCTACCGTCACTGCGGATCGCGACCGGCTTGCTGCTTTGATCTCCGGACACGTCACAAGCTCTGGATTAGGCATCGGAGCATATTTGAGGGACAAAGTGGATGCACTCAGGGGAGCGGATGATGATCGAAGTCGAGTTGAGAAGATGCGTAAATTGGATGGCAGGATTAAAGAGGTGCGTTCAGCTCTTCTCAGTATTGCACATAATTAACGTATGACTTTCGTAGCTCCAAGACGCCGTAACTACTGCTCACGAAACCTCCGATGCGTTCAACGAGGAAGTTCTCCGCGAGAACATGATCTTCCAGTACGCAAAGGAAACCGAGATGAAACAACTGCTCTCCTCGCTAGCTGATGGGCAAATTGAAATGTATCAAGCGGTACGTTCGATGATCTTCACATTTTGTCAGTTTGAAAACTGGCTCATACGGTCACGCAGGCGATGGAGGAATGGGACCGCATCATCCCTATTATCCAACGTATTCGAGTTGATGTCTAAAGTGTACCAATTACATTATAATCGTGTAACGGACTTTTTCCACCTTCAACGCTGGACTGCATCTCCAGAATACCCCCTCGCACACCAAAAATAAGCCTTCGATTCTATTTCCAAGATAAGCTGGTGTTGTTGCAATGTGGGACTAGTGACATTACACAACAAGCCCGACCACCTGGCCTAAGCTGAGAAGCGAACAAGCGACATTAAGGCACATACTTGAGACGTGAAGACGAAAAATCAGGGGTTTCAAGCAATACCCTGCATGGATAGAGCATGAAAACGGCGTCGCATCCAACCATTCCTCTCTATCACCTTAGGTCACA
>Ga0307513_10012831_pt1 | contig 10317 bp, 9 predicted proteins | sample 15_EM_MG_FD_202174 | JGI IMG/M metagenome (GOLD analysis project Ga0307513, IMG submission 202174) | Populus trichocarpa ectomycorrhiza microbial communities from riparian zone in the Pacific Northwest, United States - 15_EM | ecosystem: Host-associated > Plants > Roots > Unclassified | place...
CATCGCCTCGCACTGGCCGGCGGTGGGCTCGGCGCCATGCAGCATCAGCGAGTGGCGATAGAGCAGCACGCCCTCATGCGACCACAGGTCGAAATGGCCAAGCCAGAGCTGCTCGTTGATATGCGCCAGCAGCCGGTATACCTCGGCGATGCGCGGCATCGGCACCTTCAAGTCGAAGGCGCAAGCGATATGCAGCGACTCCAGATCGTCGCGCCAGTTGAGCGACAGGTGGTAGTCGCTCCAGCTTCCCGCGATGGCCAGCGTCAGTTCGTCGTCGCTGGAGCGCTCGAATGGCCAGTCATTGATCGATGCGATATGCTCCGTCAGATCGATTGGATGAGTCAGCCTGGTGAAATCCGGTAGAGCAGATGCCATTCCGTGACCTTCGCGTGTCCTATGCCTGGCGTGGGTGTACTCTGCGACATGCCAGGACGCTTAAGCGCACACCAGCGCCCGCGTCCCCCTCCGTACCCTGATCAACCCGGCGTAACTGCGTCGCGCTTCCCCCGCAAGACAGCGAACGTCTTCTCCACGGGGAAAACGCTTGCAACTCAAGGCTGTTGCGTGTCGCGCGCCGCAAGCGCCCGTTCCAATTCGCCGACGCGCTTGGCTAGATTTTCGTTTTCTTCCAAGGCCTTCGCGGCCATCGCCTTGACCGCCTCGAACTCCTCGCGCTGCACCACGTGGAGATCGCGCAGAACTTTTTCAGCCTGCGAGCGGAAGAACACTTCGGTGTCGGCGCGCAGGCCCTGGGCGGCGCCGGCGGCGTCCGTCATCAGCTTGGCCATCTGGTCGAGGAATGGATTTGTCGTCTGTGTCATGGTGTGGCGATCCCTTCGCGGCAGGTGCGCTGACGCCTTCACTTCGTTCATGCATCGGCGCACGCGTCTTTAAGTTTGTGCATCGATTCCACCAAACTCCGGTGGAAAGCCTCCGTTTGGATCGATGCATGAGAGCCTCGCGAGAGGCTCTTTGCCCTTGTATATATGGGCGAGGGCGGCCCTGGGGATCAAGTCTTGGCGCGCGCCTTCACCCCTGGTAGAAGCGGCATTGGCGTTTGCCGGGCTCGAAGCCCCTTGAGGATGAAGCAGATGGAACTGATGGCGATCGCGTTTCCCGGCATCGATCCCGTGGCGATCGCGCTGGGGCCGGTGCAAGTCCGCTGGTACGGCCTTGCCTATCTCGTTGGGCTTGTGCTGGGCTGGCTCTATATGCGCGCGCTGCTGCGCCAGGACCGCCTATGGGCCGGTGCGCCGCCGATGCGGCCTGAGCAGACCGACGACTTCCTGCTCTGGGCAACGCTGGGTGTCGTGCTGGGCGGGCGGCTGGGCTATGTGCTGTTCTACGAACCGCTCGTCTTCCTCAGCGATCCGGCGCGGATTTTCATGGTCTGGCAGGGCGGCATGGCCTTTCATGGCGGGCTGCTCGGCATGATTGCCGCCATCGCGTTGTTCTCGCGCTTCAACCGCGTGCCGTTCCTGTCGCTGGGCGATATTACCGCCGCAGTCGTCCCCATCGGACTGTTCTTCGGGCGCATCGCCAATTTCATCAATGGCGAGGTCTATGGCAAGATTACCGACGTGCCCTGGGCTGTCGAATTCCCCGCGCGCGTACTCAATCCCGGCGACGTGCTGGGGCCGCGCCACCCCTCGCAGCTCTATGAAGCGTTCCTGGAAGGCATCGTGCTGTTTCTCGTGCTGCGCTATCTCACCCATGCGCGGAAATCGTTCGCCACGCCCGGGCTGACGGCAGGCGTCTTCCTGGTCGGCTACGGGGCATTCCGGATTTTCGTGGAGACGTTCTTTCGCGTCGGAAGTCCGTTTCCGTTTTTCCCGACGCCCTATCTTTCCGCGGGGCTGATCTATTCGCTGCCGATGGTGGTTTTCGGGCTATACTTGATTGGCGTCGCCGTCAGGCGGCGGCCGCTCGTCACTCAATAAACGCCTAAGCATCATTGCGAAAAATGGTCTTCCGGTTTTCGCGAAAAATGATGCGCAAACAAGGAAACTAAGCAGGCCATTCATTGGCTTGCCAATGCAAACCTGCTTAGTCCGGACATCGATGGCGCAGACGAAAATCATTCGCAGCGTAAGCGAATTCATAGACGCGGTGAAAGCCCGCCCCTTTCTCTTCGATCTCGGCACCTCGCCGGTAACGCCCTGGTATCTGGGGCAGGCCGATCCCTTGGGCACGCTGCTGCCGGGCTGGTACAAATCCGGCCTGAACCCCGAGTTGGAGCGCGAAATCCTGCGCGATTTCCGCATGCAGGCGGCCGAGTTCATCGCGCCCAAGGGCGTGACCGACTGGGAATGGCTGGTCCACGCCCATCAGAACGGCGTCCCCACGCGCATCATCGAGTGGACGTCGAACCCGCTTGTCGCGCTGTTCCAGGCGGTGGAGAGCATGTCGAACGCCGCCCATGGCAAGGTATGGGTGTTCAACCCCTGGCTGTTCAACGAGATGACGGCGGGCATCGGCTATGTGCCGATGATCGATTCGGAGCCGGCGCAGAGCTATATCGTCAATCTGCACGACCCGAAGGCGTTCACCATTCCCTTTTCCGAATGGCCTCTGGCGCTGCGTCCGTTCCGCAACATCCGCCCCTACAACACGCAGGGCGTCTACTATACCGTCCACGGCTACAAGGCCGAGCCGCTTGAAACCTACCGGCCGCTTTTGAAGAAAAGCTCCACCTTCATCACCTTCCTGCTGATCGATGCCGAGCGGAAGAAATCGATCATGAAGGAGCTGTACATCATGGGGGTGACGCGCTCGGCGCTGTTCCCTGGTCTTTCCGGGCTGGTCCGCACGCTGACATACCGCTATTCCAAAGACTATGTGCTGACCGAACTGTGAGGAGCCGGCATCCCCTTGAGCCGCGATGATCTGACGGCCCACCTCGCAAGCCAGGGCGCGATGAGCGTCGCGGACTATATGGCCTGGTGCCTTACCGCGCGTGACGATGCCTATTATCGCGTGGCCGATCCGATCGGGCGCACGGGCGATTTCATTACCGCGCCGGAGGTAAGCCAGATCTTCGGCGAACTGGTGGGCTTATGGATGGGTGCTGTGTGGCTGTCGATGGGGCAACCGGCGCCGTTCGTGGTGGTCGAGCTGGGGCCGGGGCGCGGCACGCTGATGAGCGACGCCATGCGCGCGCTTCGCGTGGTGCCGGGCTTTGCCGAGACGGCACGGCTGCATCTGGTGGAGCGGTCCGGCACCTTGCGCCAGGCGCAGGCGGGGGCGCTTGCCGCTTATGCGCCGGTCTGGCATGAGCGGCTTGAGGATGTGCCTGAAGGTCCGCTGATCCTGGTCGCGAACGAGTTCTTCGATGCGCTGCCCGTGGCGCAGTTCGTCCATGCCGAGGACGGCTGGCATGAGCGCGTGGTGCGGATGGGCGCGGATGGCTGTCCGGTCTTTGCTTCCGGCGAAAGCTGCGCACCTCCTGAAAGCGCAACGCTTCTCCCCGATCCCGAACCCGGCGCGATCCTCGAAAGCCGCCTTGCATCGCTGCCCCTGCTGCGAGCACTTGGCGAGCGGGCAGGGATGCACCCCGTCGCCGCGCTGATCATCGACTACGGCTATGAGCGCGATGCCTATGGCGACACGTTGCAGGCCGTGCGCGCGCATGACTATGACGATCCGCTCGCTCATCCGGGCAAGGCCGATCTTAGTGCGCATGTCAATTTCGCCGAACTGGCGCGCATGGCCGCGGCGAGCGGCCTCACGCCATGCGGGCCATTGCCGCAGGGCGAGTTTTTGCTGGCGCTCGGTCTGGAGGCGCGGCTGCACAGACTGATGTCCTCGGCGCGGCCGGAGCAGCAGGCCGCCCTTCTGGCCGGCGCGCGGCGTCTGACCGATCCGTATCAGATGGGCAGCCTGTTCAAGGCAATGGCGCTGACTGACCCCAGCCTGCCCGTGCCGCCGCCCTTTACGCGGCCCCCAAGGAGAGAACAATGATCGAGAGCCATGTGCTGCGCGACGAGGCAGGCGGCATTCGCCACGGCTTCTTCACCCGCGAGGGTGGCGTTTCGCAAGGGATTTACGCCTCGCTGAATTGCGGCCTCGGATCGGCGGATGCGATGGACGCGGTGGGGGAGAATCGCGCCCGTGTCGCTGAGCGGCTGGGAGCCGCCGCCGGCCGGCTGCTTACCGTGCATCAGGTCCACAGCCCGGTTGCGGTGATCGTCGAGGAGCCCTGGCCCTCCGCGTCGCCACGCGCCGATGCCATCGTCACGCGCACGCCGGGGCTGGTCGTGGGGGCTCTCAGCGCGGATTGCGCGCCGGTGTTGCTGGCGGACCGCCAAGCAAAGGTCGTGGCGGCCGCTCATGCCGGCTGGCGCGGCGCGTTGGGCGGGGTGATCGAGGCCGCCATCGACGCCATGGAGAGCCTCGGGGCCGAGCGCGGGCGAATCAGTGCTGTCGTTGGGCCGGCGATCGGGCCGGACGCCTATGAGGTAGGCCCTGAGTTCCGCGTAACCCTCGAAGACGAAGATCCCGCCAATGCCGCGTATTTTAAGACCGGCGCCGATGACGCGCATTTTCAGTTCGATCTTCCGGCCTATTGTTTGAAGCGTCTGAAACGCGCCGGCGTGGGGCAATGCGAATCACTAGGGCTTTGTACTTATACAAACGAATCGCTTTTCTTCAGTTATCGGCGTTCGTTGCATGCCCGCGAGCCCGATTATGGCCGTCAAATTTCCGCCATCCTTGTTATGTGATGTGGACAAGGGGCTTGAATAGCTCGTTTTCCGTGACGATGCTGTTGGGTGCGTGTCAATCGCGCTAGACGATTTTCCCTTTTGCAGCTACGGATTGTTAACGGAAAGGCGTCACCCGGCACGTAACAAATCAGATCGGCCGGAAGACGCGGGGGCAATGAAGAAAGAGGAGCTACACCAGTGACGCGCGTTACCGTTACGACGGCACGGCGCGGAGCGTGTCGTGTCGCAGGGCCTCTCGTCGGAGGTTTGTTTGCTTTGCTCCTGGCGGGTTGTGAAACCAGCAGCACAGTAACAGGCGATGCCACAGGCAGCACCGCTCTCGCTCAGCAGCCAGTATCCACCAAGCCGGTGACATTCGCGCCCGTAATCGGCGCGCCGGCCAAAGTTTCAACCAAGCTGAACGAGTTGCTCGTCGCAGCGGCGGGCCAGAAGCATATCCCGGTCGTTCCACCGAAGGACGCCGAGTATACCATTCGCGGCTATCTCGTCGCGGCGCCCGATCCTAAGGGCACGAAGCTCTCCTATATCTGGGACGTGAGCGACAAAGCGAACAAGCGCAAGCGCATCCAGGGCGAAGAGCTGATCGAGGGCAAGAAGGGGGGCGATCCCTGGGCCGTCGTCGACGACGCTGCAATGCAGCGCGTGGCAACGAGGGCCATCGAAGACATCGCCAACTACCTGCCCACCGCCGCAACGGCGTCGGTTACAGGCAGCACCGGAGGCGCCGCCGGCGCGCAGACGACATCGGCATCGGCATCGGCGTCACTGGTCTCGGCCTCGCTCAGCGATGCCGCGCCAGCTCAGCCTGTGCCGACAGGGCAGGCGCCGGTCGCGCCGCGTGACAGCGCCCCTGCTGCGGTCAGCACATCGGGTGGCGGCACTGTTCTGGCCGCGCAGGCGGCTCAACCGTCGGCGCCATTGCCGGATGCCGTGGCTCTGGTTCCGCCGGTCAGCGGCGCGCCGGGCGACGGCGGACAGTCGCTTACCGCGGCGATGCGCAAGCATCTCCAGAACGCCGGCGTAAAGCTCGTCGACAGCGGCGGCGTCAGCAACACCTACACTGTCAAGGGCAGCGTCGAGATGGGCGCGGCCGTCGATGGGCAGCAGCCGATCACGATCCACTGGATGGTGGTGGACCCAAGCGGCAAGATGATGGACAAGGCCGTGGTGCAGCGCAACAAGGTTGCCGAGGGCTCCCTCGACGGTCCTTGGGGGCAGATCGCGGACGTGGCCGCTGGCGAAGCCTCCAAGAGCATTGCCCGCCTAATAGGCAAACCCACCGGTTGAGAACGTTTTAACGACTTTTCCAACCGCACCGATGGTTTACAGAGTTACGGCCCGCTGCTACAAGCGGGCCGTAATTTTTTGTGTCTCCACAGTTTTACGGCTCGGTGATCGGCCAAGTAGGGTTTCCCAAAAGTGGACGCCGGTTTTGGGATAAAAGCCCTGCTCAAACAAGGGAGCCTAAGCAACCATTCGTTGGCGAAGCCAGGAATGACTGCTTAGCATCATTACGAAAAGTGGACCTTTCAGGTTTTCGCAATGGTTTGCGTCGAGAGAATGCGACAAAACAAAAGGCTGGGGCCCCGTTCTGATTGATCGGCGCGGAAAAGGCTCTGGAAGGGTCTGCATGTCATGAAACTCATCTGCGGCAACAGTAATCGCCCCCTCGCCGAGGCCATCGGCAGCTATCTGCACACCGAGCTGACGCAATGCATCGTCCGGCGCTTCGCCGACATGGAGATTTTCGTCGAGATTCAGGAGAATGTGCGCGGGCAGGATGTGTTCGTCATCCAGTCGACGTCGTTCCCCGCCAACGACAACCTCATGGAACTGCTGATCATCACCGATGCGCTGAAGCGGGCGTCGGCCAAGCGCATTACAGCGGTGATTCCCTATTTCGGCTATGCCCGGCAGGATCGCAAGGTCGGTTCGCGCACGCCGATCTCGGCCAAGCTGGTGGCCAATCTGGTGGTGCGCTCTGGCGCCGACCGGGTGATGACGCTCGACCTGCATGCCGGGCAGATCCAGGGATTCTTCGACATCCCGACCGATAATCTGTTCGCCGCCCCCGTCATCGTCCGTGCGATCAAGGAGCGCTTCGACCTGGACACCATCACAGTCGTCTCGCCGGACGTCGGCGGTGTGGTGCGCGCGCGCAACGTTGCGCAGAGAATCGGCGCGCCGATCGCCATCGTGGACAAGCGCCGCGAACGGCCGGGCGAGTCCGAGGTCATGTCGGTGATCGGCAATGTCTCGGGGCGAAGCTGCATCCTCATCGACGACATGGTGGATAGCGGTGGCACGCTGGTCAATGCGGCGGTGGCGCTGCTGGAGCGGGGTGCGCTCGACGTATGCGCATATATGACGCACGGCGTGCTGTCGCCGGGCTCCACCCAGCGCATCAAGACCTCCGCGCTGAAGAGCCTGATGATCACCGACAGCATCTGCCCGACCGAGATCGTGTTGGAAACACCCAATATCGGCATCCTCTCGGTGGCCTCCTTGATTGGTGAGGCAATCGCGCGAACGGCGAATGAAGGGTCGGTATCCAGTCTTTTTGATTGACATTGCCTTCGCTGGGCAATTGAGTTTCTCGCACAATCTGTCTATAAGCGAGCCGAGATTTAGGCGGTATTCCGCGAGCGGGAGCCGTTCGGCGAGCCATGGGCCTGGACAGGGCCCCTTTTATTGTTCCGGAGATATTCAGCATGGCCACGATGGTCGAATTGAAGGCTGCCAGCAGGGAAGCCACGGGTAAGGCGGCCAATCGCGCCATCCGTAAAGAGGGCCGTGTGCCCGCAATCATTTACGGCGGCAACGAAGAGCCGCAAACGGTAGCGGTGGAATATAAAGAGGTGTTCAAGCAGGTGCAGACGGGGCATTTCCTGTCTACCGTCTATATGCTCGACCTCGAAGGCAAGAAGGTCCGCGTTATTCCCCGCGATGTGCAACTGCATCCGGTGCGCGATTTCCCGGTGCATGTGGATTTCATGCGCGTCAGCCGTACGTCCCGCCTGGACGTGGAGGTGACCGTGCATTTCATCAACGAAGCGGCTTCACCCGGCCTCAAGCGCGGCGGTGTTCTGAACATCGTGCGCCACGAGGTCGAGCTGTCCTGCCCGGCCGACGCCATCCCGGAATCGATCGAGGTGGACCTGACCGGCCTCGAAATCGGCGATGCGATCCACATCTCGGCGATCAAGCTGCCGCAAAACGTCACGCCGACGATCACCGACCGCGACTTTACCATCGCGACGATCGTCACCTCCTCGGCCATGCGGCCGGAGGAAGGCGATGCGGGCGAGCAGTCAGAGGGAAGCGCATAGTCCTTCCTTGCCTCTGTAACCTGTCGGGCTGAGAACGAGCGCCATGAAGATTCTGATTGGCCTGGGTAATCCGGGCGATAAATACGAGCAGAACCGGCACAATGTCGGCTTCATGGCTGTCGAGGCGATCGCGGAAAATCATGGAGGCGGCGCGTGGAAGCGCCGCTTTCAGGGTATGGCGACCGAGGTGGATCTCGGCCGCGAGCGGTGCCTGCTGTTGAAGCCGTCCACCTTCATGAACGAGTCCGGCCGCTCGATCGGCGAAGCGATGCGCTTCTTCAAGATCTCGCCCGCCGACGTGATCGTCTTCCACGACGAGCTTGACCTTGAGCCGGGCCGAATTCGCGTGAAGTTTGGCGGCGGGCATGCCGGGCATAATGGGCTGAAATCGATCTCGGCGCATGTCGGCAATGACTATCACCGGGTGCGGATCGGCATCGGCCATCCGGGCAGCCGGGAGGCGGTGGTCAGTTATGTGCTGCACGATTTCTCGAAGAAGGATCGTGAGTGGCTGGAGCCGCTGCTCAATGCCGTCGCGCGCGGCGTGCCGCATCTGGTGGCTGGCCAGGACGCCAAATTTCTGAACGAGATCGCCCGCGTGAACCGTGCCGCGGTGGAGGCTGTCGCACCCGCGCGCAAGGACGAGCGTCCGGGTCCGGTGCCCGCGCAGCCGGTCATGGCGGATGCAACCGCCGCGCCGAGCGCGTCCGCTGCCGTGGCCAGCGCTCCCGCGGCGCCGCAGCATATGCAGACACCGCCGCAGCACAGGCCTCAGTCCGCGGTCACGAACAGCACGTCCGCATCGCAGCCAAGCCCGTCGGACACGAGCCAGCCAGATACGTCGCTTGCGGGAAAGCTCCGCGCCTGGTTCACGCGCCGGTAAGAGGACAAGGCACACGCCCCGCGAAGGCGGTCCACCGGCTTTCGAAATGTGACGCGCGATCATGTGTGCCGTTGGCTTGCCAACGCATACAAGCTGACGGCATTTTGTAGCACAAGCATTCCCTCGCGAAGGCGGATGAGGACGGCGTTTGCGCTCGGATAATGCGATAAACCAGACGAGCGCTTTGTTGCAATCCGATTAGAATGGCAAAGGCTGGTGCATCGATCCAAACCGGGTGGCACGCCGGAGTTCGAAGCGCTTTCCAGAAAAGTGGAAACCGGTTTTCCTTTAAAATCGCGCGAGCCAGCAGAGAATCTAGAGCGGTCACCGAACTGTGGTGTTTCCATCTGGAGTGATCCCGCTCTAAGCAGGATTTCCCAAAGTGGACATCGGTTTTGGGATATAAACCCCGCTCAAACAAAATATAAGCGCACGATCCGCGATGGCCTATCCCACGAAGGTGGGATCCGAGCCGGTTTTGCGATACGGATCATGATCGAACGTAACGTCGGCTGAACATCTGAACGAGACAATCCATGGGCTTCAAATGCGGAATCGTGGGTTTGCCCAATGTGGGCAAATCGACGCTGTTCAATGCCTTGACGCAATCGGCTGCGGCTGAGGCGGCAAACTATCCCTTCTGCACGATCGAGCCCAATGTCGGCGACGTCGCCGTGCCCGATCCGCGCCTGGAGCGCATCGCGGTCATCGGGAAATCCGCGCAGGTCATTCCGGCGCGGCTGACCTTCGTGGACATTGCCGGGCTGGTGAAGGGCGCGTCCAAGGGCGAGGGGCTCGGCAACCAGTTCCTTGCCAATATCCGCGAGTGCGACGCCATCGCCCATGTCGTGCGCTGCTTCGATGACGACGACGTCACCCATGTCGAGGGTCGCACCGATCCGCTGGCCGATGTCGAGATCATCGAAACCGAGCTGATGCTGGCCGATCTCGACAGCCTGGAGCGGCGTCGCCCGGCGTTGGAGAAGAAAGCCAAGGGCCAGGACAAGGAAGCCAAGGCCACGCTGCCGATCATCGACGCCGCGCTGGCGCTGCTGGCGGCTGGCAAGCCCGCCCGGATCGCCGCCGTCGCGCCGGAGGACATGACGCGCTTCAAGGCGTTGCAGCTTCTCACCGCCAAGCCGGTGCTTTATGTCTGCAATGTCGACGAGACTGCCGCACAGGACGGCAACGCCTATTCACAGCGCGTCGCCGAGAAAGCCGCACGCGAAGGCGCCGCCGCCGTCGTCATCTCGGCCAAGATCGAATCCGAGCTGGTTCTCCTCGATGGCGCCGAGCGCGCGGATTACCTCGCCAGCCTCGGCCTGGAAGAGCCTGGCCTCAACCGGTTGATCCGCGCCGGTTACGGCCTTTTGGGCCTTTC
>Ga0307513_10012833_pt1 | contig 10316 bp, 8 predicted proteins | sample 15_EM_MG_FD_202174 | JGI IMG/M metagenome (GOLD analysis project Ga0307513, IMG submission 202174) | Populus trichocarpa ectomycorrhiza microbial communities from riparian zone in the Pacific Northwest, United States - 15_EM | ecosystem: Host-associated > Plants > Roots > Unclassified | place...
GCATCTCACTTTCAATGTTAGGTGAAGCCAACGGCTATGTCCCCCCAGTCGGCATAGGGACTTTGACCACCGACGGGCGGACCTTGCATGTACCCGCGACTTCAATCACCGGATATACCCAAATCGTATCCATATACCTGTGATAAATGACTTTGGAAAATTCCTCGCTATATATATCAACTGTCTCAGTGAGTCCAATAGTAGACAAGGAAAACGCCAAGTGCGTTGGAGTAGTGGACGGTGTTGTATGCGCCTGTTACCAGCTCACTATGCTTTCTTTTCAACATTCCGGCATATTACCAACCATTGGCAACCCCACTATGATTATAACGGATGCCTTCCAACCTGACCAAAGAATGGGGGAACCCCCTAAACCACGACTCTCGACGGTGGCTGTTGTCCAAGAGTCGAAGGATAAAAGCGTTTCCTATACGCGGTGGGTCATACGGGAGACCTAATTAGTTGGAACCTGGAAATGTGGTAGGAGAACGGACGCTCGTGTGGGTGCGAAACGGCGCAGTATCAGCAGGGATGAAGCCCAAGTCGATGCGCCGATCCTTAGAACAGGCAGGAGAAGTTTTTGATGTTGCGAAACGTTATATCGTGTATTTCGTAGTTTTCTAGATCTTATAAATCGTGAAGCCAACGCGGTTTGCACTGACCACATTGGAATAATGAATACTTATGACACTTAACTTGTATTCATCCGCATCTCTGCCTCCGAGGCATCATCACGACACAGAAATCGCGTCCAGTGGGCCCGTCGAGAACGGTTCGATGAGTTGTCTGCGCCATAATGAACTACCTCCTGCCCCTAAACCTCTTAGTACTATATTGGTAATGATTGGTTGTCACTGGTAAAGGCCACCGACCAAGACCGACGCAGTGTTGAGGTGGTAAACAAAGACGATCAAGGTTGGCCCCCACCAATACTACCATACAATTCGACCGAGGTCCAAAATTCTGCCCTGTAAGATCTGCACCTATCTATTAACGACTTCTCATCTGTCCTACAGCTCTTTCCGATCTCCATGAGGCACTCAGCAGCCCGGCGGGAGAAGAATCGCCGCCCTGAGCGCCTTTCTGGCTCTTTGCTTTCTCTTGCCCTCGTCCGCCTCCGCAGGGACGGTAAAGCCACATTCCACTCCCCTCAAGGCGTGACCTACGAGCAACTTGGAAAGGGAAATAACGAATTCGTGGACCTTGAGGAAGCGCTATCCCTATATCCTACACCAGCGCAGATCCCTGAATGTCTTCTGCCCTCGCGAGAGGTTTTAGACACCTTAAAGAACAGCAAGGGCGAAGTTGTACGCTGCCCATTCTGTCCATCGACCTTCAGTGGCACTGTCGCTAGAAAGTCGTTCAAGAGGCATTTGCAACGCCATTGGAATCACGCCGCGGCACAAGAGGAAATAGAGATCGATCACTCACAATCTAGTCTTTATGCTTCACTCATTCCACCGATTGCCCATCCAGTACCGGACGCGAAGGAGCTAAGCAACACACAAGATCAAGCAACCAGTTATCCGAGTGCACAGCAACCTTCCCACGACTTTCTGGCCTCGACATCTACTCCCCTGCTCACATCCACTGACGCCACTGACCACGCGCCAGCCTCGGGTCCATTAACACTTGCTAAACGTCCTCTGACCACGTCGGTACATGCGGGGCCTAAAGCACCCAAACCGGGGACAAGTAAACAAGGGCGAAAGTCTATCGCCACCTCCACGCTCGGGACGGTCTGCAAGGATAACACCACGCTGGCCATTGCAAGGACAATGGAAGTCCTGCGTTCCAAATCCGGAATTGTCTTCTATCACCCGGATGCACATCCCAACCTTCACCACCAGTCTTTCACTCAGCGAGAAGAGCAATTCCTGGACGTTGACGCAACATTTTCTGTGTACCCGACAATTGGCAAACTACCCGAGAGTTTCTGGCCGACCTCACCCCAATACACCGCAGCAGCCCCAGGCCAACATCGAATTCGCTGTCTCTTTTGTAGTTGGTCCTTTTCTGGAGTGTACGTCAAGGCAAACTTCCGTGGTCACGTACGCTACCACTGGAAACTCGCGGCCGCCTGGCAACAAGCCAACTCCTCTGCTCCAGCAAATGTCGGACTCTCACCTGCCACGCAGCCCTCGCCCCATGGTCCATCTGCGAGTTCCCTTGGCCCAACGAAGCTGATGGAAAGCGGCAGTCTTCTGCAACCTAACGTCGTTGATCAACCCTCCACTCCAACCAAAATCAGATCCACCCAATTTAACCAAGTCGCAATACCTGGAAGCCCTGTTACCAAACCGGCGGCCCGGCGGCCACAGGGAAGAAAGCGGAAGCATACCGAAGCGTTCGTCGAAGATAAGACTGGAAGTGAGTCAGCCCTAGCGAAAAGTATGGAGAAACACGTCAAATCGCTCTATTACCCAGTATTGCTGAGCATCGCGCGATCGCTCGCGACAATTCGCATGAAGCCTGGTACCATCCTCATCCCACCTGAACAATCGATGTCATACGAAGAACTCGTTCCAATAGCGGATTGCTACTTTGATATCGATAAGGTGGTTGCCGTCTATCCCTTCCTCGACGAGCTCCCTGTTCGATTTTGGCCAAGTGACGAGACTTTCGAGAAAGTTGGGACGAAGGGAGGGTCAGAGGGTGTCCGCTGCCCATTCTGCATAGTGACCCTTAAAGGCTCTTCTGCCAAGGAGAGCCTGAAAATCCATCTACAGTGCCATTGGTGGTATTCCTCGGAACAAAATGACTCGGAGACATGCGCTGGTGTTCTCACAGGCAGTATTGAATCGGTTGATAGCTCATATGCGCGGTCATCCCTTAATTGTGCCGCTATACCGCTTCCGCCATCGGTACCTTCCGTCATGCAGCCAAATACGTATCTCGAGAAGGCGCAACTCTCCATGATTCGCACCCACGCGGACCCGGAGATGACTCGTGGTGACTCTCATTCAAAAGAACCTCGGTTGCAGTCGACACATCCACTATCTAAGGTCCAAAGAGCCCCAAGGTATGTATGGACCAGACTACTACAGTCAATTCAGTACTAATAGATGAACCCTTAACAAGCATTGTCGATCTTCAAACCGATACCCAATTTGTGGAGGACAACACCTACAGAGGTATACTCCGCTTTGTACGAATACCTGCACAGGGTATGTCGGAACCAGAAGAGGAGCACCATTGTATTATCTCTATTCTTGAGCATGTTTGTGGGATTGATATCTTGGACGAAGAATGGTCTGGTGAGGTAGACCGAAAGTCTGGGGCTCCTTCTGTCTTTGTGTGGAGACCCGTGAGCCCGATTCCTCTATGGATCAGTGATGAAGAGAATTGATGAATTGAACTCCCTCGCAGTCATCTTTCGATCGTTTAGATTGCTTCGTGGGACGGAGGAGTGTGCAGGAGGAGCTTCAGCGCCATAATATGTGAGTCTCACCGATCCATAAGTGATAATGACGAATATTCCTTACCTGTCCCCAATAGCGCGGTTCTGCGTCAATAACATTGGAATTGCATTTAACTTCTCACACAATACCGGTGAAAAAAGGACCTAGCAGTGTCCCTATATATCTCTATTAATGTCAATCAGCCGTAGTTCCGGGGTGAGATGCACTCGCCGGTTTTGTGCGCGCCAGTGGGCTCTCTTCCTGTATCTATGGCCTTATTATAATACCTCCATACCACCTGGTGACTAGTTATACACTGTGTCATGCCTAGCTCATCAGACTGGCATCTAGAGATCAAATTAAAGTCACCAATAATGAGATATAATCAGCATCAGCACTCTGAATCGCCGAAGGTTCTGGTCTGCACCTCAAACAGTGACTTGGACCTTAGGCTTCGGTGTGCGAACTCCATGCGCAATGTGCAATAACGAACCAGTGACCTAAAACTATACCAAATCTCATTTTAAAAAGAAATTGGGATCAGGAAAGATGTCTCTAGCTCCCAAAGCAAAGAGAAACCCAATGCACACTCTGTACCGCTATGTCCAAATCCTTCACCTACGCCTAAACCGTAATGAAGAAATTTGGCAGGTGGATGTGAGTGATATCTGGGAGCGAGACAGTGCTTGATTGTATTGATTTGACAAATTCCTGAGACGCAAACTTATGCAAGGGATGTTCCTCTTATTTCGGGTGGGCCGTAAACTGGGGACAGGCACCCTTCCAATGTGACTTGGGATCTTCTACAGAACGTGCAGACCATATTTCATTTACCTGAATGCCAGTCATTGTGATTGCTCGTACGGGGTATCTGAAGTCTGACGAGAGTTGGCCAGGTTTTAGAAAAAGAACGTCCTGAGGTTGTCGATGTACTAACGCACCACGTTGCTCACAACACAACGCTAGTCAGCTACCGTACGGCTATGAACTGGAACATTCGGATACACCCATTCATGGTTCACATCGATAGGGTGGGCGGGATTGCGGAAGCAAGTGTATCGAGAGTACATGCAGCGGGAAGAGCTCCTTCAGCAGGTCAATCACGGACTGGTCGTGGACGAAAGAGAGGAGGACCGTCCTTGAGTTGATGGCGTCTCCTCGTGAAGGTGAATGGTAGGCCGGGTCAGGTTGCCGGTGGTTGTTCATCGTGATGTTCTGGAAATAACGCGAATATCTTGAGGAGGAGGAACAAGCCTTGGGGGTGGGAGCTTCCAGTGAAGGTGCTGAGGAGTAGAACGACATAGAAGATCGGGCCGGTCACCCGAACCCAGTAAAAGAAGAGGCAGGAAAATAGGAACACGATATGCGAGGCGAGAATTCAAAGAATAATGTTGGAGAAAGTTCGACGTTGAGACTTGTAAAGCAGGTTAAGCGTAATTGCCACGCAGTGGGTTTAAGGGGATCATCTCTGTGTCCAGGGAATAACCGTATGGGGGAGAGGAGCACAGAAATTAAAGTGAAGGTGCATTAGCCTCACTATGAAGGACTTCAATATTCATCGACGAACGACGGGGCGAGAGGCAAAAACGCAAAGAACGCCACAAAAACGGCCTGGAAGCCAAGAGAAAGGCATTAGGCGCTCAGGCGGGAATATATCTACCCACACGTGATATTGTTTGCTGATCACCTCAAGCAGCTTCTCAATCTACCGCGCCCGAACATTTATCCCCTTCATATCCCTGCACTTGCGTCGTACTCATGCTCATCGCCTCTTCGTGGATGTCCAGCCGGTATCATCTCATACTGCTCCCCCGATAGCTGGTGGTTCGACGGTATGCGCGCGTCGGCGATACATGCGAGATCCAGCGGTCCGTGCCACGAGTACATATATACGCTCCGTTGTAGTTCATAGGCATGGCGATGCCGGACTACCCTCGGCATAGTAGGCGACGGCGATGGTTGCTTCGGTGGAGCACGACGTTTGTCGTGGTCAATCATGCGAGGATTAGGATGTGATTATGCTCCGTGCTGGTGTGGTATGGTTTTTCTGGGTAAGGAACAAGTTTGACCGGCTTAATAAACCGCGTTTGGTCTCTAGTGAATTCTCTACCCCGCACAATAGCTACCGATTTACCTTGAGTTTATCTTGAGTATCTTGGAGCATTTCAGAGGTAGCTGGTGGAGCGGGCTGATGGAGGATTTCCTGAGCCCCTCTTATGTAAGTGCATTTGATGGCTTTAAAAATGAGATCGAGCGAAGGGCAATTGGTTGTTGGTCAGCCAGTGTTATATGACTAATCTGCTTGATATTACAATTCCAATCTGCTTTCGCAGCTGCCCGGAGCCGGAGCGGTGGTTGAGACTATCCGCGGCCCATTATGAAGGGATAAATGCGATTTTTATTTGCAAACCACCTACATAGGATCCGGAAAGAGTACTAGTTAGAGTACTAGTTTGACATCCTGTTCGAAATTACGACCGTGCAACGCGTACAATGTGTCACAAGCAGATTTTAATGGCATCTTCGAGAGGAAGTTCACTTTTTCCCACGACTGGAACCACCAAGAGTCCGTATAATCGGGTGTGAGAGGCTGAACTGGGCTACACTGGCAGACTGGGGGTGGTGATATTGACCATAGTTTTTTAGCGCTATTACCGGTGTCTCAGTGTCTCAGGTTGCCATCTTCTCAGGGAGTTAATGATGGGCGTGGTCAGTTCCAAGGTGTCCCATGGTCTTCGGATCATCGTGGCATCCATCACATCACATTACGGAGCTAACGGAGCTGAGATGTCAGCGAGGTTTTCTTTGTCCTAATCTGGGGATTGAATTTAGGCCTTCCACGACCCACTGCCGCATATTTATTTGCACACGACCCCAGGCCCCACGTTCTGACCGTCACCTGCTCCTCGACTCGTTACTTGTCTTCCACCACGACCGCCCCACAGCCGCCCACCGCCCAATGCCTTCAAAGTCTGCACATACCACGTATTCCTCCCAACAGGGAATCGTTTACAGGCCCTACGCTGGAGAGCGCGATCTCCCTGACATCATCAACCTCGTACAGACCGAGCTTTCCGAGCCATACGTTATCTACACTTATCGCTATTTCTTGCAAGGATGGTAAGCGCTGTTCTCGTCAAGCCGTGCACTGCACTGCTCCTGTCGTTATCAAGCTCCCCAGTTACTCACAGAACTCTGCAGGCCGCAACTCTCCTTCCTCGTGAGTCCGCCCCGTCCGTTTCAGCCTTTACCACCCGTCATGCCCGACGTAACGGCGGCGTCTAGAGCCTGACTAAAAACCCCCCAAAACCTTCCTTGTACCGACCCTTTCTGACGTATGGCGATAGGCATTCCCCGAGCAAGTTCAGCAAACACCCTCTTCCCACACATCTGAGGATTCCTCCGCCAATCCCAAAAATGGAGGAAAAGAATCGAAACCAGTCGGCGTAATTGTGTGCAAGCAGTCGCTCCACAGCCATTCTACTCGACGAGGGTACATCGCCATGCTCAGTGTCAACCCTTCATGGCGAAAGATGGGAATCGGTGAGACACAAAGGCTCCGTTTGCTTCATCTCGCCTCTTTGTGTTCGGCTATAGGACACTCTTGATCCTCCCGTGCTTGCTCAAGGCGCACTGATAAGATGGGAGTTTGATGGGAGTTTGACCCACTTTCTTGTGCCGATCCACTTGCCCGATTTAGCACCCACTTGAAACCCAAAAGGTGACGTGGGAAGGACTTTTCATGACGCAGGATCGTTCCCCATGCGCCCTACTCTCTTCATATCCGGGTGGACTTGAACTGATGAATGTACTTCTCTCACGTTTGACAGCCGGCACGTTGGTCAAGCTTTCTATTGAAAGAATGGTCCAGAATGGGGCAGAGGAGGTACGTAAAGCCAGCTTGAGCGTATCGCGACCACGGTTCCTGCACATATTGTGACCCGTATTCTTCTAATGCGTCCCTTGCCCAATCCGTCTATCGGCTCCCTCCGGTTCCTATCGGCTCTCCGCTACTCGACTGACGACCCCCTCCTGAATATAGGTCATCCTTGAAACTGAAGTAGACAACACTGCTGCCCTCGGGTTGTATGCCAGCCTTGGCTTCATCCGCGAGAAACGCCTTTTCCGGTTCTACATGAACGGCAAGGACGCATTCCGACTGGTCCTTCCTCTCCCGGTGGTACCGAGTATTACAAGTATCCCGTGGGAGCCACTCCTTTTGAAGCCAGAAAACTTCGGTGCGTCCGCGATGTCGCCCCGTATCGATAAGGGAATATAGGGATGAGGTCTGATCTTCGCCATCTAATCGATACAGTATCACTCTCAAACACGACTAGCCCCATGCCACTCAACCGCGATATCCGGCGTACCCTCAATTCAGCTCAATCGCCTACTTCCACCCCGCCCACGGATGACGAACCCAGCAGTGTCATGTCAGGTACCAAGAGTCGGATCTGGCACGTACCCGCAATGGAGGCTCTTGGGTATAGTGATGACGAGGGAAGTGAAGACGAGGGTTGGTTTCAGAGTGGGCGATGACATAACCAGCGGATGGCGCCCTATGGGGACGGCCAGTAATATTTAGCCTGTCAACACCAACGCGTACATTAAGGGCAGAGCCCCTTTCTCGGTCACCCCTCTAACATAGCATTCTACCACCATCTTGATTTATTGGGCTTTCCATCCCTGCTCAGTGCATCGCGCACACGCTGTAATGCACCGTGTCTCGTCTTCTCTCCTTCTCTCACAACCTATCGCGCACGTGAATCCCGTAGGCTAGTCGCGGGCCTCGCACTTAGCCTCTCAGCTACTTGTCTCCTACTTACATATCCCCATATGCACCCCAGTACCACGGTATATAAAGTATTTCTGACCTGCTTCATTCTGTATTACCATTCCCTTGCAATATTTCACCGCTCTTTCTGGCATAAATGCCGTGTTCGTATATGTGAGTGTATTTTACAGGCCCTCCACTGGACCGAATCTCGCTCGCGTCCGTTCATGCTCTCAAGTCTCCTGACTCCTGGACTACACGACCACGTCTCCAGCGCACGCAGTGTATTTTAAGCACTCTTCACCTCTGGATCCTTGTCCGCCTCAGCAGCTGCCTTTGCATCGTCGAGAAGCACTTTCTCCGCAGCCAATTTGCCTGCTTGCTCCTTCTCCCATTGCTCGGGGGTCAGGGTTTTCTGTGAAATGAATTAATTAGCGAATTTCATGTGTACAGGTGAGGTTGAGGTCGATACATGTGAAGGTCTTGAGCGAACGCAATCGGGGAAACCAGGAGGAAGGACGAACCTGGGAGAACGCGTGCATTTGGGCGATCTGATCCTTGAGAAGCCCATTAACTTCGTGTGAGGATATGAAGAAGGAAGGTCAGTGGTACGTCCTTCATCCGATAGCGGAAATACAGTGAGAGGTGCGATTGGCTATATAACGAACAGTGTTCATATGGGAATGTCCGAAAGATAAGGAAGCTATAGAGACCTGACTGCGAACTTGGGAATACACCTTGCACCCGGAATCCAAAAGTCCGGATTTAGTCCGGGTGGAATAGTAGCCGGACGGATCGGAAGAACCCCATGATCACCAATAGCCTCTTAATCAGGCCTACCCAACCAGATTGTGCGGCTACACCACGGTCCCTAAACGTTCCCTTTGGGGACAGACTGCCAGAAGAGCCACTCTCAAGAGACAAGAAACGCCGATACTTACCCAATTGGTGACGCGCAAGTGTCATCTTCCCCTTAAACTGCTCCGATACGATGATTACTGCGTAGTTTTCTCCACAGCCACTGGACGTGTCGATGATTTCCTGTTCAGATATAAATCGAAAGGGAAGTACGAGGAAGGTGTGACGATTAAAGTGTATACGACAGGAGGAAGTATTGTAGGTGGGGCGTAGTTCCCCAGGTAGCCGGGGATAAAATCGATTGGTCATGGCGGGCCGAAGGACCAATGTAGATGGTGGTGGGAAACACAAGGCCGTTGGTAATATATAAACACGTGAAAGGACATTGGAAACTCCCAGTCAGTGTCTGAATGTCCAGGACCTGCGCAACACCGATTAAGGCACGCACCAGATGTTGGATGCTCAAGGCACTCCTCAACGCAGCTTCAAGTTCGTCGAGCTTTACTGGCATCTCGGTGATTATGCTCAGGAAGGTCGCGTTTCGTGGAGGCAGCGGGCAAGGGCAGGAATTCTTGCAGTGGTGGCGTTGGGGACGAAACGGTGTGGATCTAAGGCGAGATAGATACGGAAGACGGGAACTATAGTAGGATTCCGCGGGCAAGGGATGTCGATGGCGGGTAATCGGATAAGATCAAGGTGGAACCTTTATTGTTGTCCAAACAGTTTACATGTCAAACCTGTCCATCCACATCCCGCCAAGGGAATCCCAAGGACGGGATGGAATGAGGGTGGGATTGCAATTGGGACGATGATAGGATGGGACGGGGGGTTGAGGATGGGATACGGATGAGACCGTGACCGGAGTAGAGCCCAGGGGATCGGAGCGGAGACCGGAACAGATGAGATTCTTTGGGATTCCTTGCGCTCCTCCACGTACTGGGAAACCACGTACTGGGAAACCCTAAGGGTTCCATTGGATTCTCCGGGATCCTTCGATATCCTGGAAACCCCTTAGGATTCCTTGGGAGTGTCAGGTCGAAGCGGTATAGCCCTTTTTTCAATTTGTCCAAGTTGGGCCCTTGAGTAACCAGAAGTCGGCGAGGTGTCAAGACTCAATAGTCTGCAAGGGGCCATCAAAGCTTGCATCGCAAAGTCACAGTGTATGTTGTTTGTGCAGTAGGTTAGGTGTGGGGTGTACATTGACTGTCAGGATTTGTATTTCTCGGATTAGTTTGTCCGTAGTGCTGGTTGTTTTATATACCTGCTAGTTAGACCCGACCACA
>Ga0307513_10012834_pt1 | contig 10316 bp, 7 predicted proteins | sample 15_EM_MG_FD_202174 | JGI IMG/M metagenome (GOLD analysis project Ga0307513, IMG submission 202174) | Populus trichocarpa ectomycorrhiza microbial communities from riparian zone in the Pacific Northwest, United States - 15_EM | ecosystem: Host-associated > Plants > Roots > Unclassified | place...
CAGCCGCCGCCGGCCAGCTGGCCGGCGCCGTCGGCCGCGCTCGCGGCCGGCCAGATCCCCGACGACTGGGACCCGTTCGCGCCCGATGCCGGCACGCTGGCGGCACCGCTGCCGGCGCCGGCGCCGGCATCGAGATCAGGCAGCGGGGCCTTGATCGACCTGCCGATGAACCCGGTCGGCGGTGATTCGCTCGACGACCTCTTCGGCCTGGACAGCGCGTCGCCGGCGGGCGACCCGCTCGGCGCCGCACCGCAGCAGGCGTTGCTGATGCAGCCCAACACCGCCGCCCATGCCGACCCGCTGCAGGCGCTGGGGCGGGCGCCGGCGCCGATCGCCGCCGAGAGCCGCGCCGACCACGGCTCGGAGCTGAACACGCCGATGCTGCTGTCGCCCGCAGCCGGCGCGCGTGCCGCGCCTGCGCCGGCCCCTTCACCGGCACCGTCGGGGTTGCCGGCCGGCGCCATCTTTTCGTGGAACGATCCCCCGCGCGATGGCCGCGTCGTCACGCTGCCCGGCGTGCGCCGGGCCGAGGCCGATCCGCTGCCGCCGCCGGCACCCCCCGTGCCGAGGCCGGCTGCGACACCGGCGCCGCGCGCGCCCGCGGCTACCGACGACGCCTTGCTCGCCGCGCTGCTCGACGGGCTGGCGACGCCCGCGCTGCGGCTCGAGGCGCTGACGCCCGAGCTGATGCAGCTCATCGGCCAGCTGCTGCGCGAATCGCTGCGCGGCGCCGTCGAGCTGCTGGTGGCGCGTGCCGCGCTGAAGCGCGAGATGCGCGCCGAGATGACGATGATCGTCGCGAAGGAGAACAACCCGCTGAAGTTCTCGCCGTCCGTCGAGGTCGCGCTGCAGCACCTGCTCGGCGCGCCGTCGCCCGGCTTCATGGCGCCGGCGCCGGCCGTGCGCGACGCCTTCGACGACCTGCGCGCGCACCAGCTCGGCGTGATGGCCGGCATGAAGGCCGCGCTCGACGGCGTTCTGCAGCGCTTCGATCCGCAGCAGCTCGAGTCCAAGCTGACCCGAAAGTCGGCGATCAACAGCCTGATCCCGTCGATGCGCAAGGCGCGGCTGTGGGAGTTGTTCCAGGAACTCTTCGGCCAGATCTCGGGCGAGGCGCAGGACGACTTCGACGAGCTGTTCGGCAAGGCCTTCCTGCGCGCCTACCAGCAGCAGCTCGACCGCCTGCACGGCGAGCCGGGCCCGAGGTGAACACGATGCTCGCACTCGAGGTCGCCCTGCTGTCCGACCGCGGCGGCCGCAAGTACAACGAAGACGCCTGCGGCCATTGGCATTCCGAGCGCTACCTGTGCTGCGTGCTGGCCGACGGCGCCGGCGGGCACGGCGGCGGCGATATCGCGTCGCGCCTGACGGTGCAGGAACTGATCGGCCGCTTTTCGCGCCAGCCCTCGTCGGACGGCGCCACCCTCGGCGAGCTGCTGCGCCAGACCAACGACGCGCTGATCGGCCAGCGCGAGCCCGGCACGCCGCGCCAGGACATGCACAGCACGGTGGTTTGCCTGGTGATCGATTTTGTCGGCCACCAGGCGCACTGGTCGCACGCCGGCGACTCGCGGATGTACTGGTTTCGCGGCGGCCGCATGCTCAACCGCACGCGCGACCACAGCCTGGTGCAGTCGCTGGTCGACGCCGGCATGCTGACCGAGGCCGAAGTACGCAGTCACCCCAAGCGCAGCGAACTGCGCTCGGCGCTCGGCATCGCCGACGACCTGCTGGAGGTCAGCTCCGGCGACGGCGGCGAGCGCGTCAATGGCGGCGACGTCTTCCTGCTCTGCACCGACGGCCTGTGGGAATACATCGACGACGCGACGCTCGAGCGGCTGCTCACCGCGTCGGCGACGCCGCGTGAGTGGCTCGACGCGCTGGCGGTCGAGGTCCGCCAGGCGGCCAGCCACAAGGCCAGCCATGACAACTTCAGCGCCCTGGTCGTCTGGACCGGCGACGCCTGAGCGAACCGAACGAGGAGGCCGACGATGGCGATCCACACCTGTACCGGCGGGATGATGATGTGCAGCTTCGGCATGGCGCCGTCGACCTTCAACGCGACGCCGAAGATGGTGATGACCAGCAACATGGCGGCCGGCAACATCATGGACAACGTGCCGATCATGAACATCCCGCCGTTTGGGATGTGCCAGAGCCCGTCGAACCCGGTCGTCGCCTCGGCGACTGCCGCCGCGCTCGGCGTGCTGACGCCGATGCCGTGCGTTCCGGCGACCCCCGCGCCGTGGGCGCCGGGCGCACCGACGGTGCTGGTGGCCAACATGCCGGCGCTCAACAACAGTTCCAAGCTGAACTGCATCTGGGGCGGCATCATCCAGTTCAGCAACCCCGGGCAGACGACCGAGATGATCCCGTAAACAACAAGGCCCGCACAGAGCGGGCCTTGTCGGCGTGGGGCGCGCGCCGGCGACTAGGACGGCGGCGTTGCGCGGCCGATCTCGACCCGGCGGTTTTCGGGGGCGAACGGGTCCTTCGAGTTCTTCGGCACATTCGCGCCGACGCCCACCGGGGCCAGCATCGAAGACTCGGCGCCGAGTTCGACGAGGTAGTCCTTGACCGCCTCGGCGCGCTTTTGCGAAAGCTGCTGGTTGGCCGCCGCAACGCCGGACGCATCGGCATGGCCTTCGATGCGAACCACCTTGCCGGTGCCCTTCTTGGTTTTCAGCACCTCGGCGAAGACTTCGAGCTGCTTCTTCAGCGGGTCGGGCAGCTCGGCCGAGCCGAGCTTGAACGACGACGCCGGCAGCGAGTAGCGCACCGCGGGCTTGAAGCCCATGCACTTGAAGCCGGCGGCCTTGAGCTGCTCGCAGGCGTCTTCGGGGAACAGCCCTTCGGTGACCGCCTTGACGTCGGGCACGGCCTGGCCCATGTCGATGGCGTCGGACTGGGCCTGCGCATTGAAGGCCAGACCGGCCAGCAGAACGGCAGTGGCAATTGCGTGACGTGTGTGTGTCATGTGAACACCCTCTGGAGGAGACTCCGACCGACCCTCACCGTGTGGCGGGCGCCCGCGCGGCGGACTGAAGATACAAGCCGTGATGCATCCACACGGTCCCGTACCTCTTGATACCTGCGGATCATACTGCCAAGTTCCGCGGTTTCGCATCCCCAAACGGAGGGGGAAATCACCAGCGCGCGTGACATGCCACCGCGGCGGGTGGCACCGAAGTGACGGCTGCTGCGCGGCCGTGTATCGTTCGCCGCTGAGCTGACCGCCCCCTGGCCCGTTTGCGGCCCATCACCCGAGAGAGAACCAGGAACCGAGCCGCACCGATGACTTGGCACAACAAGGTGATGTGGACGGAGGGCATGTTCCTCCAGCCGCAACATTTCCAGCAGCAAGACCGTTACATCAGCCGGCAGCTCGAAGGGCGCTTGTCGTCGGCGATCGCCTGGCCCTGGGGCTTCGTCGCGCTGCAGGTCGATGATGCCGCGCTGCTGCAGGGCCGGATCGTCGTCAATGCGGCACGCGGCGTGTTGCCCGATGGGCTGGTGTTCTCGGTGCCCGCCGACGACCCGGCGCCGCCGGCGCTCGAAGTGCCGGGGGATGCGCGCGACCAGATCGTCGTGCTCGCGGTGCCGATGGGGCGGCCCGGGGTCGCCGAAAGCGATGTCGAAGCCGGCGAAGGGTCGATGCCGCCGCGCTACCGGGCCAGCAATGTCGACGTTGCCGACAGCCACGCCGCCAGCCTGCGCGAAGCGCCGCTGCAGATCGGCCGGCTCAACCTGCGCCTGATGCTGGCGCGCGACGCGAACGAGGGCTACACGACGATCGGCGTCGTGCGCATCGTCGAGCGGCGCGCCGACGGCCGGGTCACGCTGGATGCCCACTACGTGCCGCCGATGCTGCATGCGCCGGCGCAGCCGGTGCTCGACGGCTACCTGCGCGAAGTCCACGGCATGCTGTTCCAGCGCGGCGAGGCGCTGGCCGCGCGGCTGGTGCAGCCGGGGCGGGCGGGGGTCGGCGAGATCCAGGACTTTCTGCTGCTGCAGGCGGTCAACCGCTACCAGCCGCTGTTCGGCCATCTGCAGCGGCTGTCGGTGCTGCACCCCGAGCGGCTCTACGAGCTGTGCCTGGGCCTGGCCGGCGAGCTGTCGACCTTTCGCGACGCACGCCGGCCGGCGGCCTACCCCGAGTACCGGCATGACGACCTGGCCGGCTGCTTCCGGGCGGTGATGGCCGATCTGCGGCAGTCGCTGTCGATGGTGCTCGAGCAGACCGCCGTGCCGATCGACCTGCAGGAGCGCAAGAACGGCGTCCGGGTGGCGATCATTGCCGACATCGAACTGCAGCGCACGGCGAGCTTCGTGCTCGCGGTCAACGCGCAGATGCCGGGCGACGCGCTGCGGGCGCGCTTCCCGACCCAGGTCAAGATCGGCCCGGCCGAGCGCATCCGCGATCTCGTCCAGCTTCAGCTTCCGGGCGTCCTGCTGCGCGCGCTGCCGGTCGCTCCGCGACAGATTCCATACCACGCCGGATTCACCTACTTCGAATTAGAGACGCGTGGCAACGAGCTGTGGAAGCAGCTCGAAACCTCGGGCGGGCTGGCGATGCACATCGCCGGCGACTTCCCCGGGCTGGCGCTCGAGTTCTGGGCCATTCGCGGCTGACGCGGGCAAGGGCAGACCATGAGCGACAAAGACCCACCGAAGGACCCGTTCGCCGCCTTCGAGTCGGACCGTACCGTCATCAAGCCGAGCGCGGGCCGCGGGCCGCGGACGATCCAGCCGAGCGCCACCGTGCAGCCGGCGCCGGCGGGAGGCTGGGCGCCGGCGCCGCCGCCCGCGGCACCCGACCTGTCGATGGGCGAACTGCCGGCCTATGCCAGCCTGAACCCGCTGGTCCAGGCCGCCGCGCCGCTGCTCACCGCCGCACCGCGGCTGCGCGCGATGATCCGCCATCCGAACCCGCAGGCCTTGCGCGCACAGCTCGGTGAGTCGGTCAAGCGCTTCGAAGCCGCCGCGCGCGCGCAGAACTTGCCGAACGAACAGATCGTCGCCGCGCGCTACGTGCTGTGCACGCTGCTCGACGAGTCGGCGTCGAGCACGCCGTGGGGCGGCTCGGGGGCCTGGTCAGCGCAAAGCCTGCTGGTCCAGTTCCACAACGAAGGCTGGGGCGGCGAAAAGGTCTTCCAGCTGCTGACCCGGCTGGCCGAGAACCCGAGCCAGCACCGCAACCTGCTCGAGCTCGTCTACGTTGCGTTGTCGCTCGGCTTCGAGGGCCGCTACCGCGTGCTCGACAACGGCCGCGCCCAGCTCGACAGCGTTCGCGAGCGGCTGGCGCAGATCGTCCGCCAGCAGGCCGGCACCGCCGAGAAGACGCTGTCGACGCAGTGGCAGGGTGTCGCCGCCGCGACCCAGCGCCTGCGTGACGGCATCCCGCTGTGGGTGGTGGCGGCCGCGGCGGCGCTGCTGCTGATGCTCGTCTTCATCGTGCTGCGCTTGAGCCTGAGCGCACAGACCGACCCGACCTTCGCCGCGTTGCAGTCGCTGCCGGCGCAGGCCGCCGTCGCGCCGCCGGCGCCGCCGCCCGCGGTGCCGCCGCCGCCGCCGCCACCGAGGCTGGCGCAACTGCTGAAGTCCGACATCGACGCCGGCGCGGTGCAGGTCAAGGACATGGCTGAGCGCTCGATCGTCACCTTGCACGGCGATACGCTGTTCGACCCCGGCAGCGCCGATGTCTCGGCCAAGGCGAAGCCGCTGTTCGACCGCATCGCGGCAGCGCTGAACCAGGTTCCGGGCCATGTGCTGGTCAGCGGACATACCGACAACCAGCCGATCCGGTCGCTGCGCTTTCCGTCTAATTGGCATCTGTCGAAGGACCGCGCGGCGAGCGTGCGGAACCTGCTGGCGAGCACCGTCAAGCCCGAGCGGCTGACGGCCGAGGGCCGCGCCGACACCGAACCGGTGGCCGACAACAGCAGCGCCGAAGGCCGCGCCCGCAACCGCCGCGTCGAGATCACGCTGTCGGTCGCCGCGCCGACCTGACGGAACGAAGATGAAAAGATTCCTGCAGTGGTTGTCCAGCCCCGCCGTCATCGGCACGATCGGGCTGCTCGCCTTGTCGGCCATCATCTGGTGGGTCGGCCCGTTGGTCTCGATCGGCAGCGCGCGCCCGCTCGACCCGCTGTGGGTCCGCATCACGCTGCTGGTGCTGATCTGGGCGATCTGGGTCGCCCGCCTGTCGTGGGTGGCGTGGAAGCGCCGCAAGACCAACGCCGCGCTGCTGGCCGGCATGAACGCCGGCCCGTCGGCCAGTGACAAGGAAGCCCAGGTCCTCGCCCAGCGCTTCAATGAAGCCGTGCAGCGGCTGAAGGCCAGCGGCGCCCGTTCGTGGACCGGCGGCGGCCAGTACCTGTACGAGCTGCCCTGGTACATCTTCGTCGGCGCGCCCGGCTCGGGCAAGACCACGGCGCTGATGAACGCCGGCCTCCAGTTCCTGCTCGGCGACGCCTCGAAGGGCTCGGTGCAAGGCGTCGGCGGCACCCGCAACTGCGACTGGTGGTTCACCAAGGACGCCGTGCTGATCGACACCGCCGGCCGTTATGCCACGCAGGAAAGCGACCGCGACGTCGATGCCAGCGCGTGGGACAACTTCCTCGCGCTGCTCAAACGCACACGGCCGCGGCAGCCGATCAACGGCGTCCTGCTCACCGTCAACATCCAGGACCTGCTGCAACAGGGCGCGACCGAGCGCCAGGAACACGCGGCCAAGCTGCGCGCGCGGCTGCAGGAGCTGCAGACCAAGCTCGGCGTGCGAGCGCCGGTCTACGTGCTGGTGACCAAGGCCGACCTGATCGGCGGCTTCAACGAGAGTTTCGAGGCGCTGAACAAGGAAGAGCGCGACCAGGTCTGGGGCTTCACCTTCGCCCCCGACACCCCGCCCGAAGACCCGCTGCACGAATTCGGCACGCTGTACCAGCAACTGCAGAAACGCCTGGTCGAGCAGCTCATCGAGCGCATGGAAGGCGAGCGCGACGTGCTCAAGCGCAGCGCGATGTTCGCCTTCCCGCAGGAATTCGCCGCGCTGCAGGGGGTTCTCGGCGACTTTCTGCGGCTGGTGTTCTCCGGCGGCGGCTCGTTGGAGGCCACCCCGCGCGTGCGCGGCGTGTATTTCACCAGCGGCACCCAGGAAGGCTCGCCAATCGACCGCGTGATGGGTGCCTTGAGCCGCTCGTTCGGGATCGACCCGCGCTCGGCAGCGGTTCCCGGCGGTCGCGGGAAAAGCTTCTTCCTGCACCGGCTGCTGAAGGACGTGGTCTTCGCCGAGCGCGGCCTGGGCATCATCAACCCGGCGGCCGAGCGCCGCCGGCGTGTGCTGCGGGCATCGGTCGCCGCGCTGATCGCCGTCTGCAGCACGGCGGTGCTGGTCGGCTGGGCGGTCAGCCGCGCGCGCAACCTCGACTACGCGGGGCAGGTCGCCGCGCGGGTGCCGCCGCTGAAGGCCGCGGTCGACTCGCTGCCGCCGCCGACCACCGCCGACGTCGCACCGTTGCCCGTCGTGCTGGCGCAGGTGCGCGACGCCGCACACAGCGAGTCCTTCGACATCACCGACCCGCCGTTCCTCAACGGCCTCGGCCTGTACCAGGGCGAAAAGCTCGACGCCGCGGCGCAGCTCGCCTACACCCGGCTGATCGAAAAAGCCTTGACGCCGCGGGTCGCGCGCCGGCTCGAAGAGCGCCTGCGCGCGGCCGGCAAGGACAACCTCGAGAACGCCTACGAAGCGCTGAAGACCTACCTGATGCTGCACACGCCGGAGCAGTTCGACGCCCAGCAACTGCGGGCCTGGGTCGCGCTCGACTGGGACAACAACTACGCCCGCATGGCGCCCGAACAGCGCAGCGCACTCGACGCCCACCTCGATGCGATGCTGGCCCTCGGCCCGCCGCGCGCTGTGCTGGCCAAGGACGACGCGCTGATCGCCAGCGTGCGCGAGATGCTGGTCGCCTACCCGCTGGAATACAGGGTCTACAGCCGCATCAAGCGCCAGTACCGCAGCGGCGATCTGCCCGAGTTCACGGCGGCCGGCGCCGCCGGCCCGAACGCGGCGCAGGTCTTCGAGCGCGCCAGCGGCGAGCCGCTGTCGAAGGGCATCTCGGGCTTCTATACCAAGGCCGGCTACGAGAAGCTCATCAAGCCGGCGGTCCAGAAGGCGACGCTGCAACTCGCCCGCGAAGAATCGTGGGTGCTCGGCCTGAAAAGCGACCCGGCGCGGCTGAAGGACATCACCGTCGGCAGCACGCTCACCGACAAGGTCCGGCGCCTGTACTTCGAGGACTACATCAAGACCTGGGACAAGTACCTCGCCGACGTGCGGCTGGTCAAGCTCGGCGGGCTGGAGCGCAGCATCGCCGTGGCGCGCACCTTGGCGGCGGTGGATTCGCCGCTGGCGGCCTGGCTGCGCGGCGTGACTGCCGAAACCCGGCTGGTGGCGCCGCCGTCGGCCGTCGGCGCGTTGGACAAGCTGGCCAACCAGGCCAAGGCCGATGCCGCCAAGCTGGCCGGCGCGGCGCCGGCCGATGCCGGCGGCGGTGGGCCGTTGGAGCGTATGGTCGACGATCACTTCGCCGCCTACCACCGCCAGGTGACGGGCACGCCGGCGCCGATCGACGAGACGCTGAAGATGTTCGAAACCCTCTACACGCAGCTCGCCGCGGTCGACGCGGCGCAGAAGAGCAAGGGGCCGCCGCCACCCGCCGGCGGCGCCGAGAAGATCAAGGCGGCAGCGGCGCAGTTGCCCCCCTCGGTGCGCGCGATCGTCGAGCAGCTTGCCGACGCCGGCGCCAGCCAGAGCCGCGGCGCCGAGATCCAGGGCCTGTCGACCGAGCTGAAGCCGATCACCGAGTTCTGCGAGCGGGTTGTCAACAACCGCTATCCGTTCGCCAGCGGCGCGCGCGCCGACACGCCGCTGGAAGACTTCGGCCAGCTCTTCGGCGCCGGCGGCCTGCTCGACGACTTTTTCCAGAAGCGGCTGGCGAACCTGGTCGACACCTCGGCCCAGACCTGGACGTACAAGCCGCTGGGCGACGGCAGCAAGCCGGTGGCGGCAGCTGCGCTGGCCGAATTCCAGCGCGCCGCGCGCATCCGCGACGTCTTCTTCCGCAGCGGCGGCAAGGTGCCGGCGATGCGGATCGAGATGCGCATTGCCGACATGGACCCGGCGCTGAAGGAACTGGTGCTCGACATCGACGGCCAGGTCCAGAAGCTCACGTCGGGCGGGCAGCCGGCCAGCATCGCCTGGCCGAGCCAGCGGCTGGCGTCGCAGATCAAGCTGAGCACCGGCCTCGGCAACGCCGGTACGCTGGCGATGTTCGACGGCCCGTGGGCGCTGTTCCGGATGATCGACCGCTTCGAGATCCTGCCCTCGGCGGTGCCGGAGAAGTTCACGCTGGTGATGAATCTGGACGGCAAACGCGCCCGCGTCGACGTGATCGCCGCGAGCGTTTTCAACCCGTTCCAGATGAAGGAAGTGAAGCAGTTCCGTTGTCCGGCGGCTTTGTGAGCGACTTGCCGAGCCCTCCCGGCTGGCACGGCAAACTGCCGTCGCTGGGCGATTTCGCGTCGCGGCGGCTGGATGCCGGCTTCGTCGAAGCCTGGGACCACTGGCTCGCTGCCGGGCTGCTGGGCTTGCGCGAAAGCAACCCGGCCGGCTGGCTGGATGCCTACCTCGAAAGCCCGAGCTGGCGCTTTCTGCTGATGCCCGGCGTGCTGCCCGGCGACGCCGGCCGCCAAGCCTGGGCGGGGGTGCTGATGCCGTCGGTCGACCGTGTCGGCCGCTACTTCCCGCTGTCGATCGTGCAGCCGCTCGGCGAGCTGCCGGCTTCGACGCAGCAGATGCAGGCGCTGTGGCACTGGCTCGGCCGGCTCGACGAACTCGCCGGCGATGCGCTGCACGACGACTGGAGCGTCGACCAGCTCGAAGGCGAGCTCGCTCGCATGTCCGGGCCCGGGCTGCAGGAACAGCGGCCCGCCGGCGGCAGCGCACCGCTGGCCGGCGGCGCGCTGGTCGAGCTGGCCTTGCCGCCCGGCATGGACGCAGCGCTGTGCATCGGCACCGAAGCGCAGGCGCTGTGGCGCGATAAGGCCGCGGGCCTGGCCTACTGGTTTGCCAGCACCGAACTCGTCGCCCAGCGGCTGCTGGTCTCGCGCGGGCTGCCGGCGGCGATCGGCGCTCTGCTGGGCGCGACAATCCAGGCGCCATGACATCCGACCCGAACGACGACGACGACCGCACCATCATCCGGCCGCTGGGCGCGGTGCCGGTGCCGGTGCCGCCACCGCCGCTCAACGACAAG
>Ga0307513_10012836_pt1 | contig 10315 bp, 15 predicted proteins | sample 15_EM_MG_FD_202174 | JGI IMG/M metagenome (GOLD analysis project Ga0307513, IMG submission 202174) | Populus trichocarpa ectomycorrhiza microbial communities from riparian zone in the Pacific Northwest, United States - 15_EM | ecosystem: Host-associated > Plants > Roots > Unclassified | place...
GTGTAGGTGGGGTGGACCGGGAATTGAGGCGAGGTTTCTATAATTCTAGTCTTGAAGCCACCGAGCTGTAGAAGAGTGACCTTTGCGAACGTTAGACTATTTACGATGGAATGCCGACCTTGATGTTCCACTTTGGATCGAGTTCGGCGTCAAGGGCCCCTGTTGCGGCTTCTAAAGCTGGTTGGAAGGACATCGATCACTGAATGTTTCTCATCAACGACGACAAAGACGTTACCATGCTTTGATGTGCTGTAATACCCCAGAGAAGCGAATGGGACGATGCCAGCCGTTGAAGAGACATTCCATAACCTTCCCCCTTGAGGATTATTAACCTCACGGAAGAAACGAATGGCCTCCTTGGAAACGTTCATAGATCCCCAAAAATTGACATCGAACAGCTTCTTTGCCACCTCGTCGGGGGACCCTTCAACCTCCGCCAGCATGCTCTGACCCGCATTGTTGAAGACGATGTCGATACGACCGAGGTTGTCCTCGGCGTACTTGAAGGCGGCCGTGATGTCGTCTTTATCTACGACATCGAGCTTGAGGATGTGGAGTTTGTCGGAGGGGTAATTGGCCTTGAGGCCATCCAAGGCGGAGGGGTTGCGGAGAGTAGCGATTGCGATGTCGCCGTTGTCTAAGACGGTCTTGGCCATTGAGAGACCGATGCTAGAGGATGAACCGGTGACTAGGAATGGCCTCGTCAGTTCTGTGGGACAGCACGACGTAAGGTATACTCCTCACTCAACCAAATGCGGGGAGAGCTCATAGTATCGAGATGGGTGAGAGAGGTGCCTTTGCTTGTGAACGAGAGCAACAGGGGCTTTTAAAGCCCCATTCGCTTCGCTGATTTCCACGTAATCATTCTCATACTTACCTACCGAACATACTGTTTAGCCTACAACTCACGAGTCGCAGCTAGGCGTTCAGTGGGTCAGTGGGTCAGTTGATTATCAACAATACAGTCATCAGCAAACTGACTAAAATCCGATCGAGTCAGGCGTCGAGCAAGGTCGATCATATGCAGATCATATGGGTCATCTGGCCTGATCTACCTCCACTGGTAGGATATCTACAATACCTGCTCCCAGTTCGGGCCACTCACAGCTTGGTTCCACCGTGTCGGTCGCGCCCGGTGGTGTAATGACTCAGTCGCATGTCCGGTCCGCCGACTGCACTGTCCAGTGTTCTCTTCGTCGGAACCTCTCACATTCGCTCATACTTCACCGCCTCAACCAGGCTTTGGATATTCTCAATGGAGGTCACTACCGCAAGCCCCGCAAAGATATTGAGCAAGAAAGAAGCCTGTCGCGGTTTCACTGGCTTCGGCGCGCTTGGAAGCGCGCCGAGTTCTACACCGTGATCGTATCACTCGTTCTGCATCGGAGTGGTCTCAACCGCCAGGGTTTTCGTGTCCAACCTCTTCGTCCCTTGCACGCGTTCACTCGATTTCACTGCAGGAACGCGTGGAGAGTGACGCGCGCGACCCGAAAAGGCGGGTTCAACTCAAACACCATCACAACATCCGAACGCTTCGGTCACGGTCACAGCTCTATCTACCAGCTTCTGGATCGCTTTCCTCCTCATCCTTCGCTCCCATCTTGCCTCTCCAGACAGTAAGCGAAAGCGTTGGTCACTCCCGCCTTCACCTTCCTTTCACTCGCCTTCAACTTCGGCACCATCCTGCTGTTGCACGGGAGTGATCCAAACTTCGTCACGACCAAGAGAAACTTCCAGCGTTCCATCCAGACTATCGAGTTGGCAGCGACAGACAGTTGGAGTAACGTCACTACTCGCTACAAGGACATCTTTTCTCCTCATTCAATTTCCCCTGCCTTCTCGTTTTCCTTTGTTGACCGTACCGAGTGGATCTATTGCATCTGTGTGGTCAGAATCCTCCGTTCTCTCGAGGGTCCAACTTCCCACTCCTCTCGCACTCCATCTCCATCTCCATCCTTCTCCTTCTCTCCCACCTCGCTCTCCATCCCCACCTCTACCGACATCACTCTCCCCATCCCCACCTCCACCGTTACCGTTCTCTACATTCCAACCTCCACCGATATCGCCCTCTCCACCCCCACCCCCTCAGACATTTCTCTCTCCGTCCCCACCTCCACCGATATCACTCTCTATATCTCCGTCCCTCCTACCTGTTTCATCTCCAATGCTCCGTTCGTCGTAGATTACGTCGAGCACCCCTGGGAAACTCCAGGTTTCATCGAAATGAACTTTCCTCGTTTCTGGTCTCTTGTCCTATGTGTTCTGATTTTTTTTGGTCGACTGTGTCTGGCCCGAGGTAGTTCATGAGTTATCCCTGGTTTCCTCCTCCCGCTCACCACTTTAGTTTCAGGGTGATCTCCATGTTGATGCATCAGGTACTGGAATTGAACCGACGTACGAGGCACACAATAATGACCCACTGCCGCCTCCTTCCTCCTACATCGGCTCAGTGGCAACCTTCATGGACACGAACTTGGACTGGAATTCAAACTCGGATTTTGCTATGAACACGGGGTTACAGGTCTTCACAACTACTACCGTAGATATTCCATCTTTGTCTCGTGCTCTTCCCGTTGTTGTCACCACCTCCAACGCTCGGATCTTGTTCAAGACCGAGGTCTCTCTCTCTCCAAACCATATTATCTCCACCTCCCCTTCCTCCGTCAAGTTCTCCATCGACGTCGTTGCTTTTCAGAATTTGTCCTCTCGTAAGTCCCGCCTTCCGTTCTTCCCTCCTTCCCTCTCTCAAGCTCACACCTTGTCGGTAGCCTTCGAGGACATGTGCGAAACCCAGAACAACAACGGCAGCACTGACTCCGAAAAAACTGGCCTTGTTTCCGGCCGCGGTGAATCTGATATCGTGAGTCTATCTTTCATCTGCCGTTGTCATACCTTGACTACCTGCAGGAGCCTGACACCCCCGATAGGCCAACCGTCCCCACCGAGGCCATCGTCGACAAGATCGAGGATTCAGAGGAAACTATCTCCATCAGCGACGCCGCAGAAGGGTCCACTTCAGATTCTGAACAGACCATCGACACTCCTACGGAAGACACAGAAGACATTAGAATTGCTCCAGACTCGATATCCATAGAAGCCGCTCCAGGGCCATGCATCGACTGTATTCGAACTAGACGATAATCGTGTGAGATAAGATCCTCACGAAACAGCAAAGATGTGAGGAGACAAAGGGGAAAAAACGAGCTACTTATATGACCCGTAACTATCACGTAGGAGTTGTAAACTACTGAACATCGGAACAAAGATGCAATATTCTGATAGACTGGAGCATGGAAGACACGGACATCGGAGAGCCCCCTATCCACATGCTCGCTGGTATCAAGATTGACGACGATGATGACTGGCAGATTTCTGGTTAGTATATCCCCTCTACCCGCCGCCTGCATGCTATGGCGACATGCAGATTCGACCAATGACGTAACGTGACGGGTGTGACCTTCAGCCATCTTTTGCACCGGGAAGAGTAACGCGTGACACATAAACGCCCACAAGAAAGTCCTTGGAAAATTATCTCCTCCTTGGATGCGACAGTTGCGGATTGGGTTGGACCTAGTTTTTATCTACAGGGGCCTCACCTACAAAGACTAAGTTTCTCTGTCCCGTTATATGGGGAACTGGAAGAGGAGATAGGAAAAAGAGCATTCCATGGTGTCATTGGTCGAATCTGCATGTCGCCAACCTTACAAAAGTCAACAATGACGTAGGAATCCTAGGGTAGGATTACATCTGTCTGCTCGGACCGGTCTACGTCCTACCTGGTTCCAGCGGGATCTGAGCCGACTGCTCGGTCTGATCAACCGTCCGTTGGTGGTGAGGGTCCAGATCAAACTACGATGTTCCCCCCTTCCGAGAAAGGCGACGGCGTATTGCCCTCCCTGTCAAATCGACCTGGTGGGATTCTGGACTGTTGTCTGTCGCCTGGCAACACTTCGGGTGGTGGAGTGGTATTCACTGGTGCAGATGGAGCTGCAGGCGCCGCGGAGACCATTGGTGAGTATTCTGATTCGACGGTCTCTCTAGACCAGTCTCTCCTTTCGTCGATCCTGCCTTCTGCTCCTACCACTCCTCCGTTGTCCTCTACCTCTCTTCCGGCTCTCCTTGCCGTGGCCTCCTCGCGTGCTTCCGTCTTCGTTCCTGGACCAGCCAGGCACTTGATCGCTGCAGCCAAAGGCGACCATCCTGGCTAGCCAGGAGGGTCATCGTCGACAATATCGACTCGTCTTCCGTCATCATTTCCGATCCCACGTCTTCTTTCTGCTGTTGTCTCCTGGAAGAGGCATTGGAGGTCTTGGGAATCGAGGCGACGAGCGTTCAGTACTTCGACGGCAGGGTTGTCAGAGGAGTCGCTCGTTATGGTGTTTCCTATGCCGTTCGACTTCTCGACGCACATGAACGCGTTGATTGCGGTCAGTCAACTCGGGAGCTATGTGGTTTGCACAGTTTTCTGATCCCAAGGATGTGAGATTTGGCGGCCGGATGGCCGGCAGTCTTTTCCCTGTCGGTCGATCTGCGGAGGGTCTGCAAGCCCTTCAAGACCTCGCCGCCCAGCTCGACCTCTGTGGAGACTGAACCTGACATTTTTCTCGCCGGCCTCCTCCCTCGCACTCTACGCTTTACTCTGCTCTTGCATGTCGATCTGGACAGGACCTTGCACACTACGACGGAGTCTACACCAGATCTCCTCTCGAACTTGCACTTTCACCGGCCTAACTCACTCTCGGACCTACTTTGACTGGGATTATCCCCATCTTAAATCTGGACTTTCGCCACCGCCTCTCCTGGAGCCATGCCCTCTCGACTGTCTTCTTCTTGCTCTCATCTCTTCTGAGAACCTCCTACTCGGCGTTCAACCTAATCAATCTCGACGATCATCTTTTGCATATACTTGGCATCTTCCTCTCAGCTTCCTCGACCTATCTCGCGGACACTGGATTTTTACTCCGCTCCTTATCGTGCGCAACTTAGACACAGACTTTCCGTCATCTGCATACCTCTTACATTGCATATACCCACCTCTACCACATATTTCATCATTCCCCACTATCTCGACTACTTAAACATGTGAATAAACCATTCGTTAAACAACGAGTGGGAGCGTGAATATTTGAATCCGGCATCCGGATACCGTGAAGTCGGAGGATCGAAAGAAACAGGCAACCAGAACAGACGGGTTCAGGAGGCTCAATATTCACTCAATGCTCAAGAGATCTCACGGGTTGTTGCACGAAGAATTGCTACTGGATGGTATTGTAAAGCGGCTGGGTTGGTGGTACATTACATTTGGTCTATGATCTCTTTCAGTTGCGTCTGATCAAGAATCTCGTATCCGTTTGCTGACGTGACCTGAAGAATGCACCGTCAGTCTAACTGACGTAGAACATGACGAAACAGCGCCATGCCTGAGCAATCTGGACGTTGTGATGGTCCAGTTTTTCCTCCATGACCTGTTTAAGTACTCGTAAGGCTAGTAATTGAGCATCCTTGAGAGTAAGTTGCTGTAGTGAAACGTTAATCCGAGACCATGCACGCTGATTAAGTCATCCGTTACCGAGTGCCACTTATCCTGCAGCTCCGATTGTGCGGCTTCGGAACCCGAGCCAATGGCCTTTGCTTCGTACCTCGTAAATGTTCCCGATGGATCGGTGTGGAATCTGCGTGTGAGTTGAGCAAGACCACGGAATTGGAAACAGCGGATGGGGGGCTGACGTACAGTTGAGGACCATTTTCATCGACACCAGAAATCAACAACGCGACCCCAAACGGCCGACTCATCATCGCATCCTCGTCATGTACACTCTCTCCGAACCTCAAGGCAAGATCACAAACGGCCTGGGTGACACTTTCGACCTTTATCTTCTCGTCATAGGTAAAGGCATGATTCTGTGAGGTAACTCGGGCGTGATCGATCATGGTGCGGGCATCGGCGGTGAGTCCTGACATAGCGCAGCCAAGGTGACGGTCGATTTCCATGATCTTCTCGATGGATGAGGATTCGAGGAGGGGTGATTGAACTCGTTGTTCGACACCCAGGACGACACCCTCTGAGGTCTTGATCCCGACCGCCGTGGAACCAAGCTGATGGACGAGGTGAACAGGGTCCCAGACAAGGTTCCAAGGGCTTCCTGACCTTTATGGCTTCAATAGCATACTCGACTGGTTCACTATTAGCGGAATCCGTAAGAGGGCGTATTCGCTGAACTCACCTTGGAACAGTCGACCTTCGGGCGAGAAGGTGTTGACACCCCTATCTAATCCGCAAGTCAAGATCAGATACGCTGCGTTCCAGCAGAAATATACAGACCGTATTCCGATCTGGTCAAAAACATGATCGAGGTAGAATGAGAGTGCGGTACGCGCGTCGCTGTTGCAGTGTCGATCGCTTGATCGTGATAGGACGGGGTGCCATTCGGCTGCTTAGGGGACGTTTTTCGATGGATAGCGCGGTATTCCTATCGTAAACACACGCTGATAGGTAACCTGACTAAATGCATACGTCTAAAGAAACACCTTCCTACAGCTTTGGCATGACGTGTAGCTGCTGGTCCTCTGGTACCCATAGCCAGCACACTGCATATAGTAGCTGCCATAGCCATGGTTCTGACAAGTTGAGCAAGATGTGTTTGACCCGATGGACGAGTATGAGACAGGGTTGTCGTACCATCCACCGGGACACTGGTAATCGGTACATTTCACACTGTGGGAACTCGGGCGCATTCCCATCAGTATGTATCAGCACCCCTGCGTCCGGATTGTCCCTTGCGACGAGGGCCGGTGGGACATGGGACAATCAGGAAAATAGGCGACGCGACGGACGCCGTGGGACATGGGACATCGCCTAAGGTCCTGACGGTACAGTACAGTCCCCACCTATCGCACGTACTGCCCCTCACTTATCGCGCAAAGACCCAGACTTCCCCTGGGCGAAGTTTCTTGTCTTATTCTGGACAGAGCCGGAGGTAAGGGGCTTGGTCCGTCGGTTTCTCCATTATCTGGAGGGGGTTTCGTTGTGGTATTGCCGTTTTTCTGTTGGACGGAGGGGCCGCGGGATTGGCCGGGAGGCGCGCTTAGGGATGTCCCGCTAGGACCCACTGACTCGAAACCTGCCTCGGTAAGTATCGTTTTCTACCCTAAGTCGTTACAGACCTATTCTAGTGAAAATAGTTATGATCAGGCCAAGTTATCGTCGGGAGGCCCCCCTTTGTGACCCGCTGCTCGAGCGCTCATGAAGCGTAAACGTGACTCCCGACCTCCACGATTGCCTTGCGGTAGGTACACTGCTCCAACACCATTCGCGGTACAGCCTTTGTAGGACGTAGCGCATCATTCGGGAGTCCTTATGAGAAGTTATAAGGGGGGACACCGCCATTGGTCTCCTTTTCGCGTGTGGACGCGTGCGGAGGGATTTTGGGAGACATCCTCCATGGCTCGTCAAACGTCGGTCGTCGACACGTCTGCTGGAGGGGGATCTCGCGTCCCGTTCCTCAAATACGACTCGACTCACGTCTAACTGCGTCAAACGGGGCATGTCACCTCGTGCTCGCGTCGCGAGCTCGCATCGAGGCTCACCCAGATACAGGGGGACCCAAATTTGAAAGCTGATATCGCGCATCACGCGCTTTGCTCAACATCACCGCACGTGGCCTGGGTGCACCACTCGCGAGGGGCGAGCTCCCGATTCGGTGCGCCCCTCTCTGCTCCGGCCAATGGGGGTGCGTGACGCCTCGGAGATGATGAGAGGCGCTATTGGCCAATCAGAAATGCTCATCCTTCGCTTATGTATATAGATAGATTGCTGGATGCATATCACCATAAACCGCGGTTGTGAGACCCCCCTCCCAAGCGGTTTCTTCACGCTCCGCATCCGACCGAGCGGGCCGTTGAACCTTGGTTCATACTCCATCGGTACAGGCTGAGCGCTGAAGCGCTGAACCCCGAATTGGTGTTGGACTGTAGGGCCGGCGATTGGCACGTTTGAGAAGGGGGTTAAGCGCCTGCTCGGCCATGTCGGACTAAGTCCGAGCCTCTAATTGTTGGAACCCTGGATGCACACACATCAGGTGACAAGCAGCCAGAAGTTTTATGAATTCGCTGTCCTACACTTCTCGAAAATGGAGGAGAAGAACCCTCGGATGAACAGGTGGAAAATGAAATGCAAATGATTGCTCCGTCAGAGAACACCATCAAATCCGCATGTTAGGAGACGACGACGATAGAGTTTCCTGCAAGAAGGGAAGGCGGTAGATGGTATAAAAGACACAAGTTGGTTTCATCCGGGCATACACAATTTAGCGGTGTACTAGAAAACATGGACTTTTCATCTGCCGGTTCTACCACCTACCTGGCAGATCCCTCGCCGAACAAAGATGAACCACACTGCAAGTGGCAGTCGCCATCAGTGTTACGGTCACGATCATTACCGAGACCCGCAGTCAACCCGCTGCATAGTATAAGTCAACCAGTCTCGCTACACCGAAATGCCTCTCCCCAACTCGGTGCACCCCCTGTTTCCTCCAGACAACATCCATGAACAACCCACAAGCCCCTCCCCCCCCACCCCCCCTATTCAGCAAGGGAACTCAACGTATTCACCGATACAGTGTCGGTGGCTTATCTGCGTACGCCAAGGACCAGCAGCAGCGGCTTGCGCGTGATATCGAATGGGAGGTTGTTGGACCGATGCCCACACAGTTGTTCCTCGACGAGTTCTTCCCCGACTCTCCCGCCCTTGAAGCCAGGTTCAGCGAGATCAAGTTTGCTTCTGTTCCCGACTTGCCAGACAAGGAAGATGAGATGTATGAGAGCCTTGTGAGTATGACACGGTCGATCTCCCACCTAATATCTAATCGAGTCAACTTCAGTGTGCTGATCTAAACAAGATCGCGGAACCCTGCGGTTTCGTTTTCTGTGACACTTCCAGACGAGTCGAAGAGCTGGGCGTGGTTGGGACCATCAAGCCCGACATCAGTCTGTTCTCTGTCGAGGATAAGAACCTTGGGAACGTCGTGAGCTTACATAAGCTCAACAAGGACCACGGCGGTGATGGGTCCTCCTATGTCGCGCACATGGGCTTGGTTCACTTGTTCATCGAAGTCAAGAAGGGAGCCGATCAAGACATTTTCATCGACCCCCCCAAGGGACCCCTCCCGCCCGGCTACAGGTTCACCGTCGACACGTGGAGTAAGAAAGAGAACCTTAGGCCCCGGATTTCAGCTCTCGGTCAGAACGCACAATACGCCCACATCATTCAGACTCGCCAATTCCGCACTTCCGTATTCTCGCTGACGATCTCCGGAAGGACTGCCCGTATGATGTACTGGGACAGGTCTGGCGTCTTGGTCACTGAGGCTTTCGACTACAAGACGAAGCCCAGGACTCTGATCGATTTTGTGTGGCGATTTGTCCACGCGAAGCCACCCCAGCGAGGTTTCGATCCCACAGCGGTAGCCGTTGATTGCAATGCGGATCGCGATTCATTCTTGACGGCGATCAGGTCTCATGTCCAGCTGCAGCTTGATCTCGATCCCAAGACCGATGAGGAGGAACTTCGCCATGAAGTCAAGAAACACTACTACCCCGGAGTCATCACACGTTTGACGATAGCGGACTACGACGTCTGGGTCTCTCGGCCATCGTGGCTGTCCCCGGCTATTGTTGGACGTTGCACTACAGGCTATTGGGGTGTTCGATGCGACACAAAGGACGTTGTTTTCGTGAAGGATGTCTGGCGCAAAAATGTCAAGGGCGTGGAACTGGAGGGTGACATCCTGAGGGAGCTACAGAGTAAGGAAGTGGGGAACATCCCAACTGTGTTATGTCACGGGGACGTAACCCACAAAGGTCCGAGTATGTCGCTGGTCACACGGTTCGGCTTTTAACGCTTTTCACGATAGGTACCTCCGTGGCTACACGCGTAGGTAAATTCGCGGATGAACCTTGGGTGAAGAGTTTGCACCCGGAAGACAGTCACCTTAAGAAGGTGGTTGCTCGTGTCCATTACCGCCTCGTCATGAATACGGCGGGGTATCCACTTCGGACCTTCAAGGGATCTCGAGAGTTACTAAAGGGGACCTTTGAAGCTTTCACCGGTAGGAAGGCCCTACTGTTGTCGGTTCAGTGTTTATAATGTTCGTTTTGTAGCTCTGATCGACGCGCACAGGAAGGCGGAAACTCTCCATCGCGACGTGAGCTTGGGAAACATTGTCCTCTGCAGGCTGAAGGAGGGAGCAGAAAGGGTTGGGTATCTTATCGACTGGGAGCTCAGCTGTCGACTGAGTAAGACGACAGCCCGTGACCA